>Ga0265316_10002089_pt1 | contig 21002 bp, 20 predicted proteins | sample 4522metaG_FD_202092 | JGI IMG/M metagenome (GOLD analysis project Ga0265316, IMG submission 202092) | Rhizosphere microbial communities from Carex aquatilis grown in University of Washington, Seatle, WA, United States - 4-5-22 metaG | ecosystem: Host-associated > Plants > Roots > Rhizosphere >... | reverse complement strand
CGCACCTCCTCCAGCGCGTAGTCCAGCTTCCGCTTCGCCCGGTCGTTGATCGAAGACGCGATCATGGCGATGAGAAATTGAAGCGTCAACGGCAGCATCGAGGTCACCCTGCCCCTTCAGGCATGCCGATTCAAGCTACGCATCTCCGCGAATTTGTGCGAGAATTTCGGTGGTGCGTTTCCGGACAGTACGGGGCTACGTCTACCAGCGTGGCACGGGCACCGTGCAACTACCGGACGGAACCAGACTTCTGCTGACCTCGAAGCGGCGCACCGGTCCAGCCCACCCAACACCTGGCCGATCGAGGCGCTAGGCGAAGTGACTCTGGTGCCACGTCGGTGGCGTGGGCTGCGGTCAGAAGGCCGAGCGCGGCGTCGAAGTGTTTGCGATCGACGGCGATGTCATTCGGCTCGTTGGCGCCGACGGCGTCCTTCACGCAAAACATCGCGGCCCGCGGGCAGAGATAGGCGATGTCGGCGCCGGACATGCCGTGCTGTCCGAGTAATCATCGCCCAGCTGCGTGCGAAGACCGTCCCGAGTTTTCTGTACGCGAGCCGAAGATTGCGGTGCCCACGCGCACCAGGGTTGCGCCCTCGGCCACGGCGACTTCCAGATCGTGGCTCATGCCCATGGACAGCTCGGTCAACTGGACATTGGGCCGACTGATGGCGGCCTGGTCGTCGCGCAGGCAGCGCAGGGCCGCAAAACGTGGCCGCGACTGTTCCGGGTCGTCACTGTAGGGGGGCATGACCATCAGTCCGGTGCAACGGAGGTGGGGCAGCCGGGTGAAGCTGTCAAGTTGCGCGGGCAACGTGGCGGGTGTCACCCCGTGCTTCTGCACCTCGCCCGCGACATTGACCTGAATCAGGCAATCCCACAGTGCCGATGGTTCCACTGTGGCCACCCGCCGTTCAATTTCAGCCAGAACGTCGTCGGCTTCAATTGAATGAATCAGCACCACTTTGCCGGCCACGTACTTAACCTTGTTGGTTTGCAGGGGGCCGATGAAGTGCCAGCGTGGCTGGGGCAGGCCCGCGGCCTGCGCCCCGGTCTCGACCTCGACGCGCTTGTCGCGGAATTCTTGCCCATAGCTTTCGCCGAAATCCTGCTGGCCGGCGGCAAGAGCAGCCAGGATGTCCGCCGCGGCCACGGTCTTGCTGACCGCCACCAAGCGCGCGCTGCCCGGGGTCCGACCCGCGGCAGCCTCGGCCCGTGCGATGCGGGCGCGCACCTCGCCCAGGTTGGCAGCGATCTCATCCACGCGATTCACGCGGCCTTTCCCCCAAACCCGGGCGGCGGGTAGCGCGGCAATGCCTCCAACGCGCGCAGGTCCGCGATCACCTCGGCCAGCGGCAGTCCCACCACGTTGGAAAATGATCCGCGCACCTCGATAGCGAAGGCGCCGGCGATGCCCTGGATGGCGTAGGCCCCTGCTTTGCCCTGCCATTCGCCCGAATCGAGGTAGGCGCGCAGTTCGGCTGGGTCGAGCGGCCGAAAGGTCACGCCGGTACTGACCAAGCGCTCGACCGTTCGACCGGCAAAGTGGGCGCGATACGCCGTCATCACCTCGTGGCGCCGCCCGGCCAACCGACGCAGCATGGACTCGGCCTGATCCTGGTCGACCGGCTTTCCCAGAATCTCGTCACCCAGCACCACCACCGTATCCGCTGTCAGGATCGGCAGGGTCGCGGCCTGCCCGCCCAGCCGGGCCAGGGCTGCGTCGCCCTTCTCCGCCGCTAGGCGCTGGGCATAATCCCGCGCCTTCTCGCCCGCCGCGGGTGTCTCATCCACGTCTACCGGCTCGATCCGCAGCACCAGTCCCAACTGCTCAAGCAGGTCACGGCGGCGGGGCGATGCGGAAGCCAGGACAAGATCAGGTGTGGGTTTCATGGTTGGCCGGCGCGAGTATATAGTGGCCGGTACGGAAGACGAGCGGCCCGTGCCGCATCCTCGCCCCCGCGAACGCCGCACTTGCAGCGCTCAAGACGGCGACGCGGTGCCAAGCCCGCTGGGCAAAGCGCACCCACGTGCCGCAGTGCAATGACGAAGAGGCGATTTTGCGCCCATTCACGAGACACTTGCGAGCAAAAAGTGCTACAACGCGAACATGTCTGGTCACAACAGGTGGTCGAAGATCAAGCACAAGAAAGAGGCTTCCGACTCCAAGAAGTCGAAGGTCTGGACCAAGGTCATCAAAGAGATCACTATCTCGGCTAGACTTGGCGGTGGTGACATCAACGGCAATCCTCGCTTGCGCTCGGCCGTGGACAAGGCGCGCGGCCAGAACATGCCCAACGACACCATCGACCGCGCCATCAAGAAGGGCACGGGCGACTTGGAAGGCGTGAACTACGAGGAATTCACCTACGAGGTCTTTGGCCCGGGTGGCGTGGCCATCTTGGCCGACATCATGACGGACAACCGCAACCGGACCACCGGCGAGATTCGCAACCTGCTCACCAAGGCCAACGGGAACTTGGCAGGTTCGGGTTCGGTGGCCTGGATGTTCAAGAAGCAGGGCGTAATTGTCTTCGAGAAGGACAAGGTCGACGAGAACAAGCTGACCGACGCGGCCATCGAACTTGGCGCCGATGACGTACGCGCCGAGGAAGAGGTCTTCACCGTTACGACCGAGCCCAAGGAATTCGAGCGCATTCGCGACGGCCTGAAAAAAGCCGGCATGCCTGACACCGTGTCAGCCGAAGTGACCATGGTGCCGCAGAACAAGACGCACCTTGCGGGCAAGGAAGCACAATCCGCGCTCAAGTTGCTCGATCTTCTGGAAGACAACGACGACGTCCAGAACGTGTATTCAAATCTGGATGTCGACGACGACACCATCAGCGACGACTAGAGAGCGCCGAACGGGTTCGCATGTCGGTGGCGGGCCGCACGCGTATCCTAGGCATCGACCCGGGTACCCTGCGCCTCGGCTACGGCGTCATTGACCGAATCGGTACATCGAAGCTAACCTACGTGGAGTGCGGCGTGATCTCCGCTCCGCCCAGGCAGCCCAGAAACCAACGGCTGCTGACCATCGGCCAAGGACTGCGCGATCTGGTGGAGGAACTGCGCCCCGACGAAGTCGCCCTGGAGCAGGCCTTCTACGGCAAGAACGTGCAGGCCACCTTAGCCTTGGGCGAAGCGCGCGGCGTGGCCCTATTTGTGGCCGGCGACCGTGGACTGCCTGTCGCAGGCTATGCCCCGGCGCGGGTCAAGCGCACCATCGTGGGCCACGGCCGGGCGAGCAAAGCCCAGGTCGCCTTCCTGGTACGCGCCCTTCTGTCCATGCGGCGCGTGCCCGAGGCTGACGCGGCCGACGCCCTGGCCATTGCCATCTGCCACGCCCGTCTGGGGGAACAGCGAGGCCTTGGTCCGAAGAACGAATTCGCTTCAGCGACTACGCGTCGTTGATGCTGCCACCGCCCAAGAATCGGTGATGCGACTCGATCGCAGGGGCATCTCAGCGCGAGATTTAATCAAGCGCTGAGAAACCCTACGAATCACTCTGTCGCCGCCGGATAGGCACGGCGACTACGGACTCGACACGAAGCAGATCAGACTTTCTCTTCTTCCGCTGGCGGCTGGGGTCCGGGGACAATTCCAGCAATATCTGGATCCTCGCCCGGCCCCAATTCACCACGCTTGTCGCGCTCTTGTTGGCGCTGAAGCAGCCGTTCAGCCTTCTCTTTTTGCCATTGCTGGCGGCTGATCTCTTTCTTGCGCTTTTCTGCGGCGCTCTTGTTGAACGGCTTCACGGACGTTCTACCAACGCTCCCCGCGTCCACCGCCGGAGCCGCCACGCCCACCACGCCCACCACGACCGCCGCCGCCGCCACCGCCGCCGCCACCAAATCCACCACGGCCGCCGCCGCCACCACCGCCGCCAGTTCGCTCACGCGCTTCGTTGACCGTCAGGGTGCGCCCCTGGAAGTCCTTGCCGTTGAGGTTGGCAATGGCGGCTTCTGCGCCGGCATCGGTTGCCATCTCGACGAAGGCAAAACCGCGAGGACGACCACTTTCTCGATCCATCACCAGCTTGGCCTCGGCCACTTCATGGCCCGTGCCAGCAAACAGATCGTTCAGGTCCTGCTCATTAGCCGAGTAGGGCAGATTGCCAACGTAGAGTCTCTTTCCCATGGGTCCTTCTCCTTGTGCCAGGTTCTCGTTCTCGGTCGACTACCCAGCAGCGGCTTCGCAAGGAACCCAAGTGGGCGACGATCAGAGTACTCCATTTCAAGATGAGCCTGTTGGGCGCGGGTGTCCAGAATTTTTTGGCACTCGGCGGGCGCTCTTAATCGGACTGCAAAATCCTGCGCCCTGCAGCATCAAAAGATGAGAAAATACCCCCGGGGGCCGGCGGCGGATCGCCTGGCCAAGGCCAGCTTGTCCGTGCCTCCGGGGGCAGATGGCCATGCCGACGCACGTGCTCGGCTACGAAAGCGTGCGTCAAGGGATTCACATATCCGCCGCCGCGCAAAGGACCAAATTCGGGTTGGTAGCGCCGCGCGATCTCGTCGAACAGGGCATCGCGCTGCGCCTTGGCGCAGATGCTGGCCGCCGCAACGGCCACGTGAACCGACTCGCCCTTGTCATGGGCTTCGAGATGGGAATAGCGGGCGGTCAGCGGCGAAAACAGGGTGCGCCCGTCCGCGACCACCCGACCACAGGCCGGCGCAGCCTCGATCAGACGCACGGCGCGCTCTCGTTCCAGCAGGTTGAGGGCGCCGCGGCTGACGTATTCGTCGATGGTTTCCACGCCGCATACTTCGATGCCGACCCAGGTCGCCAGCTCCTCGACCGATTGCCTGAGCTTGGCGCGCGTTTCCCGCGCCTTGGCCGACGAGCCAAACGCCTTGGAATCCCGCACGCCTCGCTCGGCCAGAAGTTCCGCTGCCCGCTCGTCGAGTACCACCGCGGCCAGCACCATGGGGCCAAGCGCCGGCCCCCGACCCGCCTCGTCGATGCCGAGAACCAGATCGGTCGTCATCTGCATCTTGCCTTCATTGGCTTTCGTGTTTGCGGGCATTGCGCTCGGTGGCCAAGGGATCTAAACCGCAGGCTACTATGCCCGAGACCAGCCGTCGCGTCGCGACCTTCACCGAATCCGTCATTCGCCACATGACCCGTCTTGCCAATGCGCATGGGGCCCTCAACCTGTCGCAGGGGTTTCCAGACTTCGATCCGCCCGAGGCGCTCAAGCAGGCGGCCGAGCACGCGGGCCGGCACGGCCCCCATCAGTACGCGGTGACCTGGGGGGCGCCTGCCTTTCGCCAGGCCCTGGCGCGAAAGCAATCCCGCTTCACCGGCCTCGATATCGATCCCGACACCAACATCGTCGTCACTTGCGGCAGCACTGAGGCGATGATGGCCGCGATGATGACCGCCTGCAATCCGGGCGATCGGGTGGTCGTGTTCTCGCCTTTTTACGAAAACTACGTGGCTGACACGATCCTGTCGGGCGCCGAGCCGATCTACGTGCCCTTGCATCCGCCGGACTTCCACTTCAACGAGGCTGAATTGCGGGCGGCCTTTGCAGAGCACCCCAAGGCCATCATCCTGTGCAATCCCGCCAATCCGTCGGGCCGCGTTTTCACGCGAAGCGAGCTTGAGCTGATCGGGCAGCTCGCCGCCCAAACTGACGCCTTTGTTATCACCGACGAGGTCTACGAACACATCGTGTTCGCGCCCCACCAGCACAGGTATTTCGCCACCCTGCCCGGCATGTTCGACCGGACCATCACCTGCGGATCGTTGTCCAAAACCTACTCGGTGACAGGCTGGCGGCTCGGCTATGTCATTGCGGCTCCGGCCGTGATCGCAGGGGCGCGCAAGGTGCATGACTTCCTCACAGTGGGCGCAGCGGCGCCCTTGCAAGAGGCAGCGGTGGCCGGGCTCAATCTGCCTGATAGCTACTATGCCGAATTGCAGGCCAGCTACAGTGCCAAGCGCGAACTGTTCCTGAGTTTCCTGCGCCAGACTGGCCTGAACTTCACTGAGCCCGAAGGCGCGTACTACACCATGATGGACATTGCGGAATCGGGATGGACCGACGACCGGGCGTTCTGCGACTGGCTGGTCAAAGACGTGGGCGTGGCCGCAGTCCCAGGCTCCAGCTTCTTTCGCGAGCCGGTGCGCAACCTGATCCGCTTCCACTTCGCCAAGCGCCCCGAAACCCTGGAGGCAGCCGGGCAGCGCCTCATCGGCCTGCGCGACCGCGCCAGGCGCGCGCCCGAACGCGTGTGATCCAAATACACCTGCGTCTTCGTCATGGGTGTCATCATGAGCATGCCTGATGACAGCCATGACCGCTTGTGGAACGGAACTGCGCCAGCCAGGCGCCCCCGCGAATTGACCATTGTGCACCCAACCTGGGTGCGGGGGGCACCAAAAAAAAATCGCCGAGGACGGCTGGCGTGCCTCGGCGATGATCGGCGACGGAACGACGCTGGCTAGAGCGGCGTTATGCTGGTGAGACAGAAATTGTAGGGACCGAGGCCGGCGGTGCCGACCGGCCCACCACCATTCAACTGGATCTTGAACTGGTAGGGGGTCTGCGTTGGCGCCGGACAGCCTGTTGTCGCCCAGGTGGGGCACGTCACATCGGAGAAGAGCACGGAATAGGTACCCGCCGCCGCCGGCATCTCCTTGTAGGGGTCAGTCTGCACCGGCACTGTTGCGGTCGGGGCGTACATGACACGCATCAAGGCAGCAGCCGGGAACGTGCCCGTCAACGTGAACTTGAAACCCTTGGCAGCGCCCGAGTAGGCGCCCTTGGTCGCGGAGAGGCCACCGCTTGAATTGAGATCCAGTCCCATTCCCGCACCGTACTCGGCGTACGCCGGATCCGCGATGGTGGCGCCCGAGATGCAGCAAGATGCGGCTGTACAAATGCCAGCAGCCGGAGCCACCCAGGACTTGGGACTACCGAAGCCAAACACCGATCCCTGAATTCCACAGGAAGTGCCGGTCGTGTTGACGATCCAGTCGTTGGAAGTCCCCGTACGCAGGGTCATGAGATCGGTCGTGCAGGTCTGAACCGCTGGTGCCCCGCCACCGCTCGGAACAATCACACCACCGGTGTTCGAGACAGTTGTGCCGCCGGTCACTGGCGTGCCGCCCGTGCTGGACTTTCCGCCGTTTGACGGCGTCCCGCCGGTGTTGGAGCCGCCGGTGTTGTTGCTGCCGCCGGTGTTGTTGTTGCTGCCACCGGTGTTGTTGTTATTGCCGCCGGTGTTGTTGTTGCTGCCGCCGGTGTTGTTGTTGCTGCCGCCGGTGTTGTTGTAGCCGCCGGTGTTGTTGTTGTTCCCGCCGGTGTTGTTGCTGCCGCCATTGCCACCGTTGGAATTGCCCCCTGCCCCGCCCGAGCCCGAGGTGTCGTCGGTCGACGCCGGCAGGCAGTTGGTCGCGAGCAGAGCAAACAATCCAACGCAGCAGGTTCCTACCAGGCCTGCGCTACGAAACGATCGGGCGAAAGTCAGTTTGTCGGTCATGGTTCCCTCTCCTGCCACCAGGTGGCTTGCGGCGAACTCTAGCCAATTCTGAGGCGTGCAACAACTCAGACCGCCAGCTTTCGGCCAACTGCGTGTGCGTTGGGTCACGGCGGTGCGGCCGAATGACGCGACCCTCACTTCGGCGCAGTCGCGAGGAGCTGCTCGATCCGTTCCAGGCTGGCCGGCTTGGCGACATGCTCGTCGAACCCTGCTGCCTTTGCCTTCGCCAGATCCTCGGGCAGTGCGTAGCCCGTCAGGGCGACCAGGTGGGCGGAAGGCATGGTCTTGTCGGCACGCAGGCGGCGCGCAACCTCGTAGCCGTCCATCCTAGGCAAGCCGATGTCGCACAGAACCATGTCGGGCCGAAAAACCCGGCACTTTTCGATGCCGTCACTTCCGCTGCACGCCAGTTCGACCGTGTGCCCGCCGAATTCCAGGACCTCGCGCAGGCTGTCGGCCGCGTCGACGTTGTCTTCGATGACCAGCACACGGCGTTTGGTAGCGACGGGCTTGGCATCGGGTGCGGCGGGACCGCTGGTCGCGAGTTCGAGCAGTGGGAGCCGGATGGTGAACTCGGCGCCCCGGCCAGGACCCTCGCTGGCAACCCCGACCGTCCCGCCATGCAGTTCGGCCAGACCCTTGACCAGAGCCAATCCCAGCCCGAGACCGCCGCGCGTGCGATCGAGCGTGGTATCGGCTTGGGTGAAGGGCTCGAAGACCCGCGGGAGCATGTCCGGGCTGAGCCCCACGCCCGCGTCGCGTACACTGATCACGGCTGTGTTCTCGGCCCTGCCCAGCGCTACCCACGCGTGGCTGCCCCGATTGCTAAACTTGGCTGCGTTGTGCAGCAGATTGCCCAGCACCTGGGCCAGGCGCGTGGCATCCCCATCCACCCAAAGCGCGGCATCGGGCAACGCGACTTCCAGTTCAACGCCATCGGCAGCAAAGAGCGCCCGATGATCCTCGACGGTGCGCCTGACCAGATCACCTAGGTCAAACACCTGTTTGCGAAGCTGAATCTTCCCCTTCGAAATGCGGGCCACGTCCAAGAGATCGTCCACCAGCCGGGTCAGGTGCGCGGTCTGCCGGTCGATGGTCGCCTGCGCGCGCTTGGCCTGGTCGCTCCCCTGTTCCGCGCGGTCGAGCACATACAGGCTGTTGCGAATCGGTGCCAGGGGATTGCGCAGCTCGTGGGAAAGCATGGCGAGGAACTCGTTCTTACGCTGGTCGTCCTCGCGCAGGCGTTGGTTGGCCACCCGCAGTTCCTGTTCCATGCGGCGGTTTTCCGTGGTTTCCCAGACGGTGTTCAGGATGCCCCAACCCTGCTCCCCCGGCATTCGCACCCGGTGCAAGGCCCAGGTGAAATACGCAGGTTCCTGCGGTCCACCGGCGGTTCGACTGACGGAAAATTCCTCGTCGACCGCGATATACGGCTGGCCGGTGGCCAGAACCTCGCGACAGAGATCGGCAATCCGCGGCTGGGCTTCGGGCCAAATCTGCCCCACGGTCCGGCCCACCATGTCCTGGCCAGGAGCAATGGCCTGATAAGCGGGATTGGCTAACAAGAGGATCAGATCACTTCCGCGAATCAGGGAAGCGCCGTTCGGCATGTAGTTGACGATGGTCTCAAGCAGCTCTCCCTGGTCCCTGACCTGGCGCTCGACCTGGCGCCGGGCGGTGATGTCGCGGCCGTAGACGCGCACGCGCCCGACCTCGCGGACAAGGTACAGTGACTGCGCAAAGGTTGCCGCGCCCACGGTCACGGTGCGCTCGACCGATGGCTGCCCACTGTCCTGCAAGACCCATGTGACCGCGGCCCAATCGCCCAACCAAGGATGACCAATCCCTGCCTTGTCCAAATCGGGGAACAGTCGTCGGGCGGCCGGATTGGCGTAGTGGATCTCGCCGGTCAGGCTGATTTCAGTGATGGGGTGGGGATTGCGCTCTGGGAAGGAAGCCAGCCACGCCGCCCGCGCCTCCATCTGCCGACGTTCGGTGATATCGACAATCGACGACACGGCTCCCAGCAATTCGCCGCTCAGCCCGCGAATCGGCGCCGCGTTCACCGACACCCAGATGTCGCGGTTGGGTCGGCGAACGGTCATGACAACGTTCTTGGCTATTTCTCCCCGCAGGGCGCGCGCGACCGGGGTTTCGGCGGGCGCGAAGGCCGTACCATCCTCCTTGGTAAACGACATCATCTGGATGCGTTCAAAGATCTCTGTCGCGGCTTGCTCCTGCGGCGTGTACTCTAGAATTTCCTGTGCTGCCTGGTTACCGAAGCGCCGCTTCCCGTCCGGCCCAAAGATCACCAAACCACTGGCCATTGACGACAGGGTGGCGTCCAGCTCGGCCGTGCGCCGCTGCATCTCTTCGTTGGTGGAAATCAGTTCTTCGTTGGTCGAGATCAGCTCTTCGTTGGTGGCGATCATCTCCTCATTGGCAGATTTGAGTTCTTCATTGGTCGATTCGAGCCGCTCGATCGCGTTGCGCAGCTCGGACCGGGTCATGCGCAGTTCGCTCTCGATGTCCTCGATCGCCGATAGCTCAGATGACGAACTGGCCAGCCCGCCGCTCTCGACCTTTTCCGGGATGCCCACCTCTTGCAAAACCACCAGATACAGGCCAGCCTCGCGCTCCAGGCCGGGCAGCGGCCGCACAGTCAAGCGCACGCGATGGCGCGTTTCATCGATCTCGACGCTCACGTCATCGCGCACGACCTTTGCACGGTCCTTGGCCGCCGCGCGTAGGGCTGCGCGCAACTCCTGGCGCAGGTGGGTCGGGGCGGCCTGCAGGATGTTGACCGACGGGGGACCTGCCGGGGGCTGCAGATAGCGAAAGGCCCGGCCGGCCAAAAAAAGAATATCGCCGGACTCGTTCACAACCGCGGCGGGCGGGGCGTACTCGTCGAGCACGGTACGCTCGAACGCGAGGCCGGCCTTTTCGCGCAAGGCCTCTCTTCCCGGCTCACGCGCGCCCATCGCGGGCAACGACTGCGACGCACGCAGGGCCGCCCGGGAGGGGACGCCCACGTCGATCGGACCAGGGGTCACAGTTTCCACGCGACGAAAAATCCGATGCCGCTGGTCCACGGTTTCAAACAGATCGGGCAGCGTCGCCACGCCCTCGGACGGTCCGAGGAAGAGGCAACCGCCCGAGCGAAGGGCGCGGTGAAAGAGCGGAATCAGCTTTCTCTGCAGATCGGCCGCCAAATAGATGAGGACGTTGCGACAAGAAATCAGGTCGAGCTGAGAGAACGGGGGATCGCGAATCAGGCTGTGCTGCGCGAACACACACATCTCTCGCAATTCGTTGCTGGCCTGGTACTCCTGCCCTTCGCGCGTGAAGAAGCGGTCCAGGCGCTCGGGCGAAACCTGCTCGGCGATGCTCGCGGCGTAGCGGCCGCGGCGTGCCTCGGCCAGAAGTTCAGCATCGAGGTCGGAAACAAAGAGCTGGACCGAGCGCGGCTCGGGGGCGCGTTCCAACTCCTCACGCAGCAAAATGGCGAGCGAGTACGCCTCCTCGCCCGAGGCGCAGCCCGGAACCCAAACCCGTATCGCAACATCGGCCGGTCGCCCCTGAACGATGCCGGGCAGAACCTGTTGCGCCAGAACCTCGAATGCCTCTGGATCGCGAAAAAACTGCGTGACGCCGATGAGCAGCTCCTTGAGCAAGGCCTGGGCTTCGGCTGGCTCCTTTTCGAGAAGTGCAACGTAGTCAGGGACTGAAGCCGCGTGCAGCGCCTGGATCCGCCGGCGGATCCGCCGCAGCACCGTGCCTTCTTTGTAGCGACTAAAATCGTGCCCGGTGTGTTTGTGCACCCACGAAAAGATGGTGCCAAGCTGGGCAGCCACTTCCCGGTCCAGGGCATCTGGACCGCCTCGCATGTTCCCGTTGCCATTCTCCATTCGCGGCTGTCCACCTCTTGAAGCTGTCGACCAGTTTGGAGGCTGGGGTGGCGAAATGCAAATAGCGCGCTCGAGTCGGCCGCCGGCTACTGAGCCAGTGCCCGCGCAAGCTGACGAAAGGCGGCCGCGCGATGGGAGAGCTGGTTCTTTTCCTCAAGGGAAATCTCGGCCATGGTGCGGCCCAGAGATTCGATGAAGAACAGCGGGTCGTAGCCGAAACCGCCCGTGCCTCGCGGGGATTCGAGCATGCGGCCCTCGCAGGCGCCCGTACGCACGATTTCCAGGCCGCGCGCCGGATCCACGAATACGGCGGCGCAACGGTAACGGGCGGTGCGCTTTTCCGCCGGCACACTGGTTAGCTCGCGCAACATCTTCTGGTTGTTGCGCCCATCATCGCAGGGCTCGCCGCTCCATCGCGCCGAGTACACGCCGGGGGCGCCAGCGAGCGCATCGACCTCGATCCCCGAATCGTCGGCCAAAGCAGGCAGTCCACTCGCCGCTACCGCCTGGCGCGCCTTGGACAGGGCATTGCCTTCAAAGGTGGATTCGTCCTCGGAAAGAGCGCAGGCGGGCGCGACCTCGTCGATGGGGACGAGTTCCCACTGCAAACCCGCGTCGGCAAGCAGCACGCCAATTTCGCGCAGCTTGTGCCGGTTGCGGCTGGCGACCACCACCCTCATGGCTGCTTCGCCGCCTGCAGGGCCTCCTGCTGAAGGGCAAAGAGTCGTTTGGCGCCCGCCCCCGCCAGGGCCACCAGCTTGGCGTAGTCGTCGGCCGAAAACGGCTCGCCTTCGGCCGTGCCCTGAATTTCGATGAACTGGCCCGCGTCGGTCATGACGAAGTTGAAGTCCACATCGGCGGCCGAGTCTTCTTCGTAGGCCAGATCCATGCGCGCTTCGCCCGCGACCAGGCCCACCGACAAGGCCGCCACCGCCCGGCGCAGGGGATCGTGGGCCAGCTTTTCGCTTTTCACCAGGCGGCGCACCGCCAGGGCCAACGCCACCCACCCGCCGGTGATGGCCGCCGTGCGTGTGCCGCCATCGGCCTGGATCACGTCGCAATCCACGATTAACTGACGTTCACCCAGATGTGAAGTTCGCACCGCCGCGCGCAGGGCGCGGCCGATGAGCCGTTGGATCTCCTGTCCGCGGCCGCCTGGGGTGCGACCGGAGCGCGTGTGGGTGGCGCGGGGGAGCATGGCGTATTCAGCCGTGACCCAACCCTTGCCCTTGCCCACCAGAAAAGGCGGCACCTTGTTCTCGATGGTGGCGGTGCAAATCACCTTGGTTTCGCCAAATTCAACCAGGGCCGAGCCCTCGGCGTAGCGGTTGCAGTCGGGCGTGATGCGGATCGCGCGCAATTCGTCGGGTCGTCGGCCGTCAGGTCTCATGGTGGCAGGGAGGATCCCTGTCGCGCAGGGAACTGTCAACCTTGCTACCACCACATGCTGGCGGCGATGGTGAAGGTGTGCCGGTCGGGCTGCGTCGGTATCCAGAGATTCCCAGTCTGACCATAGGGATAGGGAAGGCTGCCGAGGGGGTCCTTGGTGTACCAGCTTCCGTACGAATAGTACTGATACTGGATGACGACCTGTTCGCGCGTGACGAACTCGGTGTGAAAGACCAAGCGCGGAGACACCACCCAGAAGCTGTGGGTGGCATCGTCCAGGTTGGGCTGGACGCCATCGAAGCGAACACCCGCTGAGAAGAATGCAAGCGGGGTGTACAGCCACTGTGTGCCCAACTTGAGCTTGTGCTTTCCTTGCAGCGTGATGGCCGCCTGGTCTTCCGCGGCGATGCCAGTGATGGAATTGTACATACCGAAGACCTGGATGGTGAGGTCCGCGCCTTGGCCCCACCAGGCCTGGGGCCGCAGCATGAAAGCGGCCAAACTGAATGTGTACTGAAACCCAATGCTGTTGACTGTGCTGTCGCCGTGGCTGCCACTGTAGTTGGCCTGGTATTGCCAGCCGCCTTGCGAGTGAATCACCTCAACTGTGTCCGACAGAACCCCGACATTGGCCGTCTTGATGGAGGAAAACCCAAGATAGCCATCGCCAAGCCAGCCGCCGTCAAGCCTCAGGTCAACACCGAGAATGCGCATGCGGCCGTCCCGGGCGGCGTAGGTCAGGGTGTTTGTGTCAGTTCGCAGGGCGTCGTTGGTCCACGTCTGCATATAGTGGCCGGTCAAGGCGAGCATCTGGGCCAGCACGGCGCCAACGTGGGCGTGGGTCAGAACTGTGGTTCCCATCTGGGCGTGGCCGGGAAATGGCTGCCACGATGGATAGGGTTCCGTGCGCCACTGTTGCACGTCCATCTTCGCTCCGCCGCCACCCTCGGCAATCAGCCTGAACCTGTCGGAAAGATCAAAATCGAACGTGCCCGTGGCGCCGGCGATGCGGGTGCGGCCGATCATATAGGTGTCGTAGGCCCCGCCATCGTACTTGCCCATGGCGCCGTAGCGATCCCCAAAGACGCCCACGGTCCACACCATCATGCCAGCATCGCCGAGCGCCTCGGGGAAATTGAGTGTGAGAAATGCGCGGTCAATACCGAGTTGGTCCTGCAATTCGCTCCAGCTGCCTGCGGTGATGTTGTAGCTGGCGATGGCCAGGGTCATGGTGGCGCGGTTGTTGCCATACTGGAAAAGCAGTTCCGCCCAAGGTCCAGGGTTGTTGTTGGTGAAGCTCCATGTCGTGTAGTTCAGGTCAGGTGTCACGGGCGGGGCGTGGAACTGCAGGCCGCGGCCAGGCTCGGAATCCATGCTCAGCCGCATGGGGCCGCGAAAAAACCCGTGAAACCTGAAGCCCCAACTTGAAGTGAGCACCTCCGGCATCGCCGGCGGCCCCGCCGAAGGCCCCGCCACCGCGGTGGTCTGGGGCGACAGACCGAGGAGGCTGGTTACACCCCGACGCTTCGGCCGCGGGCTGGCGGCGGCGGCTTCCGGCTCGCCCTCGTCGTCTTCGGCCGCCGGGGCTTGGGCAAATGCGCTCCCGGTCAGGGCGAGCAGGACGAAGGCAGGGAGCGTGACAATTCGGGCTCGCGAAAGAGGAAGCATCATTGGGGCAGGCAGATGCCCATGTCTACCACACCGCCCCTAAACTGAGGCGCTTGTCAGAAGAGATCCACGGCGGACACGCAGAATTTGAAGGGGCGCCAGGCCTCTTCCTCGGAAAGTACCTGCAGGGCGAAGTAGTCGATCTTGGTGAAGTCGGACAGACGTGCGCCGGCAGCGGTCCGGCAATCCTTGAACTCGGAGGCCGGCACCGTGCGTCCCGATAGATAGTTTTCCACGCAGAACACGACCTGATCGGAATCGCCCTTGCGGTGGGCGACCAGGCGGTAGCGGCCGGATTTGCCCCGAAATTCCAGGGCCATGTTTGCATTCGCGCGGCTGCCCCAGGCTTTCTGGTCGGGGCGCGGGTACCAGCGCACGAGTACGCCCCAGTTGGTGTCGGCGTCACAATGCTTGCCTATGCCTGCCTCGTCCGAACAGGCCAGCGGCGAGATCCTGCCGCTCGTACACAGCGACCCGTCCTCGACATAGACATGGTCGGGCGCGCTGCCCGCCTGGCTTGAAAAGCTGGTCCCCGAGCCCCGCAAGGCCCGGATGGGGCCGCCGCCGACCAGTTCACCATTCTTGCCCACGGTCAGACGGCGCGGACCGGACGGCTCAGACGCCGGCCTTTCGTCCGCTGCGGCAGAGGCGCTCCAATCACGCGCGGCCAGCCCGGCCGACGATTCGGTGGCCACCGGCGCCGGGGCCTTGCCCGACAGGGAAGGACTACGCAGGGCGAGCTTGGTCGGCACCCCGGCTCGTTTGCGATCGAGGCGGGTTGACGGAACTGGCAGAGGCGCAGGCTCAACTGTCGGCTGCTGCGCGACTTCGGCACGGGCGGTCGGCTCGGCCGAAACCTTCGGTGGTTCCACCAGCGCGCCCAGAACCACGCGGGCCGCGGAAATGTCCACGTCCAGCCTTTGGCCAGCGCGCACCGGGGTGGGATCGCGCAGCGGATTGCCGCTCACGCGCACTTCGCCTTCGCGCACCCCCAAGGTGAACTGGCCGTGCCCGGGCGCCCAGTCCACAGCAAAGCGCGTGCCTGTCACCCGAACCTGCAGCGGCCCGGTCAGCACCTCCCAGCGACAACCGGGACGGTGGACCACAGAGAAATCCGCGTGGCCGCCCGCAAGCGCCAGCTCGGCCCCGCGCCGGAAACCCAAAGCGCGCACCCGGCCGAAGCTGGCCTTGCCGAGCGTGATCTGCGTGCCGTCGTCGAAGGCAACCGTACACACGCCATCAGCCGCCGCCGACAGGCTGCCATCGGAAGCCAAGGCGCAGCCCTGCGCCTGCCAGCCCAAGGTTCGCCCCGCGGCGATCCACAGGGCCAATCCCGCCAGCGCCGGAATGGCCAGGACGAACCAGCGACGGCGCAAAAAGCCCGGTCGTGCCGCCAGGGCGTGCTCGATCGCGGCCCATTGCCGAACGTCGGCTGGCCGCTCCTCGGCCGCGTGCGCCGCGAGATCCCCCAGCAGGTCACAGCGGGCCTCGCGCGGGTTAAGTGAATCTTGTGGTTTGGTCAACTCGTTCCTCCCTGGCTCAACAGGCCCACGTACTGCGCGAGAGCCGGTTCGGATTTCATGCGCGCGTCGACCCGCGAGGCGAGACGAGCTATGCGCCGCTTGACAGTGGAAAGGCTCAGCCGGTGCGCGGCGGCCACGTCCGTCATTTCCATCTTCTCGATGTAGCGGGCCACGAACAGCGAACGATCCTCTGCTCCCAGGCTGTCGAGCAGATGGTACAGCGACCGCACGGCTTCGCGCGCCTCGTCCGCCCCACCGGGCGCGACCACCGCGGGCCATTCGTCGGTCGCGTTGAGTCCCACGATGGCCCGAATGTGGCGCCGGCGCGATTCGTTGCGAGCGACTCCCAGGGTAACGCTGACGATAAATCCGGGCAGGGCCGCGGGCTCGCGAATCTCGTCGAGGCGCTTGAACACGCGCAGGAACGCCTCCTGACAGACATCGGGATGGTCGGGACCTGGCCCGAAGAATCGCCGCACCAGACGTTGCACCAAGGACGCGTATTTTGCCCAGATGGCCCGGCAAGCCCGTGGGTCACCCGCGCGCGCCGCCAGCACCAACAGGCCATCGCCGCCCTCCGGATCACCAGAGGGAAGTTGCGACGAAACAGGGGGGCGCGCCATGGAACGAAAGACCGTCTGCAGCCCATCCTGCCCAAAGTGCCGCCTGGGCGCAACGCCGTCCCCGAGGCGAAGCAGGCCAAGACCATGTCGGGCTCCGTTCATGATCTCGATTCCAGCCGCCGCGCATGCGAGCGCCCGGCGCGCAAGTTTTCGCGGTGAGCCATCAAGATGAACCCCATCACGGAACGAGAGTCGCCGCTCGGCGCGCACGGGTCAGGTTTCGCGTGGGCCGGAACTTGCGGCTGACCCGCCTTGCCCTCTGGCCGAACTGGAATAGGTTTGGCGCCTCTGAATCATACAGCCCGGAGGAGACGGCCATGACTTCGAACAAACGCAAACTTGGCAGGCAGGGACTTGAGGTGTCGGCGATTGGACTCGGCTGTATGGGCATGAGCCAGTCCTACGGTCCGGCGGACGAGGGCGAATCGATTGCGACCCTTCATCGCGCCATCGAACTCGGATGCGACTTTTTCGACACGGCGGAGGTCTATGGCCCCTTCACCAACGAGGACTTGCTCGGCCGGGCGCTCAAGGGCCAGCGCGACCAGGTGGTGATCGCCACCAAGTTCGGCTTTCGTATCGAAAACGGCAAGCAGGTCGGCACCGAAAGAGACAGCCGGCCCGCGCATATCCGTGAAGCGGTGGAAGGATCCCTGCGCCGGCTGCAGACCGACCACATCGACCTGCTCTACCAGCATCGCATCGATCCGGCCGTGCCCATCGAGGACGTGGCCGGCACCGTCGGCGATCTGATCAAGCAGGGCAAGGTGCGCTTCTTTGGCCTGTCCGAGGCTGGGGTCGCCAACATCCGCCGCGCCCACGCCGTGCATCCGGTTTCAGCCGTGCAAAGCGAATATTCACTGTGGGAACGCAATCTGGAGGCGGACGTCATCCCGGTCCTGCGCGAGTTGGGCATCGGCCTGGTTCCCTTCAGTCCGCTGGGCCGCGGCTTTCTGACCGGCGAGGCGAAGCGCGCCGAGGACTATCCGCAAGGTGACTATCGCCGGAACGATCCGCGCTATCAGACCGCCAACTACGACACCAATCTGGCGGCGGCGCACAAGGTGCGCGAAATCGCCGAGGCCAAACACGCCAAGCCCGGGCAGATCGCGCTCGCCTGGCTGCTACACAAGGGCAATGACGTTGTGCCTATCCCCGGCACCAAGCGCCGCAAGTATCTCGAAGAAAATCTCGCCGCCGCGACCGTTGTGCTCGATTCCGTCCAAATGAAGCGGCTCGACGAGGCCCTGGTCTTCTCGGGCCGGCGCTACCCCGACTGGATGATGGCAACGATTGATCGTTGAATTGCCCTGGCGGCCCACGCCGGTAGGTAGTCCGCAGTGTTCAGAAATTCTGAGCTATCGTAAACCCGTAGGGGGCCCACACGCGCAGGCGACTAGGAGTTGTCGCATTGAGGCCCTCAAGATCGATCTTGTCCATGTTCCACGCGGCAAAGCTGATGTTTTGAGACAAAACCGGTGGTGTGCCGTAGGAAAGACTTGCGCTGGGAATCTGCGCTCCGGTCGCGAGCGTTGAGTAGTAGTAGCTTCCCTGGCTAGTTGCGGTGCCGGTCCCATAGAGATAGGCGATGATGCTCCCGAAATTCGTCCACGCACTCGTCGGAGTGACCGTATAGGTCGTGTCCTGTACGATCTTGTTCAACCCGTTGTCGAACAACGGATCGAACGTGAAAGATGCTGGCACAGTAGAAGCCGGAACGGTCACAGCGTCCGTCAGAACTACGCGTGGATGACTGATTTTGACCGTGAATTTAGAGCCGGTATTGAAGGTTCCGGTGATGGATGGGAGATAGTAGTTTCCATAGGTTGCATCAAAGGCAGCCGTCTGGCCATTGATCGTCACACTTGCGTCCGTAATATGTACGGCACTGCCACTGCTTACATCGTCGATTATGACGATGCCGTAGTAGTTGTTCGATCCGATTGCGGATGTCCGCAAGTTGATGGGCATGATGTAGCCGCCGATGTACAGCCCCGGATCTGACCTTGGGCTCGTTGTACCGGAACCACAACCAACAGGGATCCCACCCAGCAAGATGCTGGCAACGAGCACGAGGAGTCGCGGCGAGTTATTTTCCATGAATGTATCCGAAGCTTGTGGCTGGCCGCGGTGAGAATTGATGAGAGGGTGAGGCGAAGCGCGGTGCCCTGGGCTGCAGGTCCGAAGGGATAATCGCGCAGAGCGGCTCTGGATGCAAGCTGGCAGCGAACCCGTTCGCCGAATTTGTGATTGCGGCCCAGTTCTTTGCCTTTCCCTGGGCGATCTTGTCACCTCGTCTGCCGTGACGGCATCACAAGAGCGCTCGGGGAGGTTTTCGCTGCGAACCGCCCACAATGGAGCGGCGGGGCGAAGAAGGGGAGGGACTCATCATGCGATATCTGATGCGGTTTGAAGCTTCGATGGACGCCGGCAACAAGGTCGATCGCTCGCCTGGAGGCGCAGGAGCGGCGATAGGACGCATCCTAGAGCTTCTCAAGCCAGAGACGTTCTATGTTTCCGTGTTCAAGCGAGAGCTGTTCATGATTGTGAACAGCGATGACCCAGCAATGTTGGCTGAGGCGGCACACGCCGTACAGATGGTGGCGGGCGCCAATCTGGAAGTGACGCCAATCCTGACCAGCCAAGAGGCGATGCCGATCCTGCCCAAGGCCATTGGCCGAGCAATCGACATGACGAAGGCACTGGGTCTCTAGCAACCGCGGGTCAATGGGAGAGGAGGAGGAGAATGGCATACGGAGTTGTGCATCACTTTACTGGTGGTACGAAGGAACAATATGAGGCGTCGATAGCGGCGGTGCATCCGAGCAAGGGCACATTGCCAAAGGGCCAGATCTATCACGCGGCTGGCCCGTCGGCGGGTGGTTGGACGATCGTCGCTGTACACGATTCCAAGGCAAGCTGGGAGGCCTTCCGCGACGATGTCCTCATGCCCAGAATGCAGAAGGGGATCAAGGGTGGCTTCGCGGCGCCACCCCAGGAGACGACCTTCGAGGTCTACAGCCTCAAGCCGTAACAGGTGGTTAAAGTGGCGGCTTGGCGTTTCTGACTAGGTCCAGGAAATAGGACTGGAACCACTGGCCGGCTTGCGGCGCGGCGGCGGCGCTGTCGGACGAGGCACACTCTGCATCGAAACGCGGCTGTCCCGGGTCGGACGTGCCGTCTGATTCGCCTGGGGGCTTGACCCAGAAGTAGGCATCGACAAAGGGCTCTGGCGCGGCGACGGGCCGCTCACCCAGGCCAGCGCCCTTGATGTTGCACCAGTGGCCCCAGACCTTGCGGATGCCGCCCTTGCCGTTGCGGGAAGTATCGACAATGAAGCCCTTGTCGCGGATGCCGTGCTCGCCAAGCGACACCGCCAGTTTCTTCACATAGACAAGCTCGTTGTAACAAGGATCGGTCGGCTCCAAGGCCAAGCCGTCGCGATTGGTGAGATGCGTGTAATTCGATGTATTGGTGGCAAATCCGCGGATCGTGTCGACGCCGCCGGCAAGTTTGAGGACCTGCTTCCAGATTTTCACGGCCTTCTCGCGGTTGCCATCCCAGCCCAGCCAGCCGGCGTGGGCCGCATCTAGATAGATGCTCACATTGGGCAGGCCCAGCTTCTGAATCGCATAGGCAGTCGATTCCAGGTAGGTCTGGCGAGCCTCGACACAGGCAGGAATGTTCATGTTGGTGGCCAGATTGCCCAGGGAATCCGGCTCCAGAATCACAACAATGGGTATTTCAGGATAGGCGGCAAAGTGCGCGACGATGGGATCGATGAACTCGCTTCGGTAGCGGGCGGCGCCATTTTCTGCGACTTTCAATTCGCCAGCCGACGACTTGGCGGCACAGTCGCGGTTTGGCATGTCGTAGACCACGAAGAGTGAAAGCTTGGGCCGGCCGCTTGCCTGCTGCTGTGCCTTGGCCTGGTCGAGCCACTTCGGTATCGAGGCCACCTGGGAAATGGAATCGAGCCACAGGGCGGTGGGATACTGTTTGACCTTGCGAATGACCGCCGCATCCGACGGGAATGCCTGGGCGGTTGCCTCGACATTGGCCGCGTATTCTGGGTTGAGGAAGAAGTCGACGCCCAAAAAGGGATTGCGGCGCGACGCCTCGGCGCGGGACGGGGAAACGCCCGCGGCGGGTGGTGGGGCGCTGGCACCTTTGCCCAAGCCGACGCCGCAGGCCGAAAGGGCAAGCGAGAACGAAAACCCTGCAAGAACACGCTGGCAAATCATGATGACCTCCTATCGACAAGAGCAGCCGTGACGAACGGCCGAAATCGCCTCCGCATCGAACCGGGGGGAAGCGAGCCTGCTTGCAAAGGGAGAGTCCCGACCCGACACCGGCGGGTCAGCTTTTGACATTTTGAAAGGGCGGGCCGCGGCCCGC
>Ga0265316_10002088_pt1 | contig 21010 bp, 12 predicted proteins | sample 4522metaG_FD_202092 | JGI IMG/M metagenome (GOLD analysis project Ga0265316, IMG submission 202092) | Rhizosphere microbial communities from Carex aquatilis grown in University of Washington, Seatle, WA, United States - 4-5-22 metaG | ecosystem: Host-associated > Plants > Roots > Rhizosphere >... | reverse complement strand
ACAGGAAAGATTGAGTCCACTGAAAAAAAAGAAAATATTAAAGCAATTCATAAGAAAAAAACTGCAAGCAAGATAAAGGAAAAAAATAATCAAAATAATAAAAATTCAGAAGATATTTCTGAGCCAAAGCTAAATCAAAAAGCATTATTTAAATCAAATAAATCCAAATCAAATGAAGGGACTACCGGAAAATCCGGAGATCAGGGGAATCCGGGCGGAATAGTTGGTTCGCCTTTATACAAGGGCAATGGCAATGGGAGTGGAGGCGGTACCGGAGGCGGAATTGGTAAAGGCACAGGCACAGGAGTTGGGGATGGTATTTCTTTTGATCTCAAAGACAGGGAAAACTTGTTTCTTCAGACTCCCGAATATAATTATCAGGCAGAAGGAGTAGTTGTAGTAAAAATTACAGTTGATAAAAACGGTGATGTTATTAATGCTGTAGCTGGAGTAAAAGGTTCAACAACATTGGACGATTATCTTTTACAGGTTGCCCGAAAGGCTGCTTTACAATCGAAATTTTCTAAAAAACCCGATGCTCCTGTTCAGACTGGAACTATAAAGTATCATTTTCTTTTGCAATAATGGTCTAGGTAACAGATTGCTTCACTTTGTTCGCAATGACTTTACGGGTTGGCTTATGGTTAGAAATGAGCGATGAAGAAATCTAAGCAGAAAATTAAACTCTTGTGTTTATTGTTTTAACTTCCAACCTTTTAACTTGCTGATAAAATTGGTCAGTTCCATTGCATTTTTTTTATGCTGTGCAACCGTTGGATGATAATCTATACCAATTCCGAGATCACCTGTTTGCTGCGACATCTCAAAAAAGTAAACCTTTCCCTTTCCTTTTTTATTTGCCGAATCAGTTATAAATTTTAAATAATTTCTAACATTTTCAAGAACAGTTCCATTTAGCATTGGCCCGAGCAAGACAATAATATCTGGTTTATCATATTTGGTTTGAATCGTTTCCATAAAGTTTAAATATCCTAGGACAAATCTGGATGAATCACCGCCATAGGTACTAAAATCATTTGTTCCTAAATCTATACAAATCAAATCAGGCTTTTGTCTGAAATCAAATATTGGTAATGAATCATAAAGAAATATTCTCGAATAGAATCGGGGCATGCAATCCCAATTACCTGACAGAGGTCCGTCATAGTTCCTGTAAATTCCAATTCCCGATTTGCATACTGCCAAATGTCTCGCATTAAAGTTCCGGGAAGTAATAGCTGCATAAGTCAGGTAATGGTTTTCAGTTGATGCACTGAATTTACCGCCTTTAATTCCCTCATTGCCATATCCGCATGTGATGGAATTACCAATAAATTCGATAAGCCTGCTTCTTTGATGATTTATTTCGACTAAATAACCACAATCATCAATAACGAAACCGCGGAAAGTAGATTTGCCAAACATTTCCTCCGTGCGTTTAAAAATTTCAATCTCGTGAATTGTATCTTTTAAGTCAAAGGCTATGTCATATTTTCTTTTTTCTTTTTCAATTTTTAAAATTGTAATTATCGAATCGTCTAAAATTATATTATAATAATTCTGCCCCTTGTCATCGTCCAAAAGAGCTGATATAGCTGTTCCTTTAAAATTAACTCGAATGGAAATACCGGAATAAGAAAACTTTGGCGCTAACGGATTAGCAAAATCAATTCTTCCTGTATACTCAATTCTTGAATCGTTAGCCGGAATGGTATCTGTTGGACGTGAAAAACTAATATTGCAGAAGACTAATCCTGTTAAAAGATAGGCAATAATGTGTTTCATAATTTATCCTTTAGTTTGCTAGATTTTGCGTTATTCAAGATATAATATTGAATACTTTTTAAGTTTTGTATCTAGGTATTATAAAAGTATTTTTTATATTAAACTCTGTCAGGTTGTTCAAACACTGACAGGTTGCACCTTCTTCTATCTCTACTGTTAATATTCACGGCTTCACGTATCCCAACTACACAACTACACAATTCACAACTTCTCGATTCCAAACTTCCAGCCTACTTTTTCGACTTCCTTTTTCGCTCGTTTTCATTGAGCAATAATTTACGCAACCGGATTGATTTTGGGGTTAGTTCAACTAATTCATCTTCCTGTATATATTCAAGTGCTTCTTCAAGACTAAAGCGGATGGGCGGGGCAAGTTTTACTTTATCATCCGATCCGGATGCCCGCATATTGGTAAGTTTTTTTGTCCTGGTAATGTTTATACCAAGATCACCGGAACGTGTGTTTTCGCCAATTATTTGCCCGTTATAAATTTCCTCTCCGGGAAATACGAAAAACGATCCCCTGTCCTGAAGTTTGTCAAGCGCATAGGCTATTGCAGTGCCGGTTTCAATTGCTATCAAAGAACCGTTCGTACGCCTGTCAATATTTCCTTTCCAAACTTCAAAGTCTTTAAAACGATGGGCCACAACAGCTTCACCGGTAGTAGCGGTAAGCAGGTTGCTCCGAAGACCGATAAGTCCGCGCGACGGGATTTCGAAATCAAGATGAATTCTATCGGCCCTACGTTCCATATTCATTAAAGTCCCTTTGCGCCTGGTAACCATATCTATCACGGTACCAGAGAACTCTTCCGGAATATCAATGGTAAGGTGTTCAACAGGTTCACACTTTTCACCTCCAATATTTTTTATGATTACCTGTGGTTGGCCAACCTGTAATTCATATCCCTCTCGCCGCATTGTCTCAATTAAAATTGAAAGGTGCAATACCCCACGGCCAAAAACAGTAAACGAATCGGCCGAACCAGTTGATTCTACACGAAGGGCAAGATTTTTCTCCAATTCGTGATCAAGTCTTTCTTTTAAATGCCGGGAAGTTACAAACTTTCCCTCTCTTCCGAAAAATGGTGAATTATTGATGGTAAACAGCATACTCATGGTAGGCTCATCAATATCAATGGGGTCAAGGCCCTCAGGATTTTCGAAATCTGCAATTGTGTCTCCGATTTCAAACCCGTCAATTCCTACCAGGGCACAAATATCTCCTGCTTCAGCGAGTTCTACTTTACGACGATTCAGTCCTTCGAACAGAAATAGTTCTTTTATTTTGGTTCTTACTACTGTCTGATCGCGTTTTACGAGACTTACCTGCAACCCTTCCGTCAATATACCACGGTTTAGTTTTCCGATTGCAATCCGACCGACATAAGAGGAATAATCGAGAGAAGTTATAAGCAACTGGGGTGTTCCTTTTAATCTTTTTGGACCGGGAATATATTTAAGAATACACTCAAGAAGTGGTATAATATCACTACCAGGAGTGCGCCAGTCATCACTCATCCAGCCTAGTTTACTGGATCCATAAATTGTAGGAAAATTAAGTTGATCTTCAGTTGCATTGAGATTGTACATAAGTTCAAATACCTGTTCCTGTACCTCTTCAGGACGGCAATTGGGCTTGTCAACTTTATTTATTACAACTATAGGTTTTAGCCCCAACGCCAAAGCTTTTTGCAATACAAATCGTGTTTGCGGCATTGTGCCTTCGAAAGCATCAACAAGTAACAACACGCCTTCAGCCATGTTAAGCACCCGTTCAACTTCGCCGCCAAAGTCAGCATGACCGGGAGTATCAATAATATTGATTTTTGTATTCTTATAAATTACAGAAACATTTTTGGCAAGAATTGTGATGCCCCGCTCACGTTCCAGTTCATTACTATCCATTATCAATTCACCGGGGTTTTCGTAATCTTTGAATAGCTTTCCCACCTTGATTAATCTATCCACCAATGTTGTTTTGCCATGATCCACATGGGCTATTATGGCAATATTTCTAATATCCTGCATATATTTTTAAAAAGCCTGCAAAGGTAACAAAACTTATTTGCTTTTGCACGAGAGAATCATTTTTGCTAAAATCTTGTGTCAAGTTAAGTATAAAGATACTGCTAGAGATTGCTTCACTTTGTTCGCTATGACGCTACGAATAACTTCATTGCGAGGAGGAACGACGAAGCAATCTGTGTAATAATAAGCTTGACTTGACACTAGAACAAAAGCATAACCAAAAACATTCCGGATAGAGCTATTAAAATTACAACAGTAACCCATCCAATAATATTATTAGTGGGTTTATTTACATGCTTGCCCATTATTTTTTTATTATTAACCAACAATATCATACATACAAGTACAACTGGGAGCAATATTCCATTTACTACCTGTGACCATAGTGAAATTGAAATTAAAGGTGCGTTGGGCATAAGAATTATTAAAGCTGAAATTATAAGTATAGAAGTATATAAGACATAAAATTCACGAGCTTCTTCCCATTTTTTGTCTATCCCGGCCTCAAAACCAAATGCTTCACAAACATAAAAAGCAGTTGCTAACGGTAATATTGTGGCAGAAAAAATTGAAGCAATAAACAGCCCAAATGCATATACTACTGATGCAAGTTTGCCGGCAAGAGGCTTTAAAGCAAGTGCAGCATCTTTGGCTTCATTTATTTGTATATGGTTTATATGAAGTGTGGAAGCACATGCAACAATAATAAAAAAAGCGACTACCACAGTGGCAATGCATCCGACAACAATATCCAATACCGTATATTTGTATTGCCGCATTTTCAATCCTTTTTCAATAACAGAGGATTGCATATAAAATTGCATCCAGGGCGCAATGGTTGTACCTATTAGCCCTATAACCATTGCAAGGCCTTTTTCATCTAAATTCATTTTAGGATGAATTAAGGAGGTTCCAATTTCACTCCAGTGAGGTTTTCCCATGATAGCCGAAATAACATACATCAATAAGGATACACTGAAAATCAGAAAAATTCTTTCAGCTATTTTGTAATTTCCCTTAACTACCATTATCCAAACAATAAAAGCAACAATTGGGACAGAAATGTATTTTGAAACATTAAAAACCTCCATACTTCCTGCAACACCAGCAAATTCAGTAGTTGTATTTCCAATGTCGGCAATTAGCAATCCAATAAAAATAAAAAATGTGACTTTCACCCCTGCATTTTCACGAATAAGGTCAGCAAGACCCTTACCGGTGACAATTCCCATCCGTGCATTCATTTCCTGAATTACTACCAGGACAATAAAAGATGGAATTAAAGTCCATAACAACCCATAACCATAAACAGCTCCGGCAACGGAATATGTGGTAATTCCACCTGCATCATTATCTACACTTCCGGTAATTATGCCTGGCCCTAGTATAGCTATGAACAAAAGAAGTCTTTTAAAAAAACTTTTTCTGCTTTTTAACTTGAACATAATAGCAATTTTTTTTATGTATTTAGACGGTTCTGCGTTTACCAATCAAATCTTCTATAACATCGTCAATCACAACCATTCCTTCCAGCTTGTTTTCTTTGTCAGTTACCGGAATTGCGAGCAGGTTATATTTAGAAATAATTTCAGCCAGGGAATCAACTTCATCATAATCATACACGCTTATGGGGTCCCTTTTCATGATTTTATGTATCGGAGTTTGAGGAAGAGAAATTACCAGGTCTCTTAAAGAAACAGTAGCAACAAGTTTATCATCATTATCCACTACAAATAAATTATAAAGTACTTCCATTTCCGGTTTCTGAATCCGTATTTTATTCAGGACCTCATCTATGGTAATATTTTCACTGAATGATAGAACTTCAGTGTTCATTAGACTTCCAACAGACTTGTCAGGATATTCAAGTAATTCCCTGACCTCTTTGGAAGATTCTTTTTCCATTTCGTCGAGAAGCAACTCGGCTTTTTCATCTTCCAATTTGTCCAGCAGATCGGCTGCTTCATTTGCAGGCATTTTTTCGAGCACATCAGCAGCTTTATCCAGAGGCATGCTCTCGATAATATGCACCTGTTCATGTGGTTCAAGTTCTTCAAGCACATCAGCAGCTTTTTCTTCATTAAGAGCAGAAAATACAGTTGTTTTAGAAACTTTTCCAAGTTCCTCAATAATATCAGCCAGGTCAGAAGGATGCAAAGTATGCAGCTTCGATGAAGCTTTAGAAAGTTTAATACTCAGGTTGGTGTGGTCTATCGCAGCTATGTCGTCAAAAAGAATAAATTCAGCAGGAATATGAATTTTGATAAGTGACAATAAAAAATTTAAAGGTTTAGCAATTCCTATCCTACGCATCAGTCCTTCAATTCCGACATCCACAGCTATTGCAAAAACTCCTTCAGCAAGGGTTACCAGCCTGATGTCATTAACCCTTACAACTTTCCGGCCATTAATATCTACAATTTGCTGATCAAGAATACTCTCTTTTAAGAGCAAATTTTCTTTTGTTTCCTTTTTAGGAATTCCTACAGGTTCGTTGCAATAAACCCGGTATCTGCCATTGGCTTTAGCTACTGAAATTTTTGAAAATTTGAAATAATTTTCTTTACCTGATTTTTTTAATAATACAGCTTTTACTTTTGGCCTGAAAGGTTCGGTATCATCGGGATTTAAATGTTCGGTGCTTACTGCAAGATCAATTAGTTTACCAATGAAGATATTATTTTCATCATAAACTTTGCAACCAATAATGCGGCTGAAATAAAAGGTTGTTTTTGAAATCATAGATACCTCCTCCTATTAGTAATAAAGAAGGAAGCATTTGGATAATGGAATGAGCTATCCTTCTAAATCAATGATTTTACATAATAATTCGCAGGGCCATCGTCCATATTCGAATACGCATTGGTAATGGTTGCAAAACTAAATAATTATTTTGAGAAGACAGAAAATTCTATTTGAAAAAAAATTTTAATTTGCTGATTAAAAAATAGTCAGATAAAATCAAATCTGAACCTGAAATCCAAAAAAGATAATTTCCCTTTTTCTTGTTTGAATGAGTAATATAAAGTTATTTGGTTGTCCGCATTAATTAAAACGGATATTCTTAAATTCTATACAGTCATGCTGAGCGGAGTCGAAGCATTTTTTTAACGAATAACCCTCGACTCCGCTCGGGATGGCGCTTTTGAAATCTTTGTAGTTGTATTGACGGAAACCCATATAAAATTAAAAAGATACTTTAATAATTATGAAATATGTAACTCATTTTTGAATTCGATTAAATTTGTACATTTGCACTAAGAGGTAAAATTAATAAAGTGATTTTGTTTAAATCTATAAGAAGCAGCATTGGAAATTCAATCCTGAAGCGAAAATTAAAACATTATCGCAGGATAAAATCTTTATTTAATTTCGAAACTTCAAAACTTGTAGGAGTCGTTTTTAAAACTGATTCACTGGGTGATTTTGAAATTGTTAAAAAATTTCTGCACTTTTTGACAGAACAAAATAACAAAGTTGTAGCACTATGTTTTGTTGATTATAAAAAGGTTCCGGATTATTATTTTTTACGCAAAGGCTTTAACTTTTTCTCAAGAAATGATTTGAACTTTTTTTTCCTTCCCCAGACACAATTTATTGATGACTTTATTCAAAAGCCTTTCGATATGTTAATAGATTTGAGTATTGATAATAATTTTCCATTGTATTATATAAGCAGTTTGTCGGCTGCTAAATTTAAAATCGGCAAATTACAGCAAGGGCATAATTGTTTTGATGTGATGATTGACACGAATAAAGATAACACTGTGCAATCTCTCATCGAACAAATAAAACATTATGTTCCGGTTTTATGTGGGGCAAGTGTTTAAAATGTAACCTTGAGTTCCAATATTTAGTGTTAGATAATCTACATTATTTTAAATTTTTTCCAAACGGTTTGGCATCATACTTTTCATTTTAAAATAAGATTTATATTTTTGGATATTAAATAAACATTCCTTCATGACTGCTGCTAATACAAAATTTAAAGGTACTGGAGTTGCCCTGGTCACTCCTTTCAGAAATGATGACAGTATCGATTTTAAGTCTCTGGCCAAACTCGTAGAATTCCAGATAACAAATGGAGTTGATTATATAGTGGTATTGGGTACCACAGGTGAGTCTGTTACGCTTACTAATGATGAAAAACATGCGGTAATTGATGCGGTTATTGAAACTGTTGACAAGCGTGTTCCTATTGTTATTGGCATTGGAGGCAATAATACGCAGGAAATAATAAATAAAATTAAGTCGTTCGATTTTTCAGAAGTTGATGGCATATTATCGGTTTCACCATATTATAATAAGCCCAACCAGCTTGGCATTTATGAACACTATAGAGCAATAGCTTCATCATGCCCATTGCCGGTTATTATATACAATGTTCCAGGAAGGACCGGATCAAATATCACTGCTGATACAACGCTAAAACTTGCTAATGAATTTAAAAATATCGTAGCTGTAAAAGAAGCTTCAGGGAACCTGACTCAGATTATGGACATTATCAATAATAAACCCAAAGATTTTATGGTAATTTCCGGTGATGATGCTCTTGCATTTTCAATTGTTTGCCTTGGCGGAAATGGTGTGATCTCAGTTATAGCCAATGCATTTCCTAAAGAGTTTTCCGAAATGATAAATCTTGCTTTGGATAAGAAAATACAACAGTCTCGTTTGATCCATTATCAACTGATAGATATAATAAATTCGATATTTGCAGACGGAAGTCCTGCCGGAGTTAAAGCGGCTCTTGCTATTAAAAAACTGGTGAATAACCATCTCAGGTTACCTCTCGTTCCTGTAAACCAGAATGTTTATACCAAACTGGTTGAACAGATTAAGGTGTTTGAAGATAAGTGATTAATTACAAATTAAAAATTAATCAGATTGTAATTAATGATTCTTTTGTGTCCTTTAATATTTTAACCGCAAAGACGCAGAGCACTATTATTATTGTTAAAGTTCTTTGCGCCTTAGCGACTTTGCGGTTATTTTTTAATTGCCAATCTATAATGGCGAATCAATTATTTAACTCGCTCAGTTCCATCCACCTTTCTGATTTCTGATCGATAAGGCTCATAACTTCCCCAATGCGCTTACTTTTTTCCATTAATTCAATGTGGTTGGATATGCCTGACGTTATCTGTTGTTCAAGTATCTTTTTCTCATTTTCCAGTTGTTCTATTTCTGCTGTAAGCTGCTCCAACTCTTTTCGCTCTTTATGGTTCAATTTATTTGAAGAACTTGTTTTTGCTTTTTCTGGCCTGACAAATTTGCGATTGTCAGTTTTGTCAAGCAATTTGTTTTCTTTCTCTTTTTGAGAAGTATAATAATGATAATCTGTATAATTTCCCGGAAAGTCTTTAATAATTCCATTGCCTTCAAATACAAAAATATGATCAGCTAGTTTATCCATGAAATACCTGTCATGCGAAACTATAATAACACAACCCTGAAAGTTTTGAATATAGTCTTCCAGTACATTCAGTGTCAAAATATCAAGATCATTCGTGGGTTCGTCAAGAATGAGAAAATTCGGATTTCGCATCAGCACCGTCATCAGGTAAAGCCTTCGCTTCTCACCTCCGCTTAGTTTGTATACATAATTATATTGGACCGTTGGGGGAAATAAAAAATAGTTAAGGAACTGAGTTACTCCCAGCCTGTTTCCATCACTTAAAGTTACAACTTCAGCTACAGAAGTTGCCACATCAATCACTCGCATGTTTTCATCAAACTGCAGACCTTCCTGTTTGTAAAATCCAAAGGAAATTGTTTCACCTGTTTCAATACTTCCTGAATCGGGTTTAAGTTGGTTTGTAATAAGATTTAAAAAAGTAGTTTTTCCGGTACCATTAGCTCCGACAATACCTACTTTTTCAAATTTCGAAAATTTGTAACTGAAATCTTTAATAATAGGAATATTGCCAAAACTCTTATTTAACTTTTCTATTTCAATTATTTTAGAACCCAAACGTTTCTGCTGAACATTAATCTTAATTTTTTTTTCTGATACACTTTCTGAAGCTTTCTGTTTCAGTTCATCGAATGCATTTACACGGTATTTCGCTTTTGTTCCTCTGGCCTTAGGCATGCGCCGGATCCACTCGAGTTCCTTGCGCATTAAGTTTCGGGCTTTTTCAACATCCTCCGATGCAACATCAAGCCGTTCACTTCTCTTTTCAAGATAATAGGAGAAATTGCCTTTATATTGGAAAAGTTTGGTGTTATCAAGTTCTAAAATCTCGTTACAGATTCTATCGAGAAAATACCTGTCATGAGTGACCATTAAAATGGTAAAACTACTGTTACTTAAATATTCCTCAAGCCATTCTGTCATTTCAATATCCAGGTGGTTAGTTGGTTCGTCAAGAATAAGCAAATCAGGCTTGTTAATTAAAGCATTTGCCAGAGCTATTCTTTTTCGCTGACCTCCTGATAATATTCCCATTTTTTTGTCAAGGTCCGTTATCTTTAATTTTCCAAGAATTTGTTTTATCTGACTTTCAAAATCCCAGGCATGGTTGAGCTCCATTTGTTCAGTAGCATGTTGTAACAGGCTTCTATCATTGGATGTAAGTGCTTTTTCATATTCCCCAATGATGTGAACTATTTTTGCAGAAGAACTAAAAACCTGTTCTATTACAGTTTTATTCTCATCATATTTAGGTTCCTGTTCCAGAAAACCAATGGTTATATCTTTATTAAAATCAATCGTGCCCGAATCGGCCGAATCTTTTCCGGCAATAATATTAAATAAGGAAGTTTTTCCCGTTCCGTTAGGAGCAATTAGTGCAATTTTCTGGCCCTTTGTTAATTGGAACGAAATATTTTCAAACATCATAAATGTTCCATAACTCTTGGTCAGATTTTCTATTCTTAAATAGCTGGTCATTGAAAAATAATTTGAAGCAAAAGTAATAGAAAGAAATGAATACATCTTCATTCATTTCAAAGGAAGGAATTTTTCATTTTGTTCCACAGTATTTATATAATCCAGATACAATGTCGTTTAATTAAGCATTAAGACACCCTTCGACAAGCTCAGGGTGACTAAGTAATTAGGTCATGCTGAGCCTGTCGAAGTATGACCTATAATATAAATTCCTTAATTAAACGACATGGAATCCAAATATATTGAAAATCTGAAATAATTAAATTTATATTTTTCTTCATCTGAAACATATGTATGAAATTATTATTGACAATCGGATTTTTAGGTAAAAATGATATATTTGGATTTAATATATTTTTACTTCGAAAATTTCATGATATGTGTTTCAGAATTTTAATTTCTTTTATCACAATTGTAATATTTAATAGCAATTTTTTTGCATCAGAAATTGTTCTTAAAAATGATTCAACGGCAGATTCCATAAGAACTCATCCCAGGGTTTATTATGCAACACAATTGACTTCTGAAAGGCCAGTTATCGATGGAAAATTAAATGATGCCTGCTGGAAATTGGGTAATTGGACTGGTAGTTTTACCCAATGGGTTCCCAAAGAAGGAGCCAAGCCTTCTCAACCAACTGAGATTAAAATACTTTATGATGACAAAAATATATATGTTGCCATTCGTGCTTTTGAAAGCGAACCCGGGAAAATAATTCGCAAAAAAGGACGAAGGGATGAGCTTACTGGCGATGTTGTTGGTATCAATTTCGATAGTTATCACGACCACAGAACAGGTTTTGAATTTGATATTACTGCCGCAGGGCAAAAAACCGATGCTGTTTTAACCAACCCTTGGAACGCAGATTTCAACTGGAATGCAGTATGGTATGCTAAAGTGGACATAGAGGACTCAGCCTGGACAGCTGAATTTGAAATTCCTTTAAGCCAGCTTCGTTACAGCAATGATTATGAGCAAACCTGGTTTATGCATTGCTGGCGATGGATTGACCGGCTGCAGGAAGAAAGCGATTGGGAACCTCAAACATTTAAGAGTCCAGGAATGCTCTATCTTTTTGGCGAACTTAGAGGTATTAAAGGATTACCAAAATCAAGACGTTTTGAAATAATGCCTTATGTGGTAGGTAAATTAAAAACATTTCAAAAAGAAACTGGTAATCCCTTTACCGTCAAAGGAAAATATTGGCTTGGAAATGCAGGTGTTGATGCAAAAATTGGACTGTCAAGCAATTTTACTGTCGATCTTTCTATCAATCCTGATTTTGGTCAGGTAGAGTCTGATCCTTCTGTTATGAACCTTACTGCTTTTGAAACTTTTTATGAAGAAAAAAGACCCTTCTTTTTGGAAGGTAAAAATATTTTTAGCTTCGATTTTGACAACAACAGCGTATTCTATAGCAGGAGAATAGGGCATGTTCCAACTTACCAACCTGATCTGAAAGACAATGAATATATCAAAACACCTGATTATACCACTATTTTGGGTGCCTTAAAACTCAGCGGGAAATCATCTCGTGGACTTTCAATTGGTATTTTGCAAAGTATCACAGCTGACGAAACGGCAAGTCTGTTTACCTCCGGTGTTACTAAAAATTTAACTGTAGAACCGATGTCTAATTATACCATTGGCAGGATACAGCAGGATTTCAAGCAGGGAAATACTATCCTGGGAGGCATCATAACTTCTACTAACCGGATTATAAGAGATTCAGCTCTCAAATTTATGAACAGGAACGCATACACAGGAGGAATTGATTTATTGCATCAGTGGAACGATAAAGAATTTTATGTAGATGCGAAACTTATTGGCAGCAATATTGACGGAGATGCCAGGGCAATATATGAACTTCAAACCTCTTCAGCACGATATTTTCAAAGACCAGAAGCCCGTTATGTCTTTTTAGACAGCAGCAGGACTAATTTGTCAGGATATGGCGGGAGCATTAAAATTGGTAAAGGAAGCAAGGGATTGTGGCGTTATTCAACAGAGTTGAACTGGCGTTCACCTGGTTTGGACCTTAATGATCTTGGTTATATGCAGCTTGCAGATATTATTAAACAGGGAAATACTGTTTCTTATTTTGTCAATCAGCCGGTTTCTATTTTCCGGACTTATTCTTTTGGAATCAGCGAAATAAATAACTGGGATTTCGGCAAAAATTACTTATCATCCGGCGGAAGTTTGAACCTGTACCTTGAATTTCTTAATAAATGGGCAATCAATACTTCAATTAATTACACCACTCAAGCTTTGGATGACAGAATTCTTAGAGGTGGTGATGCAATGTTGTTGCCTGCTAATTTATCAAATTATTTTTATGTAAGAACTGATCCTTCAAGAAGAATATTTTTCGATTTCACTTCTAATTCTTCATTTTCTGAAAACCAAAGTACCAAATACTTTATATTACAACCCGGTGTCTCGGTTATGCCTGCAAATTCCCTCAAAATATCTTTGAGCGTAGGTTTTTCCTCAAATACTGACAGGCTTCAATACATTGATACTAAAACTGTGAACGATGAAAAAAGGTACATCCTGGCCAAAATTGATCAGCAAACTCTTGGGATTACTTTTAGAATTGATTATAACATAACGCCGGAAATTTCTCTTCAATATTATGGAAGTCCTTTTGGTTCAGCCGGGAAATTCTCAGAATTTAAGTCAATTACCAAACCAAAAGCAACAAATTATAATGACAGATTTGTAATTGTTAATCCTGTTGCAGATGGAACCAGCTATGAAATTTCCGAGAATAAAAACAATCATGTAGATTATACAATTGATATACCCGATTTCAACTTTGATCAATTTAGGTCGAATTTGGTATTTAGGTGGGAATACAAGCCCGGTTCGCAAATATACCTTGTTTGGGCAAATGATATGACATATAATGTAAAACCTGATTACAGTTCAGTAAATAGCATTTTCAGGAAGTTAAGTAGCGTTTTCCCAAATAACATATTTCTGATAAAATTCAACTATTGGTTTAATATATAGTTTGTCTTATACCTTTTACCCTTTATCCTTTTACCATTCTGACCTTATTCCTGTCTCCTTCCTCCGGTCTCCGTTCTCCGGTCTCCGTTCTCCGGTCTCCAGTCTCCGGTCTCCGGTCTCCGGTCTCACTCTAATTAAACACGGGTAAATACGAAAAATATTTACCGTAATCAAGCATCTGTTTTGAGAAATCATCAGGATATTCGATTTTGATATCCGTTATTTTGCCGTCGTGTTCCACAGGGGTAAGAACAGGATTGATAAAACCGCTGTAAGGTGCAAGATTTAATTTTGAATATCTTTCCTTAACTTCTTTAAGTAAATCCTGATCCACTTTTACACCATAGTTTTCAACAAGTTCTTTTCCTGCCTGGTAATCACCTTCAGATTTAATGCGCTGTACTTCAGCAAGCAACTGGCCAAATAAATTTCTTAATTTTTCGAAATCATTTATTTTCACGTAAGTTTTTCCGTCTTTCTTAAAAAACCCAATGACATTATCTTTTCTTCCATGTTCATAGCACCAACTGGCAATAAGCTGGCGGTTGCGCATGTGAGCTTCTTCAATATCCTTTCCGGGTTCAATTCGAACGAGCTGAGTCATCAAACCATTTCGTATCTGACCCATGTATTCTGCTTTGGCAGCATCGGATGAGGGCAACAAACCCAATTCGATAATTTTTGGGTCCATAATATAATATAGTCCAAATAAATCTGCTCTTGCTTCCTCTAATGTTGAAAAGTAGTTTTTTAGGGTTTCAGCTCGAACCCCTTTTAGCATTTGTCCTGAAGCATGACCAAGACATTCGTGCAAATCGGTATGCAAATTATCACTGATGAATCCATATTTTCTAATCAGGTCAATTTCTTCCTGGCTGGCAGCAAATTCTTCAAGAAACCCTGTTTTTTTAGCTGCCTGGTCATAAGCATACGTTATGTTCTCAAGTGTCACTGATTTTGAACCAAAATCTTTTCGAATCCATTCTGCATTTGGAAGATTAATTCCAATTGGTGTTGAAGGAGAACAATCGCCTCCCAATTGTACAACAGTTATTACCTTTGCCGTGACACCTTTAACTTTAGGTTTTTTAAATCGGGGATCAACCGGGGAATGATCTTCAAACCATTGTGCATTCTTGCTAAGTTTTATTGAACGTTCCGTGGCTTCGTCATTACGGAAATTTGTAACTGCTTCCCACGTGGCCCTGTATCCAAGAGGATCACCGTAAACTTCAATAAAACCATTTACATAATCTACTTTAGGCTTTGTATCTTTTGCCCATACAATATTGTATTCATCCCATGTTTTTAGATTACCGGTTTTGTAAAAAGAAATAAGCATTTCAATTTCTTTTTTTTGTGTGGAATTTTCAGCCACGGTTGCAGCTTTTTCCAGCCATTTTACAATTTCATCAATTGCAGAACCATACATGCCGCCTGATTTCCAAACTATTTCTGCAAGTTTGCCATTTTCTTTTACCAGTTTTGAATTTAATCCAAAAGACAGCGGTGAGGAATCTTTGGAGTTTTTAAGTTTGGTGTAATAAGCTGTTACTTCTTTTTCAGAAACCCCATCATAAAAATTGCAGGCAGAATTTTTTACCATATCCTTTGAAGGGTTCAGCCAAACACGTTTGGGTAATATTGAAGGATCGAACATCACGGGTATAATCAATGTCATCAATTGATCAAGGGTTTTACCTTTTGGTAAAATAAATTTCGATCTATCGGAATTTTTAACCAGTTCATCAAAATATTCTTTAGAGAATTCAGGTAAAATCTTATCTGTAGAATAGTGGTGATAAATACCATTTGAGAACCAAACCCTTTTGGTATAAACCATGAATTTTTCAAAGTCTGTCGATTTCCTATCACCTTTATAAGTTTCAACTATATTTTCAAGCACTTTCCTGATTGCCAGGTTGTATTTTCCATTCTGATCCCAAAGAATATCGCGACCAGCGAGTGAAGCCTGACTCAAATAGTACAAAAGCTCTTTTTGTTTTAGAGACAAGGTATCGAATCCCGGAACCTGGTAACGCAGAATTTTTAAATCGGCGAACTTTTCAATAAAATATTTAAAGGTATCGGTTGGTACTTCAGAGTTTTTATCTGTTGTTCCTTTATTCGTACATGAGGTCAGTAATAAAATGCTTGCCATAATATTTGCTAATGTTTTAATTAACTTTTTCATAATAGTTACTTAGGTTAAAAATAAAAGATAATTAACACAGCAAAAGTAATAATAATTTATTTTGAGGGAAGTATAAAATAGCAAAGTTGGTAGACCTGACAGGTTTAATAACGTAGAAGGCAAAATATTATCTAATTTTAACAATTACTCTTGACCATTCTGAATCATTTGATGAACACATAAAAAAGTTTGATAAAAAAATATTTTTATTTACTGCATCCCTTATTTTTTTTAATAAATGTCATTATTACATTTTAAAAAAATTATATATTTACAGCGTTAAAAAAGTTAATGAATTTTTATAACTAACAACTTAATTTTTAAAACTATGAAAAAAAATTTACTAAGTTTTGTTTTTAGTGTCCTGATGGTTTCAGTGACATTTGGTCAAACAACTGATATTACAGTTAAGAACTGGTCTTTTGAAGATAGTACGAATGGGACAAGTGCAATAACCGGTAAGATTTATTATATGAATCAAGTATATGGTTGGGCAAGTCTTGATACAACAAATAATCATAATGGAGTAGAAGGTGTCAATGCTGCCAAATATGCACCAGATGGAGGATATGACGGAAATTTTGCTGCTTATTTAGGAAACAAGTCAAACGGTGGTGACTCCGGAATTTACCAGGTAACCGGTGAAAAAATTCCTGCTGAAGGTGCTACCTATAGTTTGGATTATTTTTATAATTTAACATACACTCCGGTCGACACCGTGTATGCAGTAGCTTATTTAGCCGCCAGGGTTAGCGGTCATAATGTACGTATAGGTGATACTTTAGCATCTTTGATGTCTTCTTCTGGAGCAATAGCTAATACCGGATTTCTTGAAGATAAATTAGTCTCTTCAATAGCTGCTGGTTCCGCTCATGCAGGGGATAGTCTTGTAATTGGCTTTAACAACGTTGCTTTAGATCACGGTCAGAAGAATTCATGGTTCCATATTGACGAAGTAACTTTAACAAAAAAGGCCCTGGTATCAGTGAAGTCAATTAAAGCAGCACCGATTAGCTTAACCCCTAATCTTGTCGATGGATTTGCAAAATTAACTTCAACTAATCCAACTGGAAATGCTAATATTTTTAACACAGCCGGTCAATTAGTTTTAAGTTTAAAAATTATCGGTAATGTTACACAATTGAACCTTTCATCATTACGTTCAGGTATTTATATATTACAATTGACCAATGGTAAGTCTTCAAACGAATTGAAATTTGTAAAAAAATAGGGTATATCAGGAGATAATAATTATTTCCTTTTTTAATAAAGACCTGCTGGATTAGTTCTGGCAGGTTTTTTTTTAGCTGGTATCTGTTTTTAAATTAATTCTACTTTGACAGATTTCAAAATCAACCAGTTTTTACCCTTAATCCCAAACGGGAACTGGTTGATTTTTCAACTTTCTCCCTTTTGGGTTTGGGGTAAAAAAGCTGAAAAATCTCAGAAAAACCTAATCTGTCAAAGTAGAATTAATAATCAATCAATTTTAATATTTGTAATTCTAACAACTTAACAACACCTATTTATTATATCTAAAAATTTTATTTCAGTTTTAAAAATTCTAAACAGGTTTTAAGCACACATCCTTAAGTTTATACTAACTTTATAACAAAAAATTTATGATGAAAAATACACTTTGTTTCATATTTGCAGGTTGCTTAACTATAAATTCATATTGTCAGGAAAAGACCGGTATTGACAACATAAACAGTCGAGAGCATATTTTATTGGATTCTGGCTGGTTGTTCGCCTTAGGAAACTCTTTTGATGCAAAAAAAGATTTTAACAACGGCACCGGGTACTTCTCATATTTTACAAAAACCGGTTATGGCGATGGAGCCGCATCGCCTTACTTTGACGATCGTGCCTGGAGAAAACTCGACCTTCCGCACGACTGGTGCGTTGAGCTTCCATTTGATTCAATGGGAGGACATAGCCACGGGTATAAGGCGATTGGCCGCAATTTCCCTGAAAACAGTGTAGGCTGGTATCGAAAATCAGTTTTCATCCCTGAATCTGACCTTGGCAAACGCATCTCTATTGAATTTGATGGTGTACATCGTAATTCTATTGTTTGGGTCAATGGTTTTTATCTGGGAACCGAGCATAGCGGTTACACCAGTTTTAGCTATGATATTACAGATTACCTTAATTATGGCGGTAACAATGTTATTGCTGTTCGTGCAGACGCTACCATGGAAGAAGGATGGTTTTACGAAGGTGCCGGAATATACAGGCATACATGGCTCACAAAAACTTCACCTTTGCATGTCAGGAGATATGGGACTTTCGTCACAACAGATTTGAAAGAAAATGCCGCAATAATCACTACACGCACTACTGTTGTAAATGAATCTGATAAAAATTCGGTTTTCGATATCGGAGAAACAATTGTCAATGCCGAAGGGAAAACCATTGCTTCCGGCTCAATTCAACAACTTAAACTTAGTGCTGGCGAACAAAAGGAATATTTCAACTCTTATAAAGTAGCTGACCCTAAATTATGGTCCATAGAAACGCCATACCTTCATAAACTTAAAACAGTAATCCGTTCAGCAGGAAAAATTGCAGACACATACGAAACAACGTTTGGGATTCGTACAGTAAGGTACGATGCAAATGAAGGTTTTTTCCTGAATGGCAAACATGTGAAAATTTTAGGCGCATGCCTTCACCAGGATCATGCAGGTGTGGGGACAGCTGTTCCGGATGCTTTGCAGGAATTTCGAATTAAAAAAATGAAAGAAATGGGCGCCAACGGAATTCGGACATCCCATAACCCAGTGGCACCTGAATTGTTGGATGCATGCGATAAATTAGGTATGCTTGTACTCGAAGAGAACCGGCTCATGGGTAGTAACGAAGAACATTTTAGCTGTCTTGAACGAATCATGAAAAGAGACAGGAATCATCCATCCATTGTTTTATGGTCAATGGGTAATGAAGAATGGGCGATTGAAGGTAATATCAAAGGTGCGCGCATTACAACTTCAATGCAGGCATTTGCACAGCGTCTCGACTCATCCCGTGCATTTACAGTTGCTATTAGCGGCGGATGGGAAAATGGAAGTGGAATGACTTCCCAGGTAATGGGATATAATTATATTAATCAGGGAAACATTGAACTCCATCATACCAATTTTCCCTGGCAACCTGCTATAGGTACAGAAGAAACCAATTCCCATCAAACTCGTGGGATTTATGTGACTGACGAACAAAAAGCTTATATCAGCCTTAACAATGAAATGCCAAATAACAGAGGTGCCGAATCGGGATGGAAGTATTATGCTGCCCGTCCATACCTCTCCGGATTATTTTACTGGACAGGTTTTGACTACCGCGGCGAATCGAACCCGTTTAATTTTCCTGCCGTTATTAACCAGGCCGGAAGTTTCGATTTATGCGGTTTTCCAAAAGACATTTTTTATTATTTCAAATCGTGGTGGGGAAATGAACCCGTATTACATATCTTACCGCATTGGAATTGGAAAGGTAGCGAAGGAAAAGAAATAAATGTAACTATATTCAGTAATTGTGAGCAGGTAGAATTGTTCCTTAATAAAAAAAGCCTGGGTAAACAAAGTATGCCGGTTAACGGGCACCTCGAATGGAAAGTAAACTATCAACCTGGCGTTTTGATGGCACGAGGCATTAAGGATGGAAAAGAAATAACAAATAAAGTTGAAACTACGGCTAATGTTTCCACTATTCAGTTGTCAGCAGATAAAAGTAATATTATTGCTGATGGAAGAGATGTTTCTATTATTACTATGCAGGTTAATGATGCTGGCGGTTTGATGGTCCCGGGTGCGGATAATCAGATTAGTCTTACAATTGAAGGTCCCGGGAAAATAATTGGAGTTGGTAATGGGGACCCTACCAGTCATGAAGCTGAAAGATTTTTTGAAAGTGTTAAATCAGCAAATATTGAAAATCTGAAAGAACTGGCTGTAAACAATCTTGATAACCGGCCTGAAGTTGGATCGGGAATTGATGACTCATCCTGGAAACAGGCATTCATAAGTAGCAGGAATGAAGATTGGCGTGTATATAAAGACACACTCCTGGTGGTTCGCGGAACGATTGAATTACCCGAATTTACACATGAAACCGAAATAAATCTTTTTACAAAAAGCATTGTTGAGGGTCAGACAATATATATAAACGGTCATTTGATTGCAGCAAATATTAAACGCAATGCCGCGAACCAGGCATACCGGATAGACCATTCTATTATCAAACCGGGTAAAAATGTATATGCTGTCGTAGGAAAACGATTCAGAAAAACATACCAATGGGACGAACCGAACACTGATCCGGGCGTTGTACAAATTATTAATCCGGCCGTGCAATGGAAAAGGAAAGTTTTTAATGGTTTGGCACAGGTAATTGTTCAGTCGTCAAAACAAGCCGGAGAAATAATTTTAACAGCTGTTTCACCGGGATTAAAACCGGCAACTGTAAAAATTTTAACAAAATAGAATTGCATAGACCTGACAGGTTTTTAAAACCTGTCAGGTCTGAGATAATATTTGGAAATAAAATGAACTAATTTTAGCTTTTATGAGTATAAATAAAAACTAAAGCGAAAAGTTTGTTCTTCAATTAAAGGATAGAATTTGTTAAAATATATTGTATGAAAACAATTAAAATACTCATTACTTTACTTTGCCTGTCATTATTGATGAGCAGCAGTTTCGGACAGATTACTCCCAAACAAGCCATTGTTGCAATGGGACGGGGTATCAATATCGGGAATACAATGGAAGCACCAAATGAAGGAGATTGGGATGGTCCTATACAGGAATATTATTTTGATGATTACAAAAAAGCAGGTTTTACCAATATTCGAATTCCTATCAGATGGCAATATCATTCATCAGCAACTTCTCCTTATACAATAAGTGCTGCCTGGCTGAACAGGGTAGAGCAGGTTGTTGACTGGGGATTAAAGCGTGGACTGATAATAACAATTAATGCCCATCATGAAGGTTTTATTATAGAGGGTAACAAAAATAAGGTCAATCGTGATCGTTTCGATAGCATCTGGAGCCAAATATCAACCCGGTTTAGAAACAAGTCAGA
>Ga0265316_10002082_pt1 | contig 21033 bp, 12 predicted proteins | sample 4522metaG_FD_202092 | JGI IMG/M metagenome (GOLD analysis project Ga0265316, IMG submission 202092) | Rhizosphere microbial communities from Carex aquatilis grown in University of Washington, Seatle, WA, United States - 4-5-22 metaG | ecosystem: Host-associated > Plants > Roots > Rhizosphere >... | reverse complement strand
CTTCCAAGCCGTCAAACTTGTTGAAACGGCTGGACTCCTCCAGGTTGCGGGCGCGCGCATAGCTGTACATCCCGTCGATCTTCATCAGGTCCATCACGTTGAAGCCGTAATGCACGTTGCCCATGGCGATGGCGTCGAAAGAGTCCGTACCGCTGGGGATGCCGTGAAGGTGCGGAAGTGAAAAGAACGAGGGAAAGTAACGGGAAAACCGGTCCAGCTGGTCTCCACCCCAGTAAGAGAAATCAAAGCCGCCCTTAGTGAACTTACCGATGTAGTAATCCTTGTTGAAATCGGCGTTGTAGAGCGTGTATTCCTTTTGCGGCGGCTGGACCAACAAGGTGGTTAGCGGCGCGGTTGCCGACGAAGAACCGCACCCGGCCGGCGGCGGCTGGGCGATCGAAACGCATCCGAATGGTCTCCAGCCGATGCGCTCACCCCTGGTCCCCTGCGCGCTGAACACATAACCTTTGCGGGTGTACTTTATTTCGACGCCGGGTAGCACGGTCACGCCGTTGCGCGGCAGCGTGTATTGCTTGTCCGCGTCGCTGGTCCTGCGGAAATAGTCATAGGCCAGGTAAGTCGATGCCGTCAGGCTGAGATGTGTAGTAGCCTGCCATGAGGCTCGCAGCCCGGTAGTCTCCTCCCAGTTCCACACGTCTCCTTGCTTCAATTCCGAGTTGTTGCTGTAGATGCGGTTCTCGCCGGGAAGCCCGGAGAGCGCCAAATCAGCTGCCAGGCGAAACTTGGGCCGGTACTGCTTCGAAAGGTCAGTCACCAGAATGGGCCCGGCAAAAAAAGTCGAGAGCTGCGCGCCGCTGTTCCGGAAATTAAAGTCGGCGATGCTGATGCCGAGAAACGGAATGGGGAAGTTGAACGTGCCTTCGTACATGGCCCCGCCAATGAGAGACCTGATGCGCGTCTCTTTTTTCGCGGCCAGAACGCGCTCGTTGCCTTGTATTTCCAGCGACCGCAGTCCCTCGTCGGTCTCGCGGTACATGGGATCTTTGGAACTGTGCTCGGCCGCGAGGACGCCAGTGAATTGCGGCGTATTGATGACGTAATCAGAAAACTGCACGGTCCTCTGCAGCACAAAATCGCGTCCCGCCGCATTCAACGATTGCTGCGCGGAGACAGATCGGAGTAAGTTGAACTGATTACCCTTGCCGTCGGGGATTAACTCGAAATTCTGAGTTTCGACGTTGACCACAACGTTGCTCTTCGAACCCCGCTGGGTCAGGTACTGCTTCACCTGCCGAAAAGTGGCGCCGTCAATCCATACTTTGCCGCTGTAAAGGTTCTCGTCCGCGACCGAGGGCTCGACTCCCACCACATAACAGAGCACGCCATTGACTTGCTCCGTACCTTGGAGCTTGTACTTATAGCGCTCGTTGAGTTTCAATTCGAGCGGCTGGGTCAGGACCTTCTCCGGCTCGATTTGGGCCAGCGGAAACTCGTGGTTCTTCCCGAACTTGACGCCGTTGACGTAAAGCTCCTTCTGGGCGAATTCCATCTGTCCCGCGCGGCTGAGGAATTGCTTAAGTTGCATCGAGATGTCGAACCCCGGACCCAAATTAGTGCTCTCAAAGTGCAGGTTCATGAAAGCGGAGGCCACATAGTTATCCAGCTTCTGTTTCTGGGTTTCGCGATATTGTTGCCAGCGGGCAATGATTTCCTCGACGTTGAGTTCGACTCCGCTCTTAACTTCCACCGTGTTATACAGCGTCTTATCGGCGTCACTCTGTTGGTGGATGTGAATCAGGGCATACTCGCTGGTGCAAGCGCAGGTCTGCGCCAAGCCCTTGCCGGTCTTGGCCGGTTCACCAACTGGGAGCCGCGAGCCCGTCTCGGGATCGTACCACTGGATCTCGAATTGTTTCTGTTCCGTGGCAACGCCCTGGAGCGTGACCGTCTTGGAGTGGTCAAGGCTCCCGTTCACGCGCGCCACAATCACGAGATCCGGCGACTGCCCGCCGCCGAACCGCCGGGACTCGTCGTTCCGCACGCCATCCACCGCGATGCTGAACGGCGAGGCTGCGGAATCCGCCGGGAACATGTTGCCGGGAATGTAGTGCGCCATGAAATTGTTCAGCTTGCACACGGCGGCTGCGGCCTTGGCGTCTGGGGGCTCCGACCAGACGATTTCGACGGAGGTACCGCTGGCCGCGAGCGTCGCGGTCAGATAGGGCGCGGTTGCCGCGGACACTCCGGCGTCTAACTTGAGGATGAGGGGCTTATTCAGCGCCTGCTCTGCAATCCACGCGGCATCCTCGCGCCAGCCTTGAGAATAGGCCGTACCCAGCAGATCGGAATACGTGGCCAGACGCTTTACGATGTCGCCGTGCCGGCCGACAAAGCCGGATGGGAAAATAAACGCCAGCCGCAAGTTGGCGTTGCTGGCCTTGGCGGTTACCGCCAGGCGCAGCAGCCCAAACGCCAACAGATCGGGGGCGGTCAGGGGTTCTTTGATTTCCACGATAACGCCGCGTACCGCGGGCGCCGAGAGAGGCACCAATTTCAGGAACGTGTCAACCCGCTCGGTGATCTGTTTCTCCGATTCCTGACCGGTAAGAGAGCCGCCTCCCACAACCACTCGCAGCCAGACGCCTGATCCATCGGGGGATCCCTGGGGCACGCTCTGGAGGGCTTGCGCTTGCTCTTCGAACAAGCTGGCGGGGCTTTCGTCACCGGCAAACTGGACAGGCAGCGGCGGCAGCACGATCAATTTGCCTTGGAATTCGCACTGTTCGGCGGCCTTTAGACCTGCGGCGAGGTTCTGGTCCGTCGGAATCGAGACGGCAGCCTCGGGCAGACCGGCTTCCGCTGGCAGCGGTAAGAACACAAAAGCAAAAAACGGCAGAAGGGAGGCAATTCGCCCCAAATCCGCCACTCGGGAGAAGAACAGCGTTGCCGCGCCAAGCGACGATTTCATGGAATTCAAATCCGATAACTTTAGAATTAAAACTAGTCGGCTTGTATTGACTGGTCGCCTTTCACCACCGCGCCATCGGCATGGCCGCAACCCGTCGGCCGGGGCGACGGGTTGTTTTCGAGTCGAGTCAATTCCTCGGCACTGCGGAGCCTGGCGCCCGCGTTGTAATTGCAGAAAGGAATCAGTTGTCCATCGGTAGCGACATACTGAATGATACACCGCTGGAGGCGGCGGAGATTGTAACTGCGGGCGTCCATAAAGTGCATGCCCGCCACGAATATGCCGTTGAAGCCCTTGCGAAACCAGCCCGCGGACCTTCCCTTGGACTTGTCCTCCCACCCCTCCAGGCTGCGCAGCATACGCTGGAACGTTAGTCCGGACGGGGCCTTCCGCTTATCGAAACATTGCGACAGCCGCCCGAACTGGCGGATGCGCGAAATCTGGCGCTCAATCATGCCCTGACCCGTATCCGGAGTTACTTCGGCCATGCTGCGGAAGAAGCGGTCGAGATCGAAGAAACTGCTAAGGCAGAAGGGCTTGTTGTCGTCGTCAACGTAAAAGAACGTGCCGAGCGAACAATGGGCATCGCTGAGCGGGGGAATCGTAGCGTCGCGGCGGACGCGGTCGAGAGCCCGGCTGATCAACGATATCGAGTTCAACGGGAACCAATCGTCGGGGAAGCGGGTCAATCCCGTCTGCCGGCCAAACTCGCGGGCCATGGTGGCAAGGTTGAAAGGCTCGGAGGTCTCGTCCGCGACTTCGACGCGGCCCACATGCGCGGCGGGTTGGATGCTGATGCCGGTGACGTGACTGCTGTGTTCGAGAGCGAACTGGAAGATGGGCCCCAGTTGGTCGACGTTGACGGAACTGGCAATGGTCGGCACCAGGACGATCCGCATGTTCGTCTTCTGTACGTTGTTGACGGTGGCAATCTTCTTATCCAATAGCCGCTGGCCGCGCAATTGGATATAGACATCGTCGTTAACGCCGTCGAACTGCAAATAGAGCGTGTGCAGGCCCGAATCCTCACAGAGTTTTGCGTAGTCGGAGTTGACGAACCGGCTTCCGTTCGTCGCTACCTGAATGTGCGTGAAACCTAGATCGCGGGCGGTGCGAAGGATACTGGGAAACTCGGGGTGCAGCGTGGGCTCTCCGCCGGAGAACTGGATGTGGCGGCACGGCACTGGCCGGTCCAGCAGCGACTGAAGCATTTTGCGCACCAGTTCCGTATCGAGGAAGTAGTGGCCCCCGTCGCCCGTGGCCTCCGCGAAACACACGGGACACTTGAAATTGCAGCGGTTTGTGATGTCGATTACGGCCAGGCAGGGCTCGTTGTGACTGGCGGTAGCGCAGTCGCAAGTATCTCCACGGGCTGGCGCCGCCGGCTGGACATCCGGAAAAACCAGCTTGTTCCACTCGTCCAGCCTGCGGTACAAATCCGCATCGGAGAAAATCAGGGAGCCGGCGGATTCGTGGCATGAACACTGCGAACGCTGATACACCCTGCCTCCTTGATCGGAGATCACGGAAGTAATGGGTTTGCCGCACTCGGGACAGCGCGACGAGATCGTGTCGATGACGGTATCGCCAACGTGCGGCTTCGTCATAATTTTTTCATAAATTACGGATTAGACGGTTCAGTATATACGAATAGTTGCGGGCGTCCCATAACTAACGTACTGTGCAGTTCCTCAATTCCAATCGACAGGTCGCTCGCGGTTGTGCGCCCCTGTGCGGCCTTCAGCGACTCATTCAGCCGGGGCCGTTCCTTTCTCTTCTCTGTTCGCCTAATAGAATGACAGCGGGAACCAGCCACAAGCCGCCGGCCAGCGCCAGAGCAACGCCCAACGAAGTCACCAGACCCATCTCGGCGAGCGGCGTGAAACTGGAAGCCATAAGCGCTCCGAAGCCGACGATCGTAGTCAGGTTCGACTGAATCAGCGCCGCACCCGATGCCTTCGCGACCACGAGAATCCCATTGCTCTCGTTTTCCAGATAACGGCGGACTAAATGGATGCCATTATCGATGCCAATTCCGATAATGAGTGGGATCGCCGTAATGGACATGAAACTGAAACGGTGTCCCACCAGCAGTAACAGGCCGAAAGTTACGATGATGGCAAATGCGATCGGCATCAGCACGATGAGCGATATACGAAAATTGCGGAAACAGAGATAGACGATCAGAACGATCGCCGCCGCCGTCCACACTAACGCCCTGCGACTGTCGCGCAGGACTTGGCTCTGCATGTCGCGGTTGATCTTGTCGAAAGAGAACTCCACGAACGGACCAAATTGATTCCGCCAGGACGCGATGACCGTCTCCGGAATCACCTGAGTAGCATTGGGGTCCGTGGCATAAAAGGCGATGGCCGCTACGTAACTACCGTCGCTCGTCTTACGAATGCTGTTGTCGAGCAGCCCTGGCGGCAGTAACTCGGCGGACTTTTCCATGGTAATAGGTCCGGCTCCCTGTTCTAACTTTCGGAGCCGATCGATGAAGGGCTGGTGCGGCTCAATTCGAAAGCCATTCTCGCGGAGGGCATCCTCAAGGGCGCGGGCGGAAACCGCGAGATCGATGCCCGCCAGCGCGCTGGTTCGTCGTTCGCTCTGCGTGCGGGCCGAAGGCAGCAGGTCGGTCGGGGAGAAGATGGACTTCAGGACGCCGCGCTGCCGATAGGCTTCCAGGCCAGCCGTCAGCTTTTCGGCCCTCTGCAGGACTTCCTCCTCGCCGCCGGCAATCAAGAGCACGTTGGGGCTCCCCTCAATGCCGAACTTTGCCGAAAGCCGGTTCTGCGCGGCGATGGCCGGGTTATCGGCGCCACCATTGATCTCGAAGTGCGCTTCCATCCTGACGGCAGGCAAGGCCAGTAACGACAGCAAGAATATCGCCAGCGAAAAGCCGACGACGAGGCGAGCGTGCCGGCCCACAAAATCGACGGAATTCCGCGCTACGAAGGGAAGGAAGCGGAAGGTAATGGTCTCGGGCGCGCGGGGCTTGGAGAAACGCCACCAGAGCTGCATCAGCGCGGGAACAGTCAAGAGCGTGTGGAACATCATCATGAACATCCCGACCGTGAGGATGAACCCGAACTCCGCCAGCGCCTTGAAGCTGGAGGTGGCCAGCGCAGCGGTGGAGGTTGCCGCCGTCAGGATGCAGAAGACAACGCTAAGCCCGGTGCTTTCGAAGGTGCGCAGCACGGCCGCGTTCAGCGTCCCGCCCTTGGCCCATTCCTGCGGCACGCGATTAAAGAAATGTACGACTTGGTCGTCGCCCAGTCCCGCCAGGATCGCGATAAAAGACAGGCTGATAAGATTCACTTCTCCCGGATAGAAACTCGCCACGCCCGTGGTCCAGAGAATGCCCAGGCCAGTGGGCAGCAACGACAAAAGCAGCAGCGGGATTCTCGGGTAAATCAACAGGCACAACAGCAGATTGCCGACAATCGAAATCAGAGAAATTCGGCGAATATTTCTTTCGATGAATCTGTGGTCCTGCTCCGCGTAAACGTAAGCGCCGGCCGCCGTGGTCCGCACGCCGGAATCGCGGTAGGCGGGCTCCGCGCCAATCGACTGGATGCGGTCCCGTGTCCATTGCACAACTTGCTCGGCGAATTTATAGTCCACGGCCGATTGGCGAGGCTCGGCAATGATCAACAGCGCCTTGTGGTCCTTGCTGAAGAAGCGGTTTCCAGATCCCCAGTTCAGGTCGAAACTGGCGAACTGCGAGAACCCCTCGCCGTTGTGCGCCGCCACTTCCATGAGGCCCAGAGGATCGGCAACGAAGTAATTCGTTCCTAAAGACGAGAACGGCGTGACCAGTTCGGCGCCGGCGCGGCGAACGGTTTGATGAATTTGTTTCGGATCCAGCCGCCGTTTCATTTCTTCTGTTTGCTCGGGCTGAACGAACGACGGGAAGTTCCAGGTAAAGAACCGCACCATGTTGAGCAGTTCTTCCTCCTGCAGTCCACAGCGCGCCTGCTTGAACAGCCCGCTGGACAACATGTCGGCGGTGAGACGGCCGGCCATTCCCTCCATTTCGCCGGTAGCGTCCGCTGCTCCGTCCGGAGCTTCGATCAGCACGAAGAGCTGATTGCCATAACCCAGCTCTTTGCCGATCTGGCTCGCGGCTCGCCACTGTGGATCGCGATTGCCAAACAGGTCGGTCAGGTCGGTACCGGTGCGCAGGTTGTGGATGTTGGCATACAAAAACAACGTCAGAACCATGCTGAGGCCCGTCACCAACCCGGGATGATCCACGACCAAGCGGCCCACCATGCGCATGAAGCGAGCCATCATGGCGTGGCCTCCGCTTCATCCAGCGGCCTTTTCGCCACGAAAAGAATATGAGCCAGGGGCAGACGGTTTCTGAAGCGGCGCTCTTCCACGTGCATGCCGGCGTTCTCCAGCGCGCTCCGGTACTCGCCGGCCGAAAGCATCAAGGGCCGAACGCCGGCGCGCCCCCAGGCAAAGATTAGCCGGTCGAAAGCCATAGTGATTCTCGACCACAGGCCGCGTTCGCAATCGTGGACCCGAAAAATGAGTTTCCCCTCAGGCGCGAGCGCCGCACAGCACCGTTTCAGCAAGGCCAGTTGCTCATCGGCGGGCAGGTATTGCAAGACATCCAGAATCAAAATCAAACCGGCGGCCGGAAGCGCGAAATGACGGATGTCCGCGACACTCACCTCTGCGTTCAGCCCGCTGAGGGCCTCGCGAGCGCCTGCGATGCGATGCGCATCCAAGTCGCAACCGAGCAAGCGCCGGTCGTTGTCGCTGAAGGCCGCAAAAGCGAGGGCCATGCCATAGCCGCAGCCTAGGTCGACTACCGTTCCCGATCCTAGGTGTTCGGCGGCAAGCAAGCCAAAGATCCGATCCAGCCGCAGCTTCCACCGGACGAACCCACGGTCGCCCCACGCGCACCGGGCATACATCCGGTTCACAAAGCGGACGCGCTCCCGCAATCCCCGATTGGCGAGCGCCTTACGATGAAGATGGACCACGACTGCGGTAATCGCCGCTCCAACTCCGCCGACGAGTACCCCCAGCGGCACGCTGCCAATCGCCCAGGCTAGAAGCTCTTCTCTGATATGGAGATGCACGCCAGTCAGGGCAGACAGGTTCAATGGCCGGAATGAGCCGCCCCGGAGAAAATAGCCCAGTTCCAAAGAGGACACGACGATCACTGGTTGCAGCAGCGGATTGTTGATGAAAGTACCGGCCACGGTTAGCGGCTTGTTAAGCTTGAACAGCAAAGCCACGCCCACTGCCGCAATGGTTTGCAATCCGTAGATGGGCACGATGCCAATGAAGATTCCCAAGAACACGGCGGCGGCAGCTCGACCGGGGTCGAGACCCTCCTTCAGCAAGGTGGCTGCGAATTGCCGCGCGCGAGTCTGAAATCTTCCGATCACCGGTCGGCCTTTTTCATTGTTAGTAAGTCGCTCACATGACCATCAGGCCGACACCACCGATAACTCACCGCTCGCCACCATCTCGCCGTCCACATACACCATGCCGGTAATCAGAGCCATCTTCCCGGCATCGGTCAGTTTCCTGGTTTCAATGCGAAGTTCCCGGCCCGGAGTTACAGGCTTGAAAAACTTGAAGCGGTTTACGGCCGCCAACAGGGCCACTTCTCCAGCACCTTGTGGCGCAACCGATCCCAGCATCACTCCCGCAGTTTGGGCCACCGCTTCGATCAGAAGAACGCCCGGCAGAATCGGCTTAGCGGGAAAATGTCCGGCAAAAATCGGGTCTGCCGGATCGACGAACTTCACGGCAACACAGCGCACTCCCGGCTCCAACTCTTCGACCCGGTCGATCCACAAAAATGGCGGGCGATGAGGAATCATCGTCTCGATTTCACTTCGTCCGATCACTTTGGTTTGTATACCTCAAACGTGTCCGCCGGAATTCTCGGGTTCACCGAGCTGACGTCGATGGCGAACACACTGTTTACGCCGCTCTTGCCGTCCACTTCCAGCGACCGAAGAAGGAAGTCGCGTTTATTCAGCTTCACTACAACATAATTCAGCCGGCGGCGAAAAGCGTCCGACCGCGGAACAAGCTTCATTTCGTAACCCCGGCTGTCCTCCTGCGCGGTAATCGTGAAGTTCTTCTCCAGGTTCCCGATGGAGTTCTCCCGACTGAAATAGGATTGAGCACGGCGAACGCTGCTTCCAACTTCCAGGACCTCCGTCTTCCCGCCGGTCGTAACGTTGAGATAGTTTTCGTTAAAGAGAATGCGCAACGGAACCGGTTCGGAGTATTCCAGCATAAAGCGTGTGTTGCCCTCGGCGCAAAACTTGCCGTGGAGCACCATGGGCTTCACCAGCAGACTGGAGGTGCGGGTTTCGATGATGGTCCCGCAGCCACTCGTGTATTTCTTCTGGGCTTGCTGAACGCCGTCCCAAATGCGCGTCAGCAGGTCGTCGGATTGGGCAGCCAGCATTCCCGGAAAAATTAGAAACAAGAGGAGCCGGCATGATTTGGACCGCAGGGTCACATCATGCTCCCAGAAAACGAAATGCCAGCGACCACAGGCAGATGCTCACCGTGTCTCGTATAGGTTTCATCTTGGAGCGCGCCTCGCCATGGTCGTACACCATATGGACGGGAGCGTGCGCGATGGTGCAGCCTGACAGGGCCATCTTGATCAGGATTTCCATCTCCAATTCGTAGCACCGGCTGCGCAATTTGGTTCCACAAAGTTTGTCCAGCCGGAATAACCGGAATCCGCTCTGGCTATCCCGTATTTCGCAGCCGACGAGCGCCGAGGCTACGCGGCTGCCAATTGTGTTGGAGTAATAGCGGGCGCGTGGCATGCGGGCGCGATCGAAGAAGCGCGCCCCGATCACCAGGTCCGCTCCGGTCTCTTCGGCGACGCGAAGCATCACCGGGATATCTTCCGGCAGATGCTGGCCGTCGCCATCGAGAGTTATTACGTGAGTAAATTCCTGAGCGCGCGCGAAATCGATGCCGCTACGCAGAGCCGAGGCCTTGCCGCAGTTCGTTGGCGATTGCAAACAAGTAGCTCCCGCAGCCCGGGCAACTTCCGCCGTCCCGTCGCCGGAACCATCGTCAATCACGACAACCATTTCAACATGCTGTCTGGCTCCCTCAACCACATTGGCGATGTAAGGAGCTTCGTTGAATGCCGGGATCAGCGCGCAGGTTCGCATGGCGCAGGTTCAGGTGCTTTTCCGCCGGAATCCTCACGAGAGCCGGCTAGGACGAATTCGAATCCCCGTTTCCTCAGCCCATCGATTACCCAAGGCAGGGCTTCGAGCATGACGCTTGTTCCCGCCGGCAAATGATCGTGCAGAAGGATGATGTCCCCGCTGGCGACTTTGTTCAAGATGCGCCGGGCGAGAACGCCGGAATTCGCAGTCAGTGTATCACGCGTCCGAACACTCCAAGAGATGTACTCGAGCCCCGCCTCTTTGAGATAGGGTCCCAACAGGGGATGACGCAGGCCCACCGGCGAGCGGAAGGCGCGCGGGCGGAAACCACAGCTGCGACGAATACTCTCGGTGCCGCGATCGATCTCGGACCGCAGACGCCCGGGCATGAGAAAACAAAACAAAGCGCGGTGCGACCAAGTGTGGTTTGCCACCAAGTGCCCTTCGGCCCAGGCGCGACGCACGATTTCCGGATGCTGATCCGCCCGCTTCCCCACCACAAAGAAGGTTGCCTTCACACCTTTCTGGCGGAGTAGGTCGAGTAACTTGGGCGTATCTATGGGGTCGGGACCGTCGTCGAAAGTCAGCGCCACACAACCCGCGCCATCCACCCGCGAGCGGTTCGCGACCAGCCATTGGTTGCGCGGATGAAACAGCAGATAGAGCATGACTAACGTGCCAACGGCATAAATTGAGGCCACGAGAAGGAATCGCGGGAGGGTAAGGGGATACAACAGAACCAATGAGGCGTTGGTCACAAAAAACAATAAGAAAAAGATCGCGGACCTCGCCATATCAATCATCCCAGGGTCGACCGATGCTACGGGAAGCGGACTGCCATTTTAGCATTGGCTTCCTGCGCCGGGGAAACCCAAAGAATCGGCGGTAGTGGGTCAGTTTCGCGATGCAGGCGACAAGAGACTGAACCACCAAGGACACCCGCTAAGGCCTTCGGTCTCAGATATTTCCTTCCTGTACCTTCGTGGCCTTGGTGGTTAACAATTTCGTAAACTGAGCCACTACCGAACCGGCAACTCACCGCAGCGCCAAAGCCTCTCATGAAGAAAAAGCTTCACAAGGCCTCAGGCCGCCACTAGAATTGGAGCACTCTTTCTCAAACAAAATCGGGTTGGTCCCGATCTCGGAGAACGCACTTATGACACATCGTTGTTTGGCCATGCTGCTTGTTATGGCAATGTTAGGCACGTGTTTGCCAGCTTCGGCCGCGGACTTGGTTTCGCCTAAGCTTTTGCCTTCCGCCTCCGCGTTGCGAGCAGTTACTCCTAACCTGAATGCCGCTTTCGATCCGCAGGCCGGTTCATCCGACCAGCCAACTGCGCCGCATCGGCACTGGAGCAAGACGGGAAAGATCCTGACGATTGTCGGCGCGGGCCTGATCGCAGGTGGAACGGCGGCGATTGTTCACGGCCAAAAAACCCAGGTCGTTTGCAGCGGCAACACGTGTACGGACATCGCCTGGAGGGACACTGGAATAGGTTGGGCCGCTGGTGGCGCCGCATTGGTGATCGTCGGCGTCACCAGGCATACCACGGACTAACTGTCAGCGATCGTTGTGAGTTTACCTTCTCTGCCTTAGATCTTGCTCGAAGAAGGGGTCAAATCCGATTTGCGGGTTCTGCTCGTCAAGCCGCGCTCCTCCGCCGTTCATTTCGGACTCGCTCCGTTTTTCCGCACTGAGCCGCTGGGGCTTGAATACATCGCGGCGACGCTGGGCGCGCGCGGACACCAAGTTCGCATCGTGGATTTGTGTTTCGAGCGCCAAAGCATGGCGCGTCTCATAAAATCCTTCCGGCCGGAAATCGCTGGCATCTCCTGCCTGCACATTTTGGACACGTCCGCCACTCTGCAACTTGCCGGCGAAATCAAACGAATCGATCCGGCAATCTTCGTTGCGGTAGGCGGCCATGCCGCGGCTTCGTATCCAAAGGCGTTGGAACACAGCCGCTGGCTGGACGCGATTTGCGTCGGCGAGGGCGAGCGTGCGATGCCCGCCTTGTGCGACGCGCTGGCGCAGCACAAACCGCTCCACGACGTGCCCTCTTTGCTGTTGCCCACCGGGGATGGGCGCTTCGCCTCGACTGGCGAAGCGCCCGAGTGGCTGGACCTGGACGACGTCCTCTGTCCCGATCGTGCAGCGGTGGAACGGTATCGCAAACACTATGTTTGTCTGAATTACATGCCGGTCTGGACGCTGGAGACCACGCGCGGATGCCGACATCGCTGCAACTTTTGCTCGGTCTGGCAGTTTTACAGAGGATCCTGCCGTTTTCATTCCGCGCAGAACGTGCGCGCTGATTTCGAACGCACCGGCAAGAACGTCTTCGTCATCGACGATTATTTCTGGGGCGACCGGGCGCGCAGCGAGGAGCTGGCGCGTGAACTGCTCGCCTCTGGCGAGCGCAAGAACTGGATGCTGGCGCAGTCGCGCGTGGATCTGGTTGCCGAGAGTTGCGAACTGCTGCGGCTCTGGCGGCCATTAGCGCGGAACTTTGATATCTTCTTCGGCTTCGAATCGCCGACGCGGAAAGGGCTCGACTCCCTGAACAAAGGCACGGACATATCGAAGACGCTCGATGCCGTCCGCGTGGCCCGGGAATGTGGCTTTGGAGTGACCGGCAATTTCATCGTGGATCCGGATTTCTCCGAGGATGACTTCGCCGAACTGTGGAACTTCATCGAAACTCACAAACTCTATCGCGTGGGGTTCACCATTCTCACACCGCTGCCGGGCACTTACTACTTCGAGCAGAGCAAGGCTCAACTCAAGGTTCTGGACTGGAGCCAGTACGATCTGCACCACCTGCTCTGGCAACCTCGCCTGCCCGTCGAGCGTTTCTTTGAACTTTACTGCGAGACGTGGAAGCGCACCGTACTCAACGCCGGTGGGCGAAAAAAGTGGTGGCAGTGGGCGCGGGACATCGACCTACGCCACATCGGCCATATGGCGAGGATTCTCGCGCGCGCTCAGAAATTGATGGACCCGCAGGCTTATCTGGCGGAGTTCAGCGTGCCCGTGGACTCGCCATAGCCACGGCGGTGATAAACGCGCCCAGCTCCACGACTCTTACGACGAGCTCCCTAACAGGTTGCGGAAAAACTCGACTTTTGCAATTGATTTTGGGTGGCGCAGCGGTTTACCGCTGCCATACTGCATTGTTTTAAATGCGGCTTCAGCCGCTGAGGTCACAGTTCTTGATCGGGAAGGACTCTTTCCGCAGCCTCCTAAGGCGCGAGAGCGAATCCATCCCGGCGCAGCCCGTACTCATACTCGGCTAGCTGACACTCGATGTCCGCATGCTTTTTCTTCCGTTCTAACAGGTCTTCCCGATAACGCTTCAAGAAGTAATCGATGGTTTCGACGCGAAGTTTAATGGAATTGGCCGGCCGGTTTTCGTCCATGTCTTTGAAGGAGAAATATGGCGTGCCCGAGCGTTCCACGATCTGCTCGATCACGCTGTAAATGGGCGCGTCGTGGCCGCACTTGAAGCTGGAAATTTCCACCGCAACCAGGTTGGGATGACGCGCCGTGAACTTGGCGGCCCAGATCTTGTGGTTGGAACTGGCCGAGTTGGCGGTCTTCCAAACATCGCCGATGTCGAGCGGATGGACGATATCACCGGCGCGCACTTCCCCGCCGAACAACCGCTCCAGCAGGTCTTCATCCAGCGGCAGCGTGCTCTGCGAGAAGACCGGGTAGCCCAGCTTCTGGAATTGTTCGGGGATTTCGTGATTGATGCCGGGATCGTGATGATAGGGACGTCCCAGCATGACAATGCCTAACTTCTGTTCCGACTCGAGTTGGTCGAGAACTTCGCGAGCGCGGCGGCGAATGCTGGATTCAAACCTCGCCAACTCGCGGTAGCCGATTTCGATGGCGCGTTCATTTTCCGCCTCCGAGAGACCGAGGATGGGCGCCCACGCCTGGAACATCTGCCGCGCAAAAAGCTTGCGGTCCGAAAGGTCGACCAGCGGATGCACATATCGAATGCCGCGTTCGGCGAAGAGGTCGGTTTCCTTGGTGTAAGCCGCTTCCACGGTCTCCGGTGTCACCGAAGTCGTGGGACAGGCATTGTTCCCCCTGGCGTTGACAAGTGGGGACATCAACACGTCGAACATGGGGAAGAAAATCACTTGCAGCGGCTGGCGCGCGTGCTTGTTGAAGACTAGGTTGTGGACGTGCGCGATGGCGATCTTCGAGGGGAAACAGGGATCGATGGAACCACGGCTCGATCCCGCGCGGTACATGTCGCCGGTGGTGAAGTCGGAGTAAACGACGTTTTCAGCCCTCACGCCCAAGCTTTCCAGATAGGCGCTGAACAGCGGCGTGTAGGCATACATGTTGAGGACGCGAGGTATGCCGATGCGAAGCTCGCCGCGCCGTTTCATGAGCGCGACGCGGTTGCGGGCAGTGGCGGACCATGCGCGCGCGCCGGTGGGAATTGGATCGGCGACGCTTTCCGGGTGACGCGAGCGCCACACTTCGCGGGCGGCCATCTCCACCAAGTTTGGATTGGCGGCCTTGGTGGCGTCGAGCCGGGCCTTGATGCCGCGCATGATGGCAACATCTTCCACCGCGCCTTTTTCGCAGGTGGCTACGATCATGCGCTGCTCACCGGGCTGGAGCGGAACCTTGGTGGGGAAAGACGGCGCGGCTTCGGCCAATCCGGCTTCGGCGTTTTCTTCGATCAAAGCATCTGCGGTTCGCAGGTCATCCGTCCGCACATCATCGGTTCGAACATCGAGGAAGGTTCGCAGGCAGGCGTTCTTGCAGAAGTTGCATCGCGTGGCTTCGCTGCGTGTGGTGCGATAGCGGATCTTGCGCACGGCATCCAGACCAATGAAGCTGGTGGAATGGCCATTGCGCCACCAGCGAATGGCCTCGATGGCGGCGCCGATCGCTCCCGATTCGCCGCAATGCTCGTGGACTACAATCTCCGGTTCGATGCCCAGGGGGCTGAAGCTGGCGCGCAGAAAATCCACTTCCGCTTTGACGGCGGCGAGATTGTTCTGTGTGCCCCCCTGCAAAACGAAGCGTGTGCCCAGCGCCGCCAGGCTTGGCACCTTGGCGACATACAAAAAAACATTCCTCGGCAGCACGGTCGCCAAGCCGGCCAGAATTTCTTCCGCCCGCCAGCCCTGGCGCTGGAAGTTGACGATGTCGGACTGCAGAAACACAGCGCAGCCGTAGCCGAACACCGGCATGGTGGCGGCGGTGAAAGCCACATCCGCATAATTCTCGACTGGGATGCCAAATCCTTCCGCCGTGGATTGCAGGAAATAGCCGTTGCCGGCGGAGCATTGTGTGTTGAGCTTGAAGTCTTTGACGCGGCCATCCTTGAGGACGATGAGCTTGATGTCCTGTCCGCCAACATCGACGATGACGTGCGGATCATCACAGAAGCGCAGCGCCGACTCGGTGTGCGCCACGGTTTCGACCAGGGCGACGTCGGCCGACAACACGCGTTGCAGAATGTCCTTGGCGTAGCCGGTCGTGCCCACGCCGAGGATTTCCAGATGCGCGCCTTGCGTTTCAACCTGCTGGCGCAGATTCTCGAAGAGGTCGACCGTGTCCTGGATCGGATTGCCCTTGGAGAGTTGGTAGGCTTTCGAGAGCACTTCGCCGTGCTCCGACAAAAGCACGGCTTTGGTGGAAGTCGAGCCGCCATCCAGGCCGATAAAAGCGCGCACGCGCTCACCGCGCCGGAACGCAGCCGGAACGAATTTCGGCCGCCCGTACTTGGCCTTGAACTCTTCCAATTCTTGGTTTGAAGCGACCAACCCGTGATTACCCGAAGCCGCACTTTCCTGGCGGCGGCCTTCGTAGATGTAACCTTCGAGATTCTGTGTCCCCAGATACTGGCCAATCTCCGCGTCTTCGCCTTTACCGAATTCCACCGCGCCCAGGGCCGCGAAATACAGCGCATTCTCCGGGCTCTTGATCGCGTCTTCGGGAGCAACGTGCGGCGGCAGTTCGATTCCGCGCTCTTCCCAGAGCAGAGGGATGTTGTGCTGCCATGCCTCGCGCATACCGCGAATAAAGGTGTTCGGCCCGCCTAGCAGCAGCACATGGGGACGCAACGTGTGGCCGCGCGTGAGGACGGTGAGGTTCTGCAGCACAATGGCGTCGAAGAGCGAGGCCATCAGTTCATCGGCGGGGATGCCCTGCTTTTGCAGGCCATTGATATCGGTCTCGGCGAAGACGCCACACTTGCCCGCCACGGGATGTATCTTGATCCCGTTGTAGCCCTGATTACACAAATCGTCGGGCGGAATCTTTAGCTTGGCGTTGATCTTGTCGATGACCGCGCCGGTGCCGCCCGCGCACTTGTCGTTCATCGAAGGAATCTTCTTCCTGCGGCCGTTTGCGCCCTCCTCTTTGAAGATGATGACTTTGGCGTCCTGGCCGCCGAGTTCGATGACCGAGTTCACTTCGGGATGGAGCTTCTCGACCGCGAGCGCGACCGCGTTCACCTCCTGCACAAACTTCGCGCCGATCAGAGCGCTGAGCGCATTGCCGCCGGAGCCGGTGATGAACATGCGGCAATTGCCCGGAGCAATGCCGATTTCGGCCTCTATACGATGAAGGAATTTCAGAAGTTTCTCGGGTTGGCGCGTGTCATGGCGTTGGTAGTCGCGCCAGAGAATACGGTCGGCTTCGGCTTCAGCTCCAATGACGACGGCTTTGACCGTAGTCGAACCGACGTCCAAGCCAACCAGATAGCGGATGCCAAGTCCGGCGCTTTGTGCGTTCGTGTCCACGAAATCTCCGCAGCTCCTCAGTTCTCGCCGGGCAGCTTGGCGAGGCCCGCTTTGCCATCCATCAGGTTGTTCACATGCAATACAAAGTTGGCTGCCACTCCGGCTACGCCTCGCCGGCGCGGCACCGGATAAAACGGGCTCCGCAGTTGGCGATGCTCGGCAGCGTAGGCCTTGATCTCATGGAGCTTCTTGCCGGTGGAAGCCAGCGCTTGCTCGAACTCGGCTTTCGCTTTGATCTTGGCTTCGCCCAAAGCCATCTGCATGCGGCTGTGCGCGTTGATTTCCCCCTCGCCCGAAGTTTCGATGGGCAGGAAGATCATTTGCGGGAAGCGGTTCACCACGGCGGATTGCACGCCATCGGATTGTGAAGACGGCATGCATCCGAAGGGCTTCAAAGCCAGCACCATGTGACAGAGGCCGTGGGTCGTGTAGTAGACGTTCTTCCCCACTTCGAGATGGCCTTCGCCGCCGCGAGCGAGTGAATGATAAAAAGGATGCGCCATACGGGCGAGCTCGCTCTGGGGCGCGAGACGGGGCGTGAGTCCGCCCAGATGGCGGGCGGTGCGCGCATGCTGGCGGTTCCAGATGCCTTCGCTCAAGCGCAACAGCAGCCACTTTTTGCGGAATTTCCAATCGTTTGCCAGTTGCTTCTTCCATTCCCACCAGCGGGCGCCGGGATGCGGAACATCCAGGCCTTTTCTTTCTTCCGCGGCCGCCCGAGCCTCATAGAGGAGATAGGTAATCCAGCCGCCGATTGGTTCCACATACACCTGGGCGCCTTCCTGCTCCAGAAAGGTAAACATGTTGAAGTTGCCGTCGCTTTCGGTGAGTTGCGCCCAGAACTCGCCGGTGATCTTGACGATGGGCTTTACACGTGTGTGGTCCACTTCGACTTGATTCAGGCGCTCACGGGCTAGGCGCATCGCTTTGAGGAAGTCTTCGGCGTAAAGATGATCGAGAATCTTGCCTAGCGTGGTAAGGCTACTCTTGAGCTTCTTGTTCCGGGCCAGGCGGCGCGAAATCCATCCCGGCGCGCGCTCGAGGGTTTCGTAACGCTTCCGGTGTTCCAGGAAATCGCTCAGTTGGTCGACGACTTCCTTCATGGCCTGATTGGTTGCGCCCGGAACAACTTCGTAAGGACGGATCTGGTACACCAAGTCGTTGATCACATCGCCCAGGTTCACTGCATTGAGCTGGCCCATGCCGAGGTCAACCGAGAACTTTAGGCCGGTGTTGCCGGTCAGAGCATTGATGCCATGGTCCTGTTGGAATAGGAGGACACGGAAGCCCCCGAAGCCCGCATTCTCCAGCGCCATTCGATACTCGGATTCATAAGTGCCGAAGCGGCACGGCCCGCAGGAGCCGGCCGTGAAAAAAATGTAATTGTCGAGGATTTCCTGGCGCGAGAGACCGCGAGCCTGCAGCGACCTCAGGAACTCGATGAGGTTGCCCACGGTGAAGTAGGTAGGATTGCACTGCCCGTTGTTGCCATATTCCTTGCCGGTCTGGAAGGCGGCCACGTTGGGATTCGGCAACATCTGGAAGCGATAGCCGCAGCCGCGAAACACGGCTTCGACGAAACGCTCGTGTTTCCAGGTAAAACCTCCGAAAAGAATGGTCACCCGATCGCGTTCTTCCGCGGTGAAGGGCCGCTCCACGGGCCGATGGAAGTGGGCGATGGGTTTCTCGACAAGCCCCGCCGCCTGCTCCAGCCGCAACCTCTCCGCCGCCACGCGCCGAGCAATCTCCGCTTCGACCAGCGGCAGAGGCGAAGAGTCAGCAGGGTTTGTAGCGCAGCTCATTTGTTCAGAGTCTCTCTTGACCAGACCGGCGGAAAATCTGTGTGGAGGTCCCGGCGGGGGAGAACAGCAAACGCTTTCAGCGTTCCTCTCCTTGCCGATCACTTCCGTTCTTCTCTTCTGCCAGTCAACTCGGATGATGCACTTTGCGATGTGATCCTCGTCACATACTTGCGTGACGCGTCGCTCTAAACCGATTACCCGAACTCTGAAACGTCATTGTAAAGGGTAAACGGCGATGGATTTGTCTCAACTTTTCGGTGCCGCTTTCCATTTTGTCTCGCAGCCCGGTCGCAGCTCCTCTTGTGGCGGTTCCACCAGCATGTTGAAGACGTTGCCGCGTGCCCAGTTCAGCGCCCAGTTGTACGGATAATAGGTCGAAATGCTGAAGATCGCTCCCAATCTTGAGGGGCGCTTTACTGACCAGCAAAACTGTTGACAAGCAAACCACAACCAAAGTAGCGTATCGCCATATTCTTGCAACGTTTTCCCTGACGGTTCAGCCATCTTGCTGTTGCGATGGATCTTGAACTGCGTCCCAATCAGAGATGTTCAACCAAAGGAGAATGGAATGAGGTTGTCTCGAACCCTCGGTACAATCGCAGCGGTAGTGGTACTCGTATTGTCCGCCATCGTTGCGCGCGCACAAGACTCCGCAGATCCATGGAACTTCCCCGATTTTTCCGCGACTCAACTGATGGGGCCGGCGCAGCGGGCGTTGTCGATGAAAGTCCACTGGTCGGGCACAAACATGCGGATCGATATCTCCGACGCTATGGCAACCTTGTATCTGCCCGCGACCGGCAAGGTGTACCGACTGACCGTCTACCCCGACAAGACCCGGCTATGTATTGTGATGAGGACCGACCAGGCGAAGATGTTGCACAGCCCTTTGGAGCTGTTGCAAGGCACGCAGGTCAAACGCACGCCCGCAGGGACAGAGACCGTGGAGGGCCATAGCTGCAAGGTCGAGAACGTCGTTGTCACCAGGCACGACGGCAAGACCATCGAATCAAAGGTATGGGAGGCGGATGACTTGAAGGGCGTTCCCGTGAAGATCGAATCGCGAACCGAGCACGGCAAGGTTCTCGCCGTGTATCACGACATCGTGCTCGGCACGGAGGACAAAGCACTGTTTACTCCGCCCGACAAGTGCACACCCTACGAAAAGATGTACAAGGTGGTAGAGGAAAAGACACTCGAATAGGCGGCCGTCCGGCAACCTAGCCCCAATGAAACTCAGCTAATTGCAGAACAAAAATAGAGGCCTTGCATACGCAAGGCCTCTTTGCGATCAATCCGCAATCCGCTGCTGAAGCAGCGGCAAGACTTACTTCCCGAGGAGACCGCGCGGGCTTCCAACGCCCGTGCAATAGTCCCAGTTGTAGGTTACCGTGCCACCGTTCGAGCCGGTCGTGATGTCGTAGAAGTTCGTGTAGTAGGCTTTGGCTGTTGGCAATTGCGCATACAGCAGGTTGTTTTCCCCGTTGGTGAAGTAGCCGTAGCCGTCTACGTAATACCCAAACCACGACGACAACTTGTTGCCCGCGCGGTTGACAATGCCGGCGAGAGATGGGGACGAAAGACTTGTCCCACCTACCACCGCCCAGCCGCCGTAGGCGTATTGGTTGTAAATCCATGCGCCCGAGGCCGGATCGGCATCGGCGGCGAAGTCCGGCGTGGCGCGGGGAGCACCGTTGCCAAATATGCCATATTGGTATTCGGTCGACGCACCCGATTTTTCGTACGCGCTGCTGCCACCACCCGAACCGCTCCAGCAGCCCTCGGAATTGAAAGTGCCGTCCGAGTTGCGAAGCACCGATGTGCCACCCGCCGAAGTCAGCCAGGGGTTGGAACTGGGATAGGCGGCGCCGATACCGGCGTCGTCGGCTGAGGCAAAAACCGTAACCGGGGCGCCATAGTCGCTGTAGTTCGCGCCGGCGAAGGTGAAGTCATAGGACGACTCGCTGGAGAACTCGCCACCCGCCCAGCTATTGGAGACATCCCCGCCACCGTAGTTGTCCTGGATGTACTGAATGGCGACGCTCTCCGCATAGAAAAGATCCGTGTCGGAGTTTGAACACGCCTCCACCAGAACAATCACCGCCTTCGGTGCAAAGACGTGCGCCCACTCGATGTCCAGCGACTCCTCCACCGACCAGCCGGCGTTGGCTGGGACCGAGGAACAGTCCCCGTTGCCAGTGGCTTCGACCTTGACGAACTTGGCCGTGGGCAGGCCCCAATATGTGTCAAAAGTTTTCAGATCGTTGGCGGCGTCCGGGTTATCGTACGCGTCCACTAAAGCGATGGCGCCCCAACCTGCCGAACTGGGCCCCTTTGTTTT
>Ga0265316_10002079_pt1 | contig 21039 bp, 17 predicted proteins | sample 4522metaG_FD_202092 | JGI IMG/M metagenome (GOLD analysis project Ga0265316, IMG submission 202092) | Rhizosphere microbial communities from Carex aquatilis grown in University of Washington, Seatle, WA, United States - 4-5-22 metaG | ecosystem: Host-associated > Plants > Roots > Rhizosphere >... | reverse complement strand
TGGTGCCTGGGCGCGCCCAGAACCTGCTGGACGCTGCCGTGCTCGACGATCTCACCGGCCTTCATCACGATGACTTCGTGGGCCATGGCCGCGACCACCTCCACGTCGTGGGTGATGAGCAGGTAGCTCAGGCCGCGCTCGCGCTGCAGCCTCTGCAGCAAGCCCAGAATCTGCTTCTGGATGGTGACGTCGAGCGCGCTGGTGGGTTCGTCGAGCACCAGCACCTGGGGCTCCAGCACCAAGGCGCGCGCCATGGCCAGGCGCTGGCGCTGGCCACCCGAGAACGCGTGCGGGTAGCGCTGCAGCAGGCCCGGGAACTGCGCCTCGCTCAAACCGACCTCGTCCAGCACGGCGATGACGCGCGCCTGGCGCTGCGCCGCCGTCAAGCCGGGTTGGTGGACCTCCAGCCCTTCGCCAACGATTTCTGCCACCGTCATGCGCGGTGACAGCGACGAGAACGGGTCCTGGAACACCACCTGCACGGCGCGGCGCAAGGCGCGGTCGGCCTTGGCGCGGAACTGCCAATGCCCACCGGCCACATCGAGCTGCCCCTCGAACGGCTGCAGGCCGAGCGCCGCCAGGGCCAAGGTCGATTTACCGGAACCGGACTCGCCGATCACCCCCAGCGTGCGTCCGGCCGGCACCTCGAAGGAAACGCCTTTCACCGCGTCGAACCAGCCGTGGCTGAACCAGCCCGCCAGGCCCGCCTTGGGCACGGGGTAGCGCACGTTCAGGCTCCGACCGGCGATGACCGGCGGCGCGGGGTTCTCCGGCAAGGGTTGCGGGTCGCGCTGCGGGCGGCTGTCCAGCAGCTTGCGGGTGTAGGCGTGCTGCGGGTTGGCAAACACCTCGGCCACGGGCCCGACTTCGACGATCACACCGTGCTCCATCACGGCCACGCGGTCGGCGAAACGGCGCACGAGGTGCAGGTCGTGCGTGATCATCAGCACGGCCATGCCATGCGTGCGCTGCAGCTCACTCAGCAGGCCCAGGATCTGGCCCCGCACGGTCACGTCCAGTGCGGTCGTGGGCTCGTCGGCCAGCAGGATCTGTGGCTGGCAAGCCAGGGCCATGGCGATCATGGCGCGCTGGCGCTGCCCGCCCGACAGTTGGTGCGGGTAACTGCGTGCGCGGCGCGCCGGCTCGGGGATGCCCGTGGTGGCCAGCAGGGCCACGGCCTTCTCCCAGGCCTGGGCGCGCGGCACGGCCTGGTGCAGCTCGATGACCTCGGCGATCTGGTCGCCAATGGAAAACAGCGGGTTGAGCGCCGTCATGGGCTCCTGGAAGATGACGGCGATGTCGCGGCCACGCACGTTGCGCAGTTCGCGCTCGGGCATCGTCAGCAGGTCGCGGGAGCCCGCCTTGCCGCGCTCGGCACTGTCCTTGCCATGGAAGGTGGCACGGCCGCTCACACGGGCATCGGCCACCAGGCGCAAGAGGCTCATGGCCGTGATGGACTTGCCGGAGCCGGACTCGCCGACCAGCGCCAGCTTCTCGCCGCGGGCCAGGCTCAGGTTCACGCCATGCACGACCTCGCGGTCGCCAAAAGCGATGCGCAGGTCCTGCACATCGAGCAGCAGGGAATCGGTGTTGCGCTCACTCATCGTGCTTCTTCCTTGCGCGGGTCGAGCGCATCGCGCAGGGCGTCGCCCATGAAGGTCAGCAGCAGCAGCGAAAGCACCAACACGGCGAAGGTGGACAGCGAAATCCACCAGGCATCGAGGTTGTTCTTGCCTTGCAGCAACAACTCGCCCAGGCTGGGCGTGTCGGGCGGCACGCCCAGGCCGAGGAAGTCCAGCGAGGTCAGGGCCAGGATGGCCGCGCTCATGCGGAAGGGCAGGAAGGTGACGACCGGCGTCATGCTGTTGGGCAGGATGTGCCGGCGGATGATTTGCCAGTTGCTCTGGCCCATGGCGCGGGCCGCGCGCACGTGGTCGAGCTGGCGGTTGCGCAGGAATTCGGCGCGCACGTAGTCGGACAGGCCGATCCAGCCGAACAGGCTCAGCAGCACCAACAGCAGCCAGATGCTGGGCGTGAACACGGCCGAGAAAATGATCAGCAGGTAGAGCTCGGGCATGGAGCTCCAGACCTCGATGAAGCGCTGAAAGAACAGGTCGGTGCGTCCGCCGTAAAAGCCCTGCACCGCGCCGGTCAGCACACCGACCACGACACCGATGAGCGTGAGCGCCAGGCCGAACAACACCGAGACGCGGAAGCCATACAGCAGGCGGGCGAACACATCGCGGCCCCGGTCGTCCGTGCCCAGCCAATTCTCGGCCGATGGCGGCGCCGGGTTCGGCGACTTGGCGAAGTAATTGATGGTGCGGTGGTGCGAGCGGTTGACCGGGTAGATGGCGAAATTGCCCGGCCGCTTGAACTGCGCAACGATGAAGGGGTCGAGGTAATCGGTGGGGCTGTCGAAGTCGCCACCGAACACCGTCTCGGGCACGTTCTGCGCGATGGGGAAGTACCAATGGCCCTGGTAGCGCGCCACCAGGGGCTTGTCATTAGAGACCAGCTCGGCGCACAGGCTCAGCACCATCAGCACCATGAACAGCAGCAGGCTCCAGTAGCCCAGGCGCTGCTGGCGGAAACGCAGCCAGGCGCGGCGGGAGGGCGAAGGAGATGGCGACAGGGGCAACACAGGCAAGCTCATGCGTCCAACCTCACGCGGGGATCGACCCACACGTAGCACAGGTCGCTGATGAGTTTGGTCACCAGGCCCATCAGGGTGAAGAGGTAGAGCGAGCCCAGCACCACGGGGTAGTCGCGGCGCATGACGGATTCGTAGCTCAGGAGGCCCAGGCCGTCGAGCGAAAACAGCGTCTCGATCAGCAGCGAGCCCGTGAAGAAGGCACCGATGAAGGCGGACGGGAACCCCGTCACCAGCGGGATGAGGGCATTGCGCATGACGTGCTTCCACAGCACCTTGCGCTCGTCCAGGCCCTTGGCGCGGGCGGTCAGCACGTACTGCTTGCGGATCTCGTCGAGGAAGGCGTTCTTGGTCAGCATGGTCACCACGGCAAAGCTGCCCAGCACGCTGGCCGTCACAGGCAGGGCGATGTGCCAGAGGTAATCGGTCACCTTCGCGGCCCAGCTCAGTTCATCCCAGTTCGGCGAGGTCAAGCCCCGCAGCGGGAACCACTGCAGGAAGCTGCCACCGCCGAACAGCACCAGCAGCGCCACACCCAGCACGAAGCCGGGGATGGCATAGCCCACCAGCACGAGCAGGCTGGTGACCATGTCGAAGCGCGAGCCCGCACGCACCGCCTTCGCGATGCCCAGCGGCACCGAGACGAGGTAGCTCAGGAAGAAGGTCCACAGCCCCAGGCTGATGGAGACGGGCAGCTTTTCCTGGATGAGCGCCCACACCGATTTGTGGTGCACGAAGCTCTCGCCCAGGTCGAAGCGGGCGTAGGACTTCAGCATGGCCAGGAAGCGCTCGGGCGCGGGCTTGTCAAAGCCATAGAGTTTTTTGAGCTCTTCGACCTGCGCCGGGTCCACGCCCTGGCGGCCCCGGTAGCTGGCGTCTGGGCCGGCCCGCTCGCCGCCGCTGGTGCGGTTGCTGAGCTGCGACATCACCTGCTCCACCGGCCCGCCCGGCACGAACTGGATGACCGCAAAGGTCAGCAGCAGCACGCCCAGCAGGGTCGGCACCATCAGCAGCACGCGCTTGAGGATGTACACCCACATGTCAGCGACTCCACCAGCAGCTCAGGGCCCATTGCTCGGGCCGGTAGAAACTCGGCGTCTCGGGCAGCACGAAGCGGCCACCCCGGTAAGCGACACGGAAGGTGCCCGAGTACCAGTGCGGCACGGCGTAGTAGCTGTGTCTCAGCACGCGGTCCAGCGCCCGCACGGCCGTGACCAACTCGGGCCGCGTCTTGGCCGCCGACACCTTCTCGATGAGCGCGTCCACCGCCGGGTCACTCACCCCATTGAGGTTGTCGGCCCCCTCCACCTTGGCCAGCGAGGAATGGTAGAACTGGCGCAATTCGGAGCCCGGCACCAGGCGCCCAGGCAAGGCCAGGCTCATCATCTCAAACTCGTAGCGCTTGACGCGCTTTTCGTACACGGCGTAGTCGACCACGCGGTAGTTGGCCTCGATGCCCAGCTTTTCCAGGTTGCGCAGCAGCGGTGTCACCACACGGCCCATGCTGGGCGAGTTGTCGAGGAACTCGATGGTCAGGCGCTCGCCTTGGGCGTTGCGCAGTTGGCCGTCTTTCAGGGTCCAGCCAGCCTGCTGCAGCAGGTCGCGCGCCAGGCGCAGGTTGTCGCGCAGCGAGCCGGGCGGCGTGGTCGTGGGCGGCACAGGCACCGGCTGGGCCAGCACCTCGGGACGCAGCTTGTCGCGCAACGGCGTCAGCAGGGCCAACTCGGCCGCATCGGGCAGGCCCTTGGCCTCGTACTCCGAGTTGGTGAAATAGCTGCCCACGCGCTTGTAGATGCCGTAAAAGAGCTGGCGGTTCATCCACTCAAAGTCCATGGCCAGGCCGATGGCGCGGCGCACGCGGGCATCCTTGAACTTGTCCAGCCGGGTGTTGAAGATGAAGCCCTGGAAATTGGCCGAGTTGCGGTGGGGCAGCGTGGCCTTGATGAGCTCGCCCGAATCGAACTTGCGGCCCCGGTACTGGCGCACCCAGTCCTTGGAGATGTAGGACTCGATGAAATCGAACTCGCCCGCCTTGAAGCCCTCGAAGGCGGTGACGTTGTCAAGGTACATCCGGTAAGTGATGCGGTCGAAATTGAACTGGCCGCGGCGCACGTTGAGGTCGGCGCCCCAGTAGGCCTTGTCGCGCTCGTAGGTGATGTCGCGCCCGGGTGTGACCTTGCCGATGCGGTACGGCCCCGAGGCGATCGGGTGTTCGGTGACGATCTGGTCGAAGGGCTTGGCCTTGCCGTCCACCACGCCCCATTTGCGGCTGAAGACGGGCAGCTTGCCCACCTGCAGCGGCAGTTCGGCGTCAGGCTGGCGGAAGTCGAAGCGGATGCTGCGCTCGCCCAGCACCGTGACCTTGCTGACGGCCGAGAAGAAGGCCGGGTACTGCGGCGCTGCCTGCTTGCTCGTCAGGACCTCGAAAGAGTGCTTGACGTCGGCGGCCAGCACCGGGTCACCGTTGTGGAAGCGCGCTTTGGGGTTGAGCCGGAAAGTCACCGACATCCCGTCGGGCGCCACGCTCACGTCCTCGGCCAGCAGGCCATAGGCGGTGGCCGGCTCGTCGAAGTTGCCCTCCAGCAAAGTCTCGAACACCAGCGTTTCCAGGCCAGGCGGTGCCGTGCCTTTGAGCGTGAAGGGGTTGTACTTGTCGAAGCTGCTGGCCTGGGTGGGCGCCACCAGCGAGAAGTGCCCCCCCTTGGGCGCCTTCGGGTTGACGTAGCCGAAGTGGTCGAAGCCCGCCGGGTATTGGATGTCACCGAACTGGGCATAGGCGTGGGCGGCCCAGGATGGGCTTGCGCACATGGCAGCCGCCAAGGCCGTCGTCACGGCGGCCAGCACCCTGCACCATCCAGCCAATCTCCCCCAGCTCACCGTGAGGCGCATGCCCAATCCTTGCTCCGTGATCCCGCGCATCGTTGCAACAGCGTGTCGCAGGTTACCAGAGCATGAACGCGTCACGCGCCTGCACCGACAGCGTCACCTTGCGCCCGATCGGCAGGCACACCTTGGTCGGCACATGCCCAAAAGGCAGGCCCGTCAGGATGGGCGTGTTGGTGAGGCTGCGCAGGTGCGCGATCGCCGTCCTCAGGGTGTAGCCACGGTCCAGCGGCGACTTGCGGTATTCGGTGAAGGCGCCCAGCACGATGGCCTTTTGCTGCGACAGCACGCCCGCCTGGTGCAACTGCAGCAAGGCGCGCTCGACGCGGTAGGGGTGTTCGTTGACGTCTTCCAGGAAGAGGATGCCGTTGCGCACCTTGGGGAAATGCGGCGTGCCCAGCAGTGCCTGCAGCACGGCCAGGTTGCCACCCCACAGCCGGCCGGAGACCTCGATCCCATCGAAGCCCTGTTCGGTGCGGAAACCCACTGCCTCCAGCTTGCCGGTCACGGCTTCCACGAAACATTCCTGGGTGACGTCGTCGCCGCCCTCGGGGGAGTCGGCGCGGCCGAAGTCGTCGCAGGCCATCGGACCGGCCCAGAAGCCGGCGCTCACCCCCTCGCCGGGCTGAGCGGGGCCCGTGGCGCCGTGGGCCAGCGCGGCCAGTTGCAGCGCGGTGACGTCGCTGTAGCCCACCCAGGCGGTGCCGCGCTCGACGCTGCGGGCCAGCAGGGGCCAGTCGAGCTGGTCGAGCAGGCGGGTCAGGCCATAGCCGCCGCGGGTGGCCAGGGCCACATCGGGCGCCGCCTCGGCCACGCGGTGAAGCGCGTTCAAGCGGGTCGCATCGTCCCCGGCGAAGCGCTGGTGGCGGGTCAGTGCGGAGGCATCGACCTCGGGGTCAAAGCCCAGGGCCTTCAGGCGCTTGGCGGCCTTGCGAACGGGTGCGGCCACGGGCACGATGCCCGCAGGGCTGTGGATGATGAGGGAGGGTGCGACTTCGGTCATGACGACATTGTCACCGACGTCGGTCGTGCCCTGGACCGGGCGCAGCGCAGACACCGAGCGCTGCGCTCAGCGGCATCAGCGTGGCAGGGTCAGCGCGGCAGGAAATGCAGGCGCAGGCGCGCACGCCACAGCGCCACGCACTCGCTCAAACCAGTGAGCAAGGCCAAGCTGAGCGCGGCGAGCCTGAAAGCCGCATGACCGGCGCGAATCCGTTGCATCTGTGGGTCTTGGGAAGGGTGTGAAGTTGTCACACTAAGTGGATGTCATGACATTTCCGTGACGAATGACCTGAACCCGCTGTCGTGCCTCTGACATGCTGTCCGGCTAACTTGCCAACAGCCTGGTGGCCTGCAGCACCCTCCAACCCGCACCGTGGATGTCACCTTGACCGAACGCTCCTCCCTGCCAGAACTGGACGAGTTGCACCGGCTGATCGAGATGGGCGGGGAGCACCTGCGGGTGCGCACCCTGGGCAAGGTCGATGCCAGCGGCCGCAGCTTCGACCTGCTGTCCATTGCCATGGGCAACCCCTCGCCCGATGCACCGGCCATCGGCTACTTCGGCGGCGTGCACGGTCTGGAGCGCATCGGCGCGGAGGTCGTCATCGCCTACTTGGGCAACCTCGTGCAGCGCCTGAAGTGGGACAGCGTGCTGCACCACCAGCTCGCCAGCGTGCGCATGGTCTTCATGCCCATGGTCAACCCCGGCGGCATGTGGCTGAACACGCGCGCCAACCCCCAAGGCATCGACCTGATGCGCAACGCGCCGCTGTGCTCGCAAGAATCGGTGCCCTTCCTGCTGGGTGGCCAGCGCCTGAGCCCCGCCCTGCCCTGGTACCGTGGCGAAGAAGGGCAGCCCATGCAGGACGAGGCCCAGGCCTTGTGCGACGTGGTCATGGACGAACTCTGCAGCCGCAGCTTCAGCATGGCGCTGGATTGCCACTCCGGCTTCGGCGTGCAAGACCGCCTCTGGTTCCCCTTTGCCCATACCGCACAGCCCCTGCACCACCTGGCCGAGATCCATGCGCTGCACCGCGTTTTCAACCAGACGCACGCCCACCACAACTACGTGATCGAGCCGCAAAGCCTGCAGTACCTGACGCATGGCGACCTCTGGGACCACCTCTACTTGCAGTGCCGCGAGCGCCACCCACAGCACGTCTTCCTGCCCTTGACGCTGGAGATGGGCTCCTGGATGTGGGTGAAGAAGAACCCGCGGCAGCTCTTCAGCCGACACGGCATCTTCAACCCCCTGATCGCGCACCGGCAGCAGCGCGTGCTGCGCCGCCACATGGCGCTGCTGGATTTCGTCGGACGCGCCGCCGCCAGCCAGGCCCGCTGGATGCCCGAACCCTCCGAACGCGCCCTGCACGAGCGCCAGGCACGCGCCCGCTGGTATCCCGAGCTGCCTCGCCCGACGCGGGTGTCCGTGCCCGCTTGAACGCGGCATGATCACGCATGAACACCTCATGCAAGTGGCCATGACCACCAAGACCTGGGTGCTGCTGCGCGGCCTGACCCGCGAACGAGGCCATTGGGGTGACTTCCCCGCCCAGCTGCAAGCCGCCCTGCCGCCTGGCAGCCAGGTGCTCACGCCCGACCTGCCAGGCAACGGCAGCCTGTGGCGGTCACGCAGCCCGGCCAGCGTGCCCGAGATGGTCGATGCGCTGCGGCAGCAATTGCGCGCACAAGGCATCGAAGGCCCCGTGCACGTGCTGGCGATGTCTTTGGGCGCCATGGTCACGGTGGACTGGATGCACAGGCACCCCGAAGAGGTGGCCGACGCCGTGCTCATCAACACCAGCCTGCGACCCCACAGCCCGCCCTGGCGGCGCCTGCAGCCCAGGCACTACCCGACCATCCTGAGGCTGCTGCTGACGCAGGCGCCGGCCCAAGACTGGGAGCGCGCCATCTTGCAGATGACAACCCGGCACCCCGCGGTGGCCACGGAGACCTTGCTGGCCCACTGGCTGCAACTGCGTCAGCAACACCCCGTGGCCACGGCCAACGGCCTGCGCCAGCTGTGGGCTGCGACCCGCTACCAGGCCCCGCGCGGTGCGCCGCCTGCGCCTGTGCTGCTGCTCAATGGCGAGGGTGACCGGCTGGTCCACCCCTCGTGTTCAAGCGTGCTGGCGGCCCGTTGGGGCGCGCCCCTGCTCAGACATCCCACGGCGGGGCATGATCTGCCGCTGGATGCGGGGCCGTGGGTGGTGCAGCAGGTGCTGCAATGGCTGGCGATGCGGCAGCCGCCGTCGGCGCCACCGGCTTGAGCGTGCCCGCCGAGGCCATCGTCAGCGACTCGCCGCCCAACGCCTCCAGCAGGTCTGGGATCATCTGCACCAGCTCGCCCGTGGAGATGGCGACATCGGCCTCGAAAGCCTCGGCCTTGTCGGTCTTGCTGCCCGCCGACTTCGACGCCTCGCCCTCGAACACCACGTCCAGGAAGGTCAGCTTCTTGAGCTGAAGCGACTCGGTCAGCACCATCGACACGCGGTCGCGCCAGGTCATGGCCACGCGCGTGGGCACCTTGCCGGCCTGGATGTGCTGCTTGACCTCGTCGGTGTCCAGCGGGTGGCGGGCGTAGCGCACCACCGACTTCATTTCGTCGGGCGACTTCAACTCGCACTCGCGGTCGATGCTGAACTGGTACGGCGGCTCGCCCGTGCCCAGCCAGTGCGCCATGGCCACGGCCGGCGACATCTCGGTCTGGATCAGGCTGAGCGCCAGGCCATCGAGCGCCTTGACCAGCAGCGTGACCACCTCGTCGGCACGGGCCTGGCTGCCGCAATCCAGCACCAGCAAGCGTGACTTCGGCGAGATCCACACCCAGGTCGAGCCCTGCTTGGTGAAGGCCATGGGCAGCAGCTCCAGCAGCGCTTGCTCCTTGAGCTCCTTCGTCTGCTTCTTGCCAGGCTTGCGGCCGGTCTGCTGCTCGATCTGCTCGGCGATTTCCTCGGTGCGGCGCTTGACCACCGAGCCCGGCACCACGCGCTGCTCGCTCATGAGCTTGAGCACCCACTGGCCACCCACCACCTCGACCATCGGGGCGTGGGCTTCGCCACGGGGCTCGGTCCAGCCAACGGACTTCTGTTGCGTCGCGCCACAAGGCACGAAGCGGGCCTTGCCCAGCTCGGATTCCAGTTGCGCGGGTTGGGCTGACCAGCCTTCGCCGATGCGGTAGACGATGAGGTTCTTGAACATGGTTGAGGCTGTGCAGCACCGATACAAAGCTGAAAAGAAAAACCCCTGCAAGCAGAACTTGCAGGGGCTTCCTGTTTTGGCGGAAACGGAGGGATTCGAACCCTCGATGCGCTTTTGGCGCATACTCCCTTAGCAGGGGAGCACCTTCGGCCACTCGGTCACGTTTCCAGCAGCAATTCGAATTGTAGTCCAGAAAGACCGGACCACAGCGCGTGTTGCTCAAAACAACACGCACCGCTTCGCCGCAGGGTCAGGCCTTGACCTCGTCCAGACCGAAGGCCTTGTGCAGCGCGCGCACGGCCAGCTCCAGGTACTTCTCGTCGATCACGACCGAGGTCTTGATTTCCGAGGTGGTGATCATCTGGATGTTGATGCCTTCGTCCGACAGCGTCTTGAACATGGTCGACGCAATGCCCACGTGGCTGCGCATGCCGATGCCGACGATGCTGACCTTGGCAATCTTGGCGTCGCCCACCACTTCGCGGGCGCCCAGGGCCGGCACGACCTGCGACTTCAGCAACTCCATCGCGCGGGCATGGTCACCACGCGGCACGGTGAAGGAGAAGTCGGTCTTGCCATCGTGCGAGACGTTCTGGATGATGACGTCCACGTCGATGTTGGCCTCGGCCACCTTGCCCACGATCTGGTAGGCGATGCCCGGGGTGTCGGGCACGCCGACCACGGTGATCTTGGCTTCGTCGCGCGTGAACGCGATGCCCGAAACGACGGCTTGTTCCATTTTCTCGTCTTCCTCAAAACTGATGAGCGTGCCCGACTTGGCTTCCACGTCCAGGTCGATGTCCCAGGGCGTGAAGCTGGACAGCACACGCAGGGGCACACGGTATTTGCCGGCGAATTCCACCGAGCGGATCTGCAGCACCTTGGAGCCCAGCGAGGCCATCTCCAGCATCTCTTCGAAGCTGATGGCGTTCAGGCGGCGGGCTTCGGGCACCACGCGGGGGTCGGTCGTGTAGACGCCATCCACGTCGGTGTAGATCAGGCACTCGTCGGCCTTCATCGCGGCCGCCACGGCCACGGCCGAGGTGTCGGAGCCGCCACGGCCCAGGGTGGTGATGTGGCCGTTCGGGTCCACACCCTGGAAACCGGTGATGACCACCACCTTGCCAGCAGCCAGATCGGCGCGCACACGGGCGTCGTCGATGCTCTCGATGCGGGCCTTGGCAAAGGACGAATCGGTCTTGATGGGCACTTGCCAGCCAGCGTAGCTGACCGACTCCAGGCCCTCGGCCTGCAGTGCAATGGCCAGCAAGCCCGACGACACCTGCTCGCCGGTGGCGGCGATCATGTCGAGTTCGCGGGCGCTGGGGCTCGCGGAGAGTTCCTTGGCCAGGCCGAGCAGGCGGTTGGTTTCACCGCTCATGGCCGAGGGCACGACCACGAGTTGATGACCCGCACGCACCCACTTGGCCACCCGCTTGGCGACGTTGCGGATGCGCTCGGTGGAGCCCATCGACGTGCCGCCGTATTTGTGAACGATCAGTGCCATGTCAGATGTTGTTGGATGCCATTCGCGCGCCCTGGGCGCCGCTGACACCTGCTCAGGCCTCAGTGACGCCCCTGCCCCATCACCCGGGTTGGTGACGGAACCGGCGCGCGATCAAACCTCGCATTTTAGCGCTGACGCAGGCTCGGCGTCGAGCCGATGCCAGCTCATCGCCCACTGAGGCGTACCCGGAGGTGCCCAGCAGCGCGCGTCCAGGCCCAGGCCGGGCACGAACAACAGCCGCTCCCCCGCCCAGAACAAGGGCGCATCGCGCTCCCAAGCGGGCACACCCAGCATCTGGAACTGCTTCTTCAGCGCGCGTGGCGGGCGGCCGGGCCCCGCCTGAAACCGCTCGCCACCGGTGCGCGACGCCACGGTCATGCCCAGCAGGCTCTCGGGTGCCACGCCACCCTGGACGCACGGCGTCAAGCGCAGCAAGCCGCCCCACACAGGCAGTGGCCAGTCGCCCGGGGCGTCGATGTGCACAGACTGCACTTCGGCAGCTTCGCCCTGACCCGCCCCCAGGCCTGCGCTCATCCGAGGCGCAAGGCGAGCGGGCTGCGCAGCGGGCGACCATCGCAAACGGCCGCGGTACAGGCCCAAGCCCAGCGCAGGCCACACGCCGCACGCGTCCTCCGGCTTGGGCGCATGGGCCAGCATGCGGGGCAACTCGTCGGACAACCGCAGCGTCCAGCGGGCCGACAAAGCCTGGCCGCTGACCGACGCGAACCAATGCCGCAAGGACTCCCGCCGCTCGGCTGGCGACCAACTGGCCCACAGGCCCACGTTCATGGCCGCCGCCTCACCGGGTGCCTGCAGCATCTCCCATGCCTGGCTTTGCCAATTGCGCAAAGGCAGCAAGGCATCGGCCAGCCTGGCCGCCGATGCCGCCAGCGCCACCTCGGCTTGCGGGAAAGCCGCCTGCAAAGCAGGCCACACCGCCAGGCGCAGGCGGTTGCGGGCGAAGCGCGGGTCACCGTTGCTCTCGTCGTCGATGTGGTTCAGGCCATGCGCCGCCACATAGGCCTCGATGGCCTCGCGCGGGTGGTCCAGCCAGGGGCGCACCCAGCGCACGCCGTCGCGCAGGTCGTCCTTGGGCATCGCGGCCAGGCCGGCCAAGCCGCCGCCACGCAAGGCTTGCAGCAGGAGCGTTTCAGCCTGATCACGACGGTGGTGGGCCAGCAAGAGCATGTCCGCACCGGCCTCGACGGCCATCTCGTGCAAGGCCCGGTGGCGCAGCGCGCGGGCCTCGGCCTCCACGCCCTGCCCCGCATCGCTGGACAAGCGCACATGGCGCGACATCAGGCGCACTGGCAGCCCGTCAACAGCCCAGGCATCGCAGGTGGCTTGCGCATGGGCCAGCCAGGCATCGGCGTTCGGGCTCAGTCCATGGTGAACATGCAGGGCCACGACTTTGAGCGGCCCACCGTCGGCAAGGTCCGGCGGGTCGGCAGGCGCCTCGCGGTTGGCATCGCGCGCCGCACACGCCACGGCGTGCAGCAAGGCGGTCGAGTCGCGCCCGCCGCTGTAGGCCACGGCCACGCAAGGCATGGGTTTGCCCTCCGTTGCCTGGGCCATGGGGGGCGCTCAGTGCTCGGTCGTGTCGTTGAAGCGACCCATGGCCTGCAGGCGCTCGTAGCGCTGCTGCAGCAGGTCCTTGACCTTGATGTCGCTGACCTGGCGCACCGCGTCGGTCAGGCCGCGCTTGAGGTTGGCCGCAGCCTGCTTGTGGTCGCGGTGGGCGCCACCCACGGGCTCGGAGATGATCTTGTCAATCAGGCCCAGGGCCTTGAGGCGGTGGGCGGTGATGCCCAGGGCTTCGGCCGCGTCAGAGGCCTTGTCCGAGGTCTTCCACAGGATGGAGGCGCAACCTTCCGGCGAGATCACCGAATACACCGAGTACTGCATCATCAGGACCTGGTCGGCCACGCTGATGGCCAGGGCGCCGCCCGACCCGCCTTCGCCGATGATGGTGGTGATGATGGGCACCTCCAGCTTGGCCATCTCGAAGATGTTGCGGCCGATGGCCTCGGACTGGTTGCGCTCTTCGGCACCGATGCCAGGGTAGGCGCCGGGGGTGTCCACGAAGGTGAACACGGGCAGGCTGAACTTCTGCGCGGTCTCCATCAGGCGCAGGGCCTTGCGGTAGCCCTCGGGGCGCGACATGCCGAAGTTGCGCGCAGCGCGCTCCTTGGTGTCACGGCCCTTCTGGTGGCCCAGCACCATGCAAGGCATGCCGTTGAAGCGCGCCAGGCCGCCCACGATGGAGAGGTCGTCGGCGAAATGGCGGTCACCGTGCATTTCCTGGAAATCGGTGAACAGCTCGTTGACGTAGTCCAGCGTGTAGGGGCGCTGCGGGTGGCGCGCGATCTGCGTGACCTGCCACGGCGACAGCGTGGCGTAGATGTCTTTGGTCAGCTGCTGGCTCTTTTTGCTCAGGCGGTCGATCTCTTCGGAGATGTCCACCGCCGACTCGCTCTGCACGTAACGCAGTTCTTCGATCTTGGATTCGAGCTCCGAGATGGGCTGTTCGAATTCGAGGAAGTGTCGTTTGCTCATGGCTTGTTTCCTTTGTGTCAGCGTGGCCGCCAGGCGCTTCAGGCTCGTGACCTGCACCTGGCCATCGAAATCAATAGGCCACGGGAAGGGGGTCGAGGCTGCGCCACAGGTACCAGGTGCCCACCGTTCGGAAGGGCGACCAGGCGTCGGCCACATCGCGCGCCTCGGCACGCGAGACGGGCTCACCGCTGAAATAACTCTGGCTGATGCCTTTGATGAGGCCGAGGTCGTCGAGCGGCAGCACGTTTGGCCGCATCAGGTGAAAGATCAGGAACATCTCGGCCGTCCACCGGCCGATGCCGCGGATGTCAACCAGTTCGTCGATGATGGCTTCGTCTTCCCACGCCTGCCACTGCGTCACGTGGACGCGCTCTTCGGCGAAATGGCGGGCCAGGTCGAGCATGTACTCGACCTTGCGGGCCGACAAGCCTGCCTGGCGGAGTTGCTCAGGCGTTTTGGTCAGGAGTTCGGTGGCGCTCAGCGGGCCGCGGTCGCTGCCAGGGCTGCTGCCCTCCACACCTTGCAGGCCCAGCACAGCCAGCAGGCGCTCCCAGACAGACTGCGCCGCCTTGACCGAGATTTGCTGGCCCACGATGGAACGCGCCAAGGTGGTGAACGCGTCGCCGCGGCTTTCCAGGCGCGCCGAGCCATGGTCTGCGATCAGCTTGCGCATGACGCGGTCGCGCTTGCTCAGGTGCTTGCAGGCCTCGTCCCAATAAGCGGGCGTGATCAGGTTCGCAGCCAGGCCGGCGTTGGCAGGCAGCACCGGCTTGGGTGAGGAAGATTTGGACGCGCCCATCAGGCCCTCACCCAGCTCGTGCCTTGCGGGCCGTCTTTGAGCACCACGCCTTGCGCAGCCAGTTCATCGCGGATGCGATCGGACTCGGCGAAGTCACGCGCCTTTTTGGCTTCGGTGCGCGCGGCGATCAGGGCCTCGATGCCGGCCGTGTCCAGGCCACCGACCGAAGCCACATCCCCCTGCAGATAAGCCTGAGGCGGCTGCTGCAAGATGCCAACGACACCGCCCAGCGCCTTCAGCAGGCGCGCGACGGCCAGCGAGCTGCCGCGGTTCAGCTCTGCGGCCAACTCAAACAACACGGCCAGCGCAATGGGGGTGTTGAGGTCCTCGTCCATGGCGGCTTTGAAGCGCGCGGCGTGCGGCTGGGACCAGTCAATGTCGGCCAGCGACACCTCGCCCAAGGCGCCCTGATCCACGCCATTCAAGGCCGTGTACAAGCGGCGCAGGCCATTGCGCGCATCGTCCAGACCGGCATCGCTGTGATTGAACGGGCTGCGGTACTGCGTGCGCAGCATGAAGAAGCGCACCGTTTCACCGTCGTGGTGCTTCAGCACATCGCGGATGGTGAAGAAGTTGCCCAGCGACTTGGACATCTTCTCGTTGTCCACGTTCACGAAGCCGTTGTGCAGCCAGTAATTGACGAAACGCTTGCCACTGGCGCCTTCGCTTTGCGCGATCTCGTTCTCGTGGTGCGGGAACTGCAAGTCCAGGCCACCGCCGTGGATGTCGAACTGCTCGCCCAGCAGCGCGCACGCCATGGCCGAGCACTCGATGTGCCAACCGGGGCGCCCCGCGCCGTAGCCCGATTCGTACTTGGCATCGGCCGGCTCTTCGGGCTTGGCAGCCTTCCACAGCACAAAGTCCAGCGGATCCTGCTTGCCATCGTCCACGGCCACGCGCTCGCCGGCACGCAATTGGTCCAGGCTCTTGCCCGACAGCTTGCCGTAGCCCTCGAACTTGCGCACGGCGTAGTTCACGTCGCCATTGGCCGCGCGGTAGGCCAGGCCCTTGCCTTCCAGCTTGCCGATGAGGTCCAGCATCTGGCCGACGTACTCGGTGGCGCGTGGCTCGTGCGTGGGCGGCTCGATGCCCAGGGCCGCGATGTCCTGGTGCATGGCCAGCGTCATCTCGTCGGTGAGCTGGCGGATGGTGATGCCGCGCTCCACCGCACGACGGATGATCTTGTCGTCGATGTCGGTGATGTTGCGCACATAGGTCACGCCGTAGCCACTGGCTTTGAGCCAGCGCTGCACCACATCGAAGGCCATCATCATGCGGGCATGGCCCACATGGCAGAGGTCATAGATGGTCATGCCGCACACGTACATGCGGACCTGACCGGGCGTCATCGGAACGAAGGGCTCGACCTGGCGTGACAGGCTGTTGAAGAGGCGCAGACTCATGGGCACACGACAGGGAAGCAGGCAATCAGGGAATAGAACCAGACACGCGGTACAGCGTGTCTTCACGCTCAGATCCTGCAGCCGTCGCAGGGCCCAGGCCACGGACAGCGCTCAGATACAATCCCGCAAGTATAACGGCGACCCCAACACGAGGGTGAACCGGCAGACGCTCAGGCCCCCTGGGCTGCTATCCTCTTGTGCGGCATCCCGGACGGCAAGGCCTGCCACCGCACCGATGCCCCGCCGCACCACAACCCCTCTGACACGATCCTCCATGCAGACTGCTGTGCCTCACTTCGGACTCCGCCTGACGTCCCTCGCCGCCCAATGCCTCGCCGTCGCCGCCCTGTCCCTGAGCGCCCTCAGCGCGCGTGCCGACGATGTGGGTGATGTGCAGAAGCTGCTGGCCGCCGGCAAGAACGTGGAAGCGCTGCAGAAGGCAGACCAATTCCTGTCCGGCAAGCCTCGCGACCCGATGATGCGTTTCCTGCGTGGCATCAGCCTGTCGCAAGCGGGTCGTGCGCCCGAAGCCATCACCGCCTTCACGAAGCTGACCGAGGACTACCCCGAGCTGCCCGAGCCGTTCAACAACCTCGCCGTGCTGTACGCGCAGCAAGGCCAGTACGACAAAGCCCGCAACGCGCTGGAAATGGCCATCCGCACCAACCCCAGCTACGCCACCGCCTACGAAAACCTCGGCGATGTCTACGCTAAGCTGGCCAGCCAGGCATATTCCAAAGCCTTGCAGATCGACACCCGCTCGGCCGTGGCGCCCAAGCTGGCCATGATCCGCGACCTCTTCCCCAAGGAGCGCAACAGCATCGTGACGGCCTCGGCCAGCACGGTGACGCCCGCACCGGCACCGACCCCAGTGCCTGCCCCGGCACCCGCTCCCACACCTGCGCCGAAGCCCACCCCTGTGCCCGTACCCGTGCCGGCACCTGCACCGGTTGCGCCCAAGCCTGTGGAGACGAAACCCGCCGAAACCAAGCCAGCTGAAGCCAAACCCAGCAAAGCCGAAGCCGATGAGAGCGCCCGTGAGCGCGATGTCGCCAACGCGGTGCGCGCCTGGGCCGATGCCTGGAGCCGCAAGGACATGGACAGCTACATCTCGGCCTACAGCAAGGACTTCAACGGCGGCAAGACCCGCAAGGCCTGGGAGCAAGACCGCAAGGAACGCATCCTGGGCAAGCGCAGCATCTCCGTCAAAGTCTCCAGCCTGAAGATCACGGTCAATGGCAACAAGGCCGTTGCCCAGTTCAAGCAGGACTACCACGCCGACAGCCTGAGCGTCAGCAGCGGCAAGCGCCTGGAACTGGTTCGCAGTGGCAACACCTGGGTGATCGCCAAGGAAAGCACCGGCTCCTGAATCTGATGAACCGATCGATGCACGGTCGCCTGGCCCAGTTGACACTGGGCCTCGCGATCTCCCTGAGCCATGCACAGGCCGCTCCGCACAAGGCCCCGCGCCCCCATGCAGAGCAGCAAGCCACCCTTGCCGGCAAGAAGGCGGACAAGCCCATCGAGGCGGGCACCCGCGAGGCACAGCCGCCTCTGGTGCGGCAGTCACCCTCGGCCGAAGCGCGGCTGCTGGACATCTACCGCCTCATCGGCAAAGGCCAATCGCGCCAGGCGCTTGCCCAGGCCCAGACACTGGCGCGCGATGTGCCGAACTTCCAGCTGGCACAACTCGTGTACGGCGACCTCCTGCTTGCCCAGACGCGCGCCCTGCCCACCATGGGCAATGCGCCGGGCGACCTGGCCACCAAAGCCCCAGCCCGCCTCGACCAGCTCCGTGAAGAGGCCGAGCGACGCCTGGGCGCTTTGCGCGAGCGTCCGCCTGCAGGCACCGTGCCGGCGCAGTTCATCGAATTGCCGCCCACCACCCGCCATGCCATCGCGGTCGATGCCAGCCGTTCACGCCTGTACCTGTTCGAGAACGGCCCCCATGGCCTGCAGCTGGTGGCCGACCACTACGCGTCCATCGGTCGCCTGGGCTTCGAGAAAAGCGCCGAAGGCGACCAGCGCACGCCGCTGGGTGTGTACTTCATCACCAGCCGCCTCGATGCCCGCCAGCTGACCGATTTCTACGGCGTGGGCGCCCTCTCGCTGAACTACCCCAACGAGTACGACCGCCGCCAGGGCCGCACCGGCAGCGGCATCTGGCTGCACGGCGTGCCCAGCGACAGCTACGCGCGCAGCCCGCACAGCACCGACGGCTGCGTGGCCCTGGCCAACCCTGAACTGCGGGACATCATGGACCGCGTGCAACCTCGCAGCACGCCTGTGGTGATCGCCAAGAACCTGCAATGGGTGCCACCCGCGGTCAAGGAGCCCGAGCGCCGCAGCCTGCACAACCTCATCGAAGGTTGGCGTGTGGCACGCGCCAGCGGCGACCTCAACCGCCTCATGGCTTTCTACTCGAACCAGTTCGCCAATGGCAACAAGGATCTGGCACAGTGGCGCCAGTTGATCGAGAAGGACCTCTCGCAAGCCCGAGGTCGCCCCCTGCAACTCAAAGACGTGTCCATCCTCGGCTGGCGCGACAAAAGCGACATCCTCGTCGTGACCTTCGGTGAAATCGCCGAGGGACAACGCACCGGCGCCATCAAACGTCAATACTGGGGCAAAGAGGGTGGCCTCTGGAAAATCTTCTATGAAGGAGTGATCGGATGATGATTCGCAAACTGATGGTGGCCGCAGCCACCGCCGCCGTGGCGCTGAGCGCCTCGATCGCCCACGCACAAAACGTGCGCCTGAGCACCAGCCAGGGCGACATCGTGGTGCAGCTCAATGCGGCCAAGGCCCCCAAGACCGTGGACAACTTCCTGCAGTACGTGAAGTCGGGCCACTACAGCGGCACGATCTTCCACCGCGTGATCGACGGCTTCATGGTCCAGGGCGGCGGCATGACGCCCGACATGCGCGAAAAACCCACGCGTGCCCCGATCCCTCTGGAAAGCCGCAACGGCCTGACCAACGTGCGCGGCACCCTCGCCATGGCGCGCACCAGCGTGCCCGACTCGGCCACAGCGCAGTTCTTCATCAACCTCAAGGACAACGCCTTCCTCGACGCCGCTCGCTCGCCGGACGGCAATGGCTACGCCGTGTTCGGCAAGGTCGTCGAGGGCATGGACGTCGTTGACAAAATCCGCAAGGTCCAGACGGGCTCCAAAGGCATGCACCAGGATGTCCCCGTCGAACCCGTGATCATCAAGCAAGCCACCATCGAGAAGTGAACCATGAGCAAAACCGTTGAACTGCAAACCACCGCGGGCGTGATCCGACTGGAACTGGACGATGCGAAGGCACCCGTCACCGTCGCCAACTTCCTGGAATACGTCAATGCCGGCCACTACGACGGCACCGTCTTCCACCGCGTCATCAAGGGCTTCATGGTCCAGGGCGGCGGCTTCGAAGCCGGCATGAAGCAAAAGCCCACCAAGGGCGAAATCCAGAACGAGGCCAACAACGGCCTGAAGAACGACAAGTACACCGTCGCCATGGCCCGCACCAGCGCGCCCCATTCGGCATCGGCCCAGTTCTTCATCAACGCCACGAACAACGATTTCCTGAACTTCAAGTCCGAGACCGCCCAAGGCTGGGGCTATGCCGTGTTCGGCAAGGTCGTCGCTGGCACCGACGTGGTTGATGCCATCGAGAAGGTCAAGACCGGCCGCAAGGGCTTCCACGACGACGTGCCGCTGGAAGACGTGATCATCACCAAGGCCACCGAGCTCTGATGACCGCAGACGTTCTGGGGAAACCTGCTTTCCCCGGCGCCCGCACCCTGATTGCACCGCCCTCGTGGCGGTGCATTGATTTCATCTCCGACATCCACCTGCACGACGGCCTGGCGCACACCACGGCGGCGCTGCAGCGCTACTTGTCTTCGAGCACCGCAGACGCCACCTTCGTGCTGGGTGATCTGTTCGAAGCCTGGGTCGGTGACGACATGCGCGCCGAACCCTTCGAGGCCGACTGCCTCCACACGCTGCGCCAAGCCGCGCACGCGCGCCCCCTGTTCATCATGGTGGGCAACCGCGACTTCCTGCTCGGCCAGGCCTTCATGGACGATTGTGGCGCCACCGCCCTGCCCGACCCCACCGTGTTGGCAGCCTTCGGGCAACGCGCGCTGCTGATCCACGGGGACGAACTCTGCCTGGCCGACACCGACTACCTGCGCTTTCGGGCCCAGGTGCGTCAAACCGCCTGGCAGCAGCCCTTCTTGGCACACCCCCTGGCCGCTCGCCTGGCACAGGCCCGCCAGATGCGCGCCGCCAGCCAGCAGCACCAGCAGACCCAAGCCGCTGCTGCGGGTTACGCCGATGTCGATGAGGACTGCGCACGCGACTGGATGCAGGCCGCACAAGCCGAACTGCTGATCCATGGTCACACGCACCGGCCAGCGTCCGAAGCCTTCGGCGGTGGCACGCGGCATGTGCTGAGCGACTGGGACCTCGACCATGGTCACCCCCGTGCCCAGGTGCTGCGCTGGCAAGCCGACGGCTTCAGCCGCATCGAGGTGCGCTGAAGCGCGCAACACACATGAAAAAGGCCCGCTGTGTGCGGGCCTTTTGTTTGACCAAGCTTGGCTGTGCTTGGCTGGTGCAGCCCTCGCCGATCACTCGGCCGTGGCCGCCTCCGGCTTGGTCTTGTCGCTCTTCTTGTTCGGCTGGATGTCCAGCTTCACCTCGGGCTCGCCCTTGTCGTTGTCCACGACGTCCACCGTCAGGCGGCCGCCATCGACCAGACTGCCAAACAGCAACTCGTCGGCCAGGGCCTTGCGGATGGTGTCCTGGATCAGGCGCTGCATCGGGCGCGCACCCATGAGCGGATCGAAGCCACGCTTGCCCAGGTGACGGCGCAGGGCGTCCGTGAACGTGACCTCCACCTTCTTCTCGGCCAACTGCCCTTCCAGCTGCAGCAGGAACTTGTCCACCACGCGCAGGATGACCTCTTCGTCCAGCGGCTTGAAGCCGACGATGGCGTCCAGGCGGTTGCGGAACTCCGGCGTGAACAGGCGCTTGATGTC
>Ga0265316_10002078_pt1 | contig 21040 bp, 22 predicted proteins | sample 4522metaG_FD_202092 | JGI IMG/M metagenome (GOLD analysis project Ga0265316, IMG submission 202092) | Rhizosphere microbial communities from Carex aquatilis grown in University of Washington, Seatle, WA, United States - 4-5-22 metaG | ecosystem: Host-associated > Plants > Roots > Rhizosphere >... | reverse complement strand
CCACTAGCCATGGAAATCATGGAACCGGTTGGTTTCTTTTGAATCTCGCCAGCGTAAGATTTAAAGCCGATCACTCGGCTGGAGAAAATACCTTCCCCTTTGGTATCAATCACAAACTGGTTGCGGTAGCCCAAAAGTCCGCGAGTCGGTCCTTCAAAAATAAGTCGCAAGCGATTATTATGAGCTTTAGTACTGATCATCACTGTGCCGCGCTTACCGAGTTTTTCTATGACTACGCCTTGCATTTCTGCCGGCACATCAATAGTCACTTCTTCAAATGGTTCGCTTTTGACTCCGTCTATATCTTTGACGATGGCTTGTGGCTGGGAAACTTGCATTTCAAAACCTTCGCGGCGCATATTTTCTAAAAGAATAGCAATGTGCAATTCGCCTCGGCCATAAACTTTCATTTCATCGCCACTGAAATCTACTTTCAAACCGACATTGACTTCCAGTTCTTTGATCAGACGGTCTCTGATTTGTCGGCTGGTCACGAATTTGCCTTCCCGGCCGCCGAATGGCGAATTATTAACCAAGAAATCCAAAGCGATGGTTGGTTCGTCTACTTTTATAATCGGTAAACTTTCAGTTTCCGGACTGGTGGTGATGGTGTCGCCGATATAAATATTTGGCAAGCCGGCAATCATCACAATATCTCCCGCTTGCGCTTCCTTTGTTTCTTTGCGGCTAATGCCCTCAAAAGTGAATATTTTTGTAATCTTGCCTTCTTCTATGCCGCCGTGAGTTTTTTTAACAAAAACTTTTTGGCCATCTTTAATGGTGCCTTCATAAATTCTAGCGATAGCCATACGTCCCAGAAAATTATCGTAAGCCAAATTAAAAGGTTGAGCTTTAAGTGGAGCTTCAAAATCTTGCTTAGCGGGCGGCACTTTTTCTAAAATAGTATCAAGTAATGGTTTTAAATTTTCACTCTGATCACCCAAATTTTTCATGGCTACGCCGTTTTTAGCGATGGCGTAAACGGTGGTGAAATTTAATTGTTCTTCAGTGGCTCCTAGATCAAAAAATAATTCAAATATTTCATCGTGAGCTTTTTTGGGGTCAGCGGCTTTTTTGTCTATTTTATTTAAAACCACTATCGGATGGTGGCCAATTTCCAGAGATTTTTTCAAAACGAAGCGGGTTTGAGGCATCGGTCCCTCTTGGGCGTCTACTACCAAAAGCACCGAATCAATGGAACGCAAGATACGCTCCACTTCCGAGCCGAAATCGGCGTGGCCTGGCGTATCCACTAAATTTATTTTAGTGCCTTTATAAATAACGGAAGCATTTTTGGAGTAAATAGTAATACCGCGTTCTTTTTCCAGCGCGTTCGAATCCATAGAAACCCCTTCTTCTTCAAAACCGGTTTGTCTCAATATGGCGTCGGTCAACGCGGTTTTGCCGTGGTCCACGTGGGCGATAATTGCTATATTTCGTATTTCCATTTTGTTAAAAATTCACCTGCCCGACATGCCGTCTAGGCGGGCGGGATAATTAAAAATCCCGCGAGGGAAGTTGTTTTGATTATACATCATCTGTTTCAATAAAACAAATTATAAAAAAGCCTCAGACAATAGTCATCTGAAGCTTTTTAATCCATTAAGGATCTCACCATGTTTTCTTTTTTAAGGAAATCTACATGTGGATGAGTTTGGGCAAACCACTCATCCGCAAATCTGCATACTGGCAAAAGTTTTCTCCAATCCGCTTCGGATGTGAACGGATCTTTCTCCATTTCTTGGATTTTGTTCCAGATACTCCAATGGAAAAGCTGGGCTTGCCAAGCCTTATCTTCATAGTCCGGCCAGAGAATCTCTCGTCTTTTCTGAATTATCTCCATTATGTGAGTGCTTATCTTGTAGAGAATCCACATCAATAAACCCAAAAAGACCATTTTTGTCACTCCTCTCTGTTTTTGAATATAACAAGAAATATCCTAGTATTCAATAGTTATAGGAAATGAGATAGAAGCCTCATTAGCCGGCAAGCCGGAAGGATTATCTTTTTTCAAAACCAATGTGGCTGGGCCAATGTAAGATGTCGGTATTTTTATATCGGCTTTAAAAGGCACAAAGTCTGTAGTCATCCAGTCACTTTGAGCTTGGGCTGGTATTGCCACTAGGATATTACCGTCTTTATCAATAACCTGAACCGGAAAAGAAGCTTCAAAAAACCAAGTGCCCCTAGCCTTCCCTACTACACTAAACTCTTTGCCGACCACTGCACCCGGAAAAGGTAATTCAACAGTTATAAGACTGCTGGTTGCATTTTGGTAAGTAATATTTGGGACAGGTTTTGGATTTTGCTGGCCGCAAGGAGTAGTTGGTTCCGGTCCACTCGGATGGCCATGCTTTACCCAAACATTATTTTGGCAAATCCAATTATCTTCAGGGCCGCCCAAAATAAATCGTATTGTAAGCATTAAAGCAATCAAAACAACCAAACCAAAACCGCCTAAAATTATTTTTTTCATCATATTTTAAAACTGACCAATTTGTTACTAGGAAAGGTGTTTGGAAACCAATTTGGTCATCTCAAACATATTGACGACGGCTTTGCCGCCAAATACTTTCTTTAAACTTTCATCAGCCACAATGTTTCTTTTATTCTTTGGATCCTGAAGATTTTTGCCTTTGATATAAACCCAAAGTTTTTTAACTACTTCTGATCTAGGCATTGGACCTTTGCCTACTACTTCGGCTAATTCGGGGCTGACCACCATCGGTTTCATAAAAGCTGAATTTGTTTTCGCCATATTTTTATACTAAATAATAATAAAGACATTATACCACTAAATTAAAATAGTATCTATAACAAAAAATCATCCCATCCGCCAGCTGGCGGAGTCGGAATGATTTTTGCTTTAAGATATTTAAAAAATTCTTAAAATTAGGCGCGAGAAACATTGACTGCCGAAGGGCCTTTGCCGCCTTCTTTGGCTGGTTCAACTTCAAAGCTGACTTCATCGCCTTCTTTCAATTCCTCAAAGGTGACACCTGTGAGGGCACTTTTATGAAAGAAGAGATCACCAGTCTGTCCCTGTTGTTCAATGAATCCAAAGCCTCTTTCATTAAGTTTTTTTATTGTTCCTGTCATGAAATTATTTTTTTATTATTTATTTATAGTATAGATAAAAACTCGACTTTATTTTCGTTTTTATTCAATACTCCATAATCATATCTTAGAAGTCGCTATTTAGCAAACATCATTTCATTCCCCGAATCACTTCCCTCGTCATTGGTCCAAACCAGCCAGTGGCAGGAAGTCCGACTGATTTTTGGAATTTAACTAGAGCTTTGTAAGTAAGCAAACCAAAGAGAGTGGTTTCTTGCCCGGACGAACCGGCTCCGGTTGGAGCAACAATAAATCCATGAGTATTAAGGAATTGTTGCAAGGAATGAACATCTTCACCGGTGGCATATAATGAGAGGTTGTGAGTAAAATTATTTGGATTTGAAATTGGAGGAACAATTTTATTTTGGAGCGGTGTTGTAGTAGAAAGAAGATTGGAGATGTCTTGGCGATGACCACTTGGTGTAGGAGTTTGTGTGGGTGTAGCCACTGTAGCAACCACTAGTGCAGCTTCGGGATATATATAAGCTCCAATATCCCACCCAGAGCCATTTTGTGTTTGGTCAAGAGTTGTGACAGAGCTTGACCATGTTGAAGATGGTGAAAGTTCTAGCTTGTATGTATCGCCGAGAGAGACCCCTACATTTATTACAGGAGAATCTGATTGTAGAGAATATGGATTATTTCCAGAACCAACAAAAAGAGGGTTAGAACTTGTTGAATTAGCGTCGTTGCTTGAAGCGGATTGCCATGTTGATAATGTTGTATAACTAGTTCCACTTCCCCAAGTCCAATTCAAACTACCGGTATTGTAGAAATCATTATAATTTGAAACGAAACCTGTTTCCGAAGCTACATCGTGAACTCTAATTGCGTAAGGACCATAAATAATATTATTTTTTACCGTAACATTTGGAGAATTGATTAAGTGTATTGCAGAATATGAAGCATTAGTTGGACTAATTATGGTGTTGTTATAAACAACATGACCGCCGGTATTTTGAAATGAAATTGAATCGTTAGAGGCACTTCCAGCCTGAATAACATTACCGTAAATTTGATCGTTAGCAGGTGAACCATTTCCACCACTGCTGTTAAGAAATATTGCCGGACCAGTGAGGCCAGAAAAATTATTCCAGCGAATAATATTAGAATCTGTGCCAGTGTCATATGAGTTGATGGCTTGGTGAGTGTTGTTATTTGTATAATATAGATTATTATTTTGCACAATATTTGAAGATGCCGCTCCATGTAAAACAATCAAACCGTCATTGACTGTATATGCTTCAGAATTATAGATGGTGGAATTTTCTAGAATATTTCCAGTCGTTGTGTCTGCAGTTGCATTTCCATAAAAGGTGATCGGGGTGGTTACCGAGGAATCGTGTATGGTTAAATTATATCCGCGATTATTTGTACTTCCAGGCATACCACCGTAGGCATAAAATGAAAAATTATGTCTGGAGTTATTCCACGTTGCCAAATCATGCACTGTATTATTGTGTCCTACGAGAAAAATACCACTCATCCAATTGCCGGTGATGTTTCCGTTTGCATCGGAAGACCCATAAGACTGAATGGTATCAATATTACTTATATCAAGATAATTTTTTCTGTTATCAAAAATACCATATGTGTGATGGGGCACTTCATAGGTTTTTCCGTTAGTTGATGGATTATTCTGGTTCCAACCATTCACATAAAGTGTTGTGCCGTCCCAGTAATAACTTCCTGCTACTGAGCAAGCGGCAGCAGATATTTGTTTTTTTAGATAAACATTGTTTTCCCACACCTCCGAAACTGGAATTGAATAAACCGCAGTGCCTGTACTTGGGGATAAGAGACCTGACGACACTATATATGTAAAGGTGGTAGGACCAGTAACATTGATTTGCGCGGCACCATCATAACCGGCCGGACTAGCACCACTAATAATAACGTACTCATAATGAGCTGGATCAAGACCGTGAGGCGAGGGCGTGGTAACCGTGGCAGTTGTTCCACTTGATGTTATAGAAGTAATGGGGTAAGTCGGTACTTGAGTGGTTGACCAAATAGTTTGAGCAGCTCCTAAAATTGCTGTCACATAATTCTGATTATTAAGTGTGGTAGTCAATTGGGATCCATTCGGTGTCACAATCATAGTCTCATCGGCGGAATTGCTATCGTAATAAGTAGAAACACCAGCCGGTCCACTATCTTTAATATTTCTAGATGTAATGTATATATGGACAAGATAGGACTGACCGGTGGTAACGGGAAAAGTAATAATATCACTAGTCTGCGAAGTTCCGGCTGTAATTGTTACTCCACTACTTCCACCGTTCCATGTCACACGAGTTAGAGATGATGCTACATTTCCTGAAGATCGCACTCCGATTGATACTCCTCCTATCACTAAATTAGCAGAATCAGCTGCTGTTAATTTAATTTGTATCGTAGGACTAGCTGCATTAACACTTGCAATGATTTGTCGATAATTTCGTGTTGCATTGTCAGTTATATTGGTAGTTGGTGTGTATCCGTAAATTGTGGGGGCACCGAGCGAATATGGTGAGAAATTGGAATTATTCAGCACAGCCGAACCATTTAAGACTGGATTGGCTCCGCTTCCATAAGCTCCAAAAATAATATTATTTCCAGATGATCCTGATGATGGGATAGTTAAAGCTTCTCTCCAAACACAACCTTTGCGGAACAAAATTGAATCACCGGCGACAAAACTGCTTGTATTAATTTTGTTAACTGTTAGCCATGGCGTTGAGACAGATGTACCATTGTTAGTGTCATTTCCAGTCACATCACAATTATCTACATAGTAAGTTGCGGCTTGGGCTTTTGCGACTAATCCAAAAAACAAAAAAACCGCACAAAAAATTAGTGTGGTGTATTTCACAGAAAAAATATTAAAAATTTGTAAAAGTTTTTTACTCTCTCTCTCTCTCTCTCTCTCTCTCGATTTACGCCAAAAATTTTAGACATTTTGTTTTTTTAATTTTAACTTATATTATTTAAAGACATCAGACGAATAGCGAATGGCGAAAAATAATCGAGAAGCTGATCTTTATCAAGATCAAATTTTTTCTGGTTTAAATCATCTATAATTAATTTCAAAATTTCCAGCTCGCCTGTTCTGCCTTTCATTTCGGGGAATTCTTCAATTTTTAATATTATATCTTTGGCGCGAGTAATAGAATTTTGCATTTTTTCATAATCTTCTTTTTGATACTCTAAAAGAGCGCGCGAAACTTCGCTGCCTAGATTTGCCATATAAAAAAGCGGGGTGCGAGTGGTATTCATGATAAATATTTCAAAATGACAGCTTTCATTTTATCACGCAGAGCGGAATCTTCAACCTCCATAGTCTTATTATTTTGTTTGGGACGAATATTTATAAGCGAGACATATTCAATCCGGTCATCCCCAGTTTTATCAAAATACCAGTTAAAGCCCCAAACATTTGGCTGTTTGGAACCGTTTTCAATAATTACATTGTTTGCGTCCATGTGGTATTCGCCTCCCATAGCAATAATTCCGCATTCAACGTCTACCACACCTTTGACCATGTCCACATAAAAAATTTTGGCAATTTCACGAAGCTCAGATTCTTCGATTTTTTTGTCTATTATTTTTATGTTCATTAATCACATTATATCAATAATTTTGTAATATGTTTAATCTACGAAAGTCAGCGCTTTTCCGCCTTTGCCGGCGCGGCCGGTTCGGCCAATGCGATGGATGTAATCGTCATAAGTAGCCGGAATATCATAATTGATGACGTGACTGACATCGGCAATATCCAAGCCTCGAGCGGCTACATCGGTCGCTACTAATATTTGGACGCTGTTCTCTTTAAATAATTTAAGCGCCTGTTGCCGTCTATTTTGATTTTTGTCGCCGTGAATCGATTCGGCACGAAATCCCCTCTTGGTCAAAGTTTGGGAAAGTTTTTCGACACCATGTTTGGTGCGGCCGAAAATAAGCACTTTGGTCAATTCTTTTTGATTGAGTAATTCATGCAAAGTGTCTATTTTTTCCTGGCCTACTTTTACTCTGACAATATCTTGGTCCACTTTTTTAGAAGTATCGGAAGTTTTAACTGAAATCCGAACTGGTTCTTTTAAAAACTGACCAATCAGTTTTTCAATGTCGGGAGAAAGGGTGGCCGAAAAGAAAAGAGTTTGATGATTTTTGGGCATGCCGAGCATGACTGTGCGCATATCATTTATAAAGCCCATATCTAACATACGGTCGGCTTCATCCAAAACAATGGTGTTAAATTCCGGCAATTTTATGAGTTTGCGGTCTATTAAATCTTTCAGTCGGCCGGGCGTGCCGATGAGAAAGTTATATTCATATCGCAAATCTTTAATTTGCTTATTAATCGGCGCGCCGCCGACACAGCAAACAGAAAATATTTTCATGCCGCGGACAAATTCTTTCAGTTCAGTATCAATTTGAATAGCCAATTCACGCGTCGGCACAATAATAATTATTTGTTCTCTTCTATTTTGCAAAATTTTATGGATGAGCGGGATGAGAAAAGCAGCGGTTTTACCGGTACCGGTATTGGCAATGCCGACTAGGTCATGACCCAAAAGTATTTGCGGAATAGTCAGATCTTGAATGGGTGTCGGCAAAACATAGCCCTTGGTCATAATAGAAGCCTTTAATTTTTCATCTACCAAAAAATCCTGAAATTTATGGATAGGAATAAAACAAGCAACTTCTTCAGTTACCACAGCTTTATTTATAAAACGAGAAATATCTATTCTCTCGCCTTTATTGCGCCGGTTGTTATTAGCCGGTCGATAGACTGTTCGCATCGGTCGGCTACGCTGAAATGAATTTCGTGATTTTGTATACATACAATAAAAAAGTAAACCCAGCCTTGAAATATTCTCGGCATAAGTGTTCCCTTACATAACTTCTGGCCCTTATATTAAAGGGGCGGCCAGGGGTCCCAATTAGTGAATGCAAAACAAAAACTAGTGAGATTTAGTTACGCTCTAAGTATATATTAAAACAAATATCTTGTCAATGTTATTTGTTTTTCTTTGGTTTCTTTTTTTCTTTTCTATGTGTTTCTCCTTTTGCCATATGATTTAGCGAAATCATGTCGCACGATACGTCGACTGGAGTGCGACCTTATTAATAATAAAATTAAATTTGAATTTTCTTAAAGAAGTAACTGCCTAGCCCTAAGAATAGCAAAGTAATTGCTCCAAGGGCAACAATATCTACTACTAACCCATAATGGCTGGTATTGATTAATAAAGTCCGCAAGGCATCTATCCCATAAGAAAGCGGGTCAATGCGAGCCACAATTGCCAACGCTGTGGGCAGTCCTTGCAATGGGAAAAGAGAGCCGGAAAGAAAGAAAAGAGGCATCACTAAAAAGTTTACTATGAGTTGAAATCCTTGCATATCATTCAATAGAGAAGCGACCATAGTGCCGAGTGCCGTAAAAAGCAAGGCAATCAAGAACATAATCAATATGGCCGGAATAATAGCGAACCAACTGATCGGATGAAAACCAAAGAAAAATGAAATCAGCATTACAATTGTCCCTTGCATAGTGGCTACGGTCGCGCCGCCCAAAGTCCGACCAATCATAATATTGAGTCGGGACATAGGAGCAATCAAAGTTTCTTTTAAAAAACCAAATTGCCTGTCCCAGATGACTTCCATACCGGAAAAAATAGCGGTGAAGATAATGCTCATACCGATAATGCCCGGAACGAGAAAGTTTAAATAATTACCCTCTCCCGCTTTCTGGAAAACGGAACCAAAACCATAGCCGAGGGCAACCAAAAAAAGCAATGGTTGAGCCAAAGAGCCGATCATACGGGATTTTGACCTTAAATATTTCTTAATTTGTCTAAGCCAAAGAATGTAAATTTTTTTCATATATTATTATTTATCTTTGCCAACGTCGTCGTGCGCTTCTCATTTGATCGACACCACTCACGTTTTCTTCCCTGATTGTTTTGCCCGTTAAGGCCAGAAAAGCATCTTCCAATGAATCGGTTTGAGTTTGTTCTTTTAACTCTTCGGCCGTGCCAATGGTGATAATTTTACCATGGTCAATAATGGCAATACGCTCAGCGATGCGAGCCGCTTCTTCCATATAGTGGGTAGTAAAAAATATAGTCGTGCCTTCATTTTTGTTTAGATCTTTCAAATATGTCCACATATGGTTTCTGGTTTGTGGATCAAGTCCCAAAGTCGGTTCATCCAGAAAAATAATTTTAGGATGATGCAAGAGTCCTCTGGCCACCTCCAGTCGGCGCTTCATACCGCCGGAAAATTCTTTCACCAAACTATCCTTGCGGTCCCATAATTCCACAAATTTCAGCAGCTGCTCAATTCTTTCTCGGCGTATCTTTTTAGGGACATCATAAAGGACGCCGTGAAATTCCATATTTTCCCAAGCAGTTAAATCATCATCCAAGCTTGGATCCTGAAAAACAATGCCAAAAGAACGCCGAGTCTCGTCTGGAGAACGTACCGGATCGAAACCATTGACTATGACTGTACCGCTAGTAGGTTGGACTAAAGTGGTCAATATTTTAATAGTGGTTGATTTACCGGCTCCATTTGGTCCGAGAAAAGCAAAAATTTCTCCCTTATTAACTTCAAAAGAGATGTTATCCACGGCGACAAAATCACCGAATTTTTTTACAAGATTATTTACTTTGATCATTTTTTTAATTAGAACTTATTTTACTTCTACCAAAGAATTTCCTTGGATTTTTAAATACTTGCTTATCCCGACCGAGGGCTTGGCGGTCATCGGTTCACCGATTTTTCGATCAGCGTAATTGACTATCACTTCCCCATTTTTGATTTCGGTTGTTTGCGGAGCGATGCGATCCCCAAGGAAAATTGCATTACTGCCTTGATAACCACTATCTGTTTTTAAAGCAATGACTGCGTAATAAAAAGTACCGCTGCCGCCGCTATTTTGAGTCAAGATAAAAGCCACATCCGATAAACCATCTCCGTTTAAATCTCCAGTCGCTTCATTGCCAAAGTATTGAGTAACTGTTTTTGAAGCCGAACCTGGCACGGTGACATTTTCGGCTTGGCCATTTAAAAGTGTAACAGACTGCCCGTCAATTGAGTAGGTGGCATTTTTATAATCAGTGAAAGTTGCCAATAAATTTTTTTCGCCAGACGAAAGTGAAATTTGCTCAATGATTTGAGTTAATTCGGATTGTAGATTTTTCATTTGGGTAGCCGTAAATTCTTTGATAGCACCGGCCGGATAATTGGCAAACTGAGTTTGTCCGATTCTAGTTTCAAATTCGTAGCAAGACGCGTTGATTTTGACATAAAGACGATAAAGCGATCCAACGGCATAATGTCCGGCCGCGGCATCGCCCACGTTTGAAAATACTGAGGAAGAATATTTATCAACTGCCTTGGTTGCATCCGGCGTCATACTGGCATCGAAACCTGAAGGCGGAGTATTCAAACATAATCTTTCATTAACCAGGTCTGCGCGTTTTTGAATTCTAATGCCGGCGCTCTCAAAATTTGTACCCTGATATTCGTTGCCATTGTAATACAGGCAATAATTGAAATTTTCATTACAAGGAGGAATATATGAATTAACCAAAATTTGAGTTTTATTTAGCGCTAAACCAAATTCGTTTGCAGGATAGACAATCTTAATAATGCCATCGGAAACACTCTGGTCAAAAACTAAAGCACTTGGAGTAGATGAAGCGATGTTATTTTGTATTTCCGGCTTGATGCTTAATTTCCAAAACAAAAGGCCTAAAATAACAACAATAACAACCGCGCTGATGGTAAATGTTTTTTTTGAATCCATTTTAATATTCTACCACAAAAGAATCACTTGTTATTCTTTTTTTTAGAAGCCCAACTTTTCTTCGACAAGAATAATATGCACTTTGCGTTTAGCGAAAGCTGGCTCGCGGTTCACAATAAGCAGTTTTGAAATAAAACTGCCACCCATGCCAACACTTTTCATCCGGGCATCTTCCAGTGGCAAAACATATTCTTTCAAGCGCTTCAGAGCCGTTTCCAAATCGGGAGTTATTTTTTGCATGCCGATGACCAAAATTATATTGGGTGAAGTAAAAACCAGATGGGGCAATTGACTGCCACTGTTTGAAGCAATGACAAGCTCTCCTTTTTCGGTTAGAGCATGGACACTGCCAAGATAATAATCCGATAGGACTGATTGTTTGCGAAGAACCGCTTGTTTAGCTGGATCTTTTTCAGCCAAAATAGCTTCGTGCAGATTATACCAACCATGTTTAGCTTCTTTTAAATAATCTATAAATCCAATTTCTTCAAGAGTGCGAGAGGCGCCATTCATAACCGAAGCTCCGGCTGGGATAAGCTCTTTGATTCTCTCTAAGGCCCCGGCTTTGGTAGCAACAGTTTCCGGCAGAAACCCATTTTCCGTGAGAATTTTTTCTGTCTTTTTTATAACATCTGTTTTGGGCATTGTATCGTAGTTCATAATTTTTATATTATTTTATTAATTATTTTTTTATTTCCATTATTTTTGCTCAGGCAAATCCCGGGAAAAAATCTGTTTTAATTTGGTTTTTTTTGAGGCCGAGAGTTTGCAAAATATCTTCAAAATTTGTAACCATACTGCGCGGCCCTGAAAGATAGAATGTTCTCTCTTTGTAATCGGGAATTTGTTCGATGATTGTTTTAGCATCTATTTTGCGGACTGAATTTGGCAAGATTGAAAGATTAGCGTCTGAGTTAGTCAAAGCGTACACCGTTTTAAGGCCAAAGACTTGTGCTGCTCTATCAAAAACCTCTTTATAAGCAACATCAGACGCTGTTTTATTACTGTACAAAAGAGTGACTGATCTTGCTTCTTGTTTATCAATCAAATACTGAATCTGGCTGCGAAACGGAGTGATACCAATGCCGCCGGCTACAAAGACTAATTTTTTCTTTTTGTCTTTTGGCAAGATAAAATCTCCAGCCAGTCCCGAAGCAACAATGCTCTCCCCTTTTTTCATATTTAAGAGTTTTTTCTTAAAACTGCTACCTTTTTCGTAAAATTTCACTCCTAATCGCAATTCTCGCTCCGTGGGCGATGAAGCTAAAGTAAAATATCTGCGGATGCCTCGGCTATCGGATCGACGGTGACCCAAAGTCCATTCCATATATTGTCCGGGCTGATATGGCATTTGTTGGTCTGGTGTAAAAATAAAATCATACGAATCAGTGGAAATTTTTTGAATATTCTTCAAAAAAAGCGTCAATTTTTTCTTAGGACTAACAATATAGGAAAAAATATTTCCTAAAATGAGAGCCAGTTCGGGAGTGGAATAAATAGAACCAAGATGAATAGCTGGGGAAAATAAAACGCCAACGAGTAGTCCATACACTACCTGCAAAGAAACGGTTGGCGGAGCCGTCAAGGGTTCCGTTAACATAACGGAAGCAAAAAATAAAAGCGGTGTAGATAAAAATACTTTTTCTAAACCAGTAAAAATGTTGCCGCCATGTAAAGCTGTCGAAAATAAAATAGCAGTTAAAGCCGAAATCAGAAAGGCCCAAACCAAATCAAATCTTTTAATTTTTCTAACAACTAAAAAGCCGCCAATAGCCACAAACGGCATCATTGCTCCCGTCCCGATCCACCAACTAGCCCCGAAATTTAAAGCGAAAGCGGTCATCACCACTGCCAAAGCGGCCGGATTAAAAATATGTTTTTTGCCAATCGCCAAAATATATTTTGAAGCCATTGCCAAGCTAGCTGCCCAAAAAGCAAAAGCTAAAAAAATTGGGTCGCTCCAAGAAAGGGCTGGGGTAATAATTAAGCTCAGAATTAAAGCGGTAATATATGTTGATTCTGGATTACTTGGAGCATTGTAAGCCCAGGCAAATATTTTATTTATTATTAAACAGATGATCGTTATATAAACTACTGAAAAAAGTAAATTGATTGGTGCGTAGGGCATTATTCCCAAAAATCCCAAAACACCAGCCGCTAAAAGCAGGCCAATCAATTCATATAGTACCACTCGATACATGGTTATTTTATTAAGTATAGCGTCTATAGTTTTCATATATTTTTTGTGAATTTATTAAATCCGGAAGTTTCTGTCGCAATACCATTGGCGTCTATAGCATAACCCTCAAAACCATCCAGTTGTTCAATAAAATTAATGCCTTCCTTTCCCATGACAAAGGCCGCTGTGGCAAATCGATCAGCTTCGTACACATTTGGACCAATAACCGTAATACTTACGATATCGCGCAAAGGAGCGCGGCCAGTGTAAGGATTATAAATATGTTGGCCCCGTATGTAACTGCCGGAAGTGGCCATTCCGTTATTACGGATTGAAACTTTTTTTACAATTTGGCTTTTATCAGCACGGCGCGGATCGCGGATGCCAACACTCCACCATTCTCCTTTTTCATTTTTGCCTCTAGCTTCAATATCACCGCCGGCATCTATATAGAAATTTTGCAATCCGAGTTTACTCAAAATCTCGGCCGCCTTATAGATTGACCAGCCTTTCACCAATCCGGATGGATCAAAAATGCCTTCAGGAGTGAGGATATTAAAATAACCGTTTGTTTCTAATCTGGTTTTTTCCGAAAGAGCGAATACTATTTTCATATCTTCGCTATAATCGTTCTCTTTAATTTCTTTGCTATTGATTCGGCTAATCTCACTTCCCTCTTTGTAAGTGCTAAATTTTTCATCAACATAAATAAAATAATCAAATATTTTTTTGATTGCTTCTTCTTTAATTTTTTCTGTTACAGATTCATCTGCCAGACAGACCGTTATTGGCATGCCCATAATCCATTCAGTTTTTTTCATATTTTTTAGGAATTTTTAGCTTGAGCCAAAGCTCCGCCCAGCGACTGTTGAAAGGCTTGGCTGGAATCAGTGGCCCCGGAAACAATATCAACGTTGGCATTTTGGGCAGTGATAGCCTCACTCTTCAAAATAGGCATAGCGACATTGTTAATACGAATGGAAGTATTTCGGTCGCTTGGATATTGCAAAAATTGAACGTCGGTAATTTTACCGTTTTGAATTATGGCCTGCACTTGAATGTTGCCATAATAAGCGTCAGCGACATTGCCGGTATAAGTACCATCAGTGTATAAACCAGTTTTTTTAACAACTGGCGTCGGCTGGCTTGGCTTAGTTTGGGCGCTGGAGGCTACGTATTCTATCTTTTGGGATGTGCCAAAATATTGGTACAGACTGTATACCACAAAGACAAATATGAAAAATGATGTAACGACGGTTTTTTTCATTTTATAATTTTAGTTAAAAATATATCGGCCTTTTGAGGTCCGACATTTATATATTACGTTGAAATAGCGGGTTTTCTTTCATTTCTTGTGCCTTTACTTAACGATTTGAGGGGAAGTAACACAGTCCTTATAGGTTACATTATTTGGATCACCTTCCGTAATAAAAGCGGTATCTCCTTTATTCCAAAAAACGATCGATTCGTTATCATTGGCATAACGGGCGCCGGAAGCCGAAATGGTTTGCGGTAGATATAAAGTTTTCTGCCAGCCAAATTCCAGGTGCACAAAATTTTTGTAGAAATCAGCATTTATTACTTTATTGCCGGCGCAAACGAATTTGGCGCTGGCAATCGGCTTGCCTAAAATAAATATGTTTTCAAATTTTCTTCCAATTAGAAATCCCACAAAAAATATCATGACAAAAAGTATAATGGCTATAATTTGCGACAACTTTGTAACTTTATTCCATTCAACTTTCATATTTGATATTATACCAAGATTTTTAAAAATACACCCGAATAAATCTAATGGCTAATTTTATAAAAAATATAAATGCCGGCTATACCGCCGAGGCCGCTAAATATAATTGAGGAAAAAGAGAGCATATCACTACCCCACAGCATCGGAATAAAACTGCCGATAGTGGAGCCAATAGCGAGGCCCAGCCAAATTAAAGATTTTGATTCCATATTTAAATAATACCATTAATTGATTCCTATTATTGCATAAAAGTAATAATTACTATCTCAGAATCCGTTCCTACTCGTATTGGCGGCCCCCACGTGCCGACACCGCTTGAAATATAAACTTGCATATTTCCTAACTTATTTAAACCATAAGCAAAACGCCCATATACAAGATTAGCAAGATATCCCAAAGGCCATTGTTGGGCTTTGTGGGTATGTCCCGATATTTGGAATGATATGCCCGCTTGTTCCGCCACTGCTATATGTCTAGGCTCATGTTTTAAGAGAATAGATACTTTATTTTTATCAATTGATAATTCAGAAAGTATTTTCTGGAATCGATCTTTATTGGAAGCATTATTATAATCTACTCCGATAAGCTGTACTCCTTCTATTTCAACCATTTCATCTTGCAATATTCGAATGCCAGTTGATTTTATGGCAGCGATAAATTTATCGCTACTTTCAAATTCTTCATGATTTCCAGTAATAAAATATTTTCCTAAAGGAACAGAAAGTTCACGCAACGGCTCGATAAATTTTAAAATGTCTGGTGAAGTGCCTCCATCAAAAATATCTCCGCCAATAAAAAGAATATCCGGTGAAATGTTTTGTATCTTTTTCACTATCCGTTCCGTATATTTTCGGCCATATATTTGTCCCAAGTGGATATCGCTTATCCAGACTGCTTTTCTTCCTTGCCATATTTCTGGTAGTCCAGTGAGTTTAATGGTGATATTTTTAATAACAAATTTATTTGCATGCATTAATCCATAGATACCAACCGCTGTTGCTATGCTTAAAAGCGTTATACCCCAAAACCTAATTGAATTACCCATATATGCAGATAAAAAGAGATACAATACTGACGCCAGAAAAAAATATCCCAAGAACCCCAGCCAAATCATAGAAAAAAGATAATATATTTTAGTAAATAAATTGTAATATCGCATACCTAAAATAATAGCTACTATAGTACTCACTCCAAGCACGCTTAAAATACTTACTACTAAAAATGAAAATCCGAAAATATCCAAAATTGACAGCACTGCCTTATAGACGGCAAAATTTATTAAATAGAGAATAGCCGAAATTAATATTAGGATAATGGCAATAATTTTTATGCGTTTCATTATTTGCGCCTGGGATTTGCCAAAAGTCTGAGTCGTTTTATTTCAAGACGTTTCTTGGTTTTTTTAGAACGGGAGGCTTTTCTTTTTGTATTGGTGGCTTCTCTTTTTGCCATATAAAATAAGTATATAATAATCTTGGTAAAAAAGATACACTTAATCTCTAGTAGTCTTCCAAGGTTTGAGAAAAACAAAAAAACCGAGGGCTATAAAAGCGATCACTGTTGCAAAAATAAAAGCGTAAATCGGATTAAAAACCCAAAATGCGCCGGCAATAATTGAGGCCGGCAGATAAATCAGGCCAGTGATAAAATTATAAGCGCCGATAGCCGTGGCCCGTTTTTCTTTTTCTATATCAGTGATAAAAGCCTTGCTTTGAGCTTCATCAATACTGTAAAAAATACCGAATATTAAAAACAAAATTATTATTTCCCATTTGGTTTTTGCAAAAGCGAAACCCAAGGACATAATGATATAAATTACATATCCTAAAATAATAATGTATTTTCGCCCAATCAAGTCACCAAGCTTGCCAATCGGAATAGCCACTACGACAAAGGCAATATTAAATAAAGCATAAAGCAAGACTACGTCTTTAATGGCAAAACCGCTCGAGTAAGCTCTCAGCAGCAGAAAACCAAAACTAAAATAAGCCAGTGAAAAAATACCGGCCGGAATAAGATAAGATTTAAATCTTGGACTTAAGGTCTGCCAGGCTTTAAAAATATTTTCTCTTTGATATGGCATGCTCGGATGGTCTTTGACAAATATTAGAATAACAACAGATGCTACTGCTCCTACTATCGCTACCATAAATATAATATGAAAAGTATTTATACTTTGACCCAACTTTAGAAGCAAAAAATAAGCGATGAGCGGTCCGATAATTGCTCCGGCTTTATCCATGGCTTTGTGAAAACCAAAGGCGTATCCCCTATTGGATTCTTCCGCGATGTCTGCCAGCCAGGCGTCCTTGGGTGGGCCTCGAAAACTTTTTCCTAAACGTTCAATGATTCTAAAAGAAGCGAGTGAAGCAATGGATGTTCCCACTAAAAGCATCATTTTAGCTAAAGTTGAAAAACCGTACCCAATGAGAGTTAGTGGTTTTCTTTTGCCAATTTTATCTGATAACCAGCCGGAAAAATAATCCAAGGAAGAAGCCGAAAAATCTGAAAAGCCTTCAATTAATCCCAGCAAAGAAGCCGATGCGCCCACTATCACTGTAAAAAAAACAGAAAACACCGAAAATATCGCTTCCGAACTGAGATCAGTGAAAAAACTCACTGTGCCTAATTTTATAATATCAGGATGTATATTAAATAAATTTTTTTTCATACACGCTTCGTTCAAAGTATAGCAAGATTTTATTTCAAAGTATTAACTAACCGTCTCTGGTTTTTAAAAAAAGGCCTCCAGGATTTATTCCTTGGAGGTCTTGCTCTTTCGAGACTTCTCGCTCAGATCAGGGATGGGTTATTCCACCTCAAGTTTGCCATTCAACTGTTATATTGTTTGGCTTACATTTTGGCGGGTTTCCCCAGTCCCTGATACATTCGCATCCGCCGGCCACCTGTTGGTGCCCGAAGATATCCTTTTACCATCGGTGAGGGGGTTGTTCACCTTCGGCTCCCAGGATGGGAACTCAACTACCTAGCCTTCTGATGGCTTTGAACCAAACGCGATTTATCCTTATCCGCGTTTCAGACGACATTTACATCTACGAGAACCTCTTTGGATTTGGAGATTAACCTCGTAAATACAATGTTTCGGTGAGTCGATAAACATTAAGGACTGCTCATGTTTGGGGTTCACTTTTTAAGGGTGAACCTTTTGAAGGAGAATTTCTTCTCCACTAATTATTGGCTTTTAACCAGAAGAGTGAGATATTCCCTCTCAACCTCTTAATTAGTACAGTCTTTAAACGTCTGGCTTGTCTGATAAGAGAGTATCACCTTGATTTTCAATAGTCAACGCGCCTTATGTGTGAATCGAGTGTATAAACTGTTGATAAATATAAATAAAATTCCGAAATATGTGGATGTTGTTAGAGCTTAACTACACATCATTTATATTGTAATGGATCATTTATCCAAGCGGCTTTAGTAATAAGTAGCATAGACTCTACACTAATTATTAATTAACTATAAAAAAATGAATAAATTTATAAGGAATTCAGTAGGAACTTTAAGTATATTGGCACTTTCGCTGACACTCGGTCTCGTGGGACCATTTGCGGTATTAGCAACCGGTCCATTAGCAACTGGTCCATTAGCGGCCGGCTCGGGAGCAGTCAATCTTGGCACAGCTGCTAATTTTATAATTCTTGCTAAAACAGGCGTTACAACTACTGGAGTCACTGCAATAACAGGAAATATTGGAGTGAGTCCAATTGGGAGCACAGCGATAACAGGATTTGGATTGGTGCTAGATAAGTCTGGTACATTTTCAACCTCAAAACTTGCCACCGGAAAAATATTTGCGGCCAACTATGCGGCACCGACACCTAGAGTACTCACCACAGCTATAGGCGATATGCAAACTGCGTACACTAATGCGGCAGGAAGAACACATCCAACAGCAACGGAGTTGGGTGCTGGAAATATTGGCGGACTGACACTTAAACCTGGACTCTACAAATGGAGTACTAGTGTGAAAATACCAACAAACGTCACATTATCTGGTGGTAAAAATGATATTTGGATATTCCAAGTAGCTGGAACTCTGAACATCAGCTCCGGCAAACAAATAATCCTCAAGGGTGGCGCGCAAGCCAAGAATATCTTTTGGCAGGTTGCTGGCGTAGCTAACCTTGGATCAGGGTCTGTCTTTAATGGAAACATTTTGGGCAAAACAGCTATTACGATGCAAAGCGGCGCAATTCTAAATGGCAAAGCATTAGCACAAACTAACGTCACGTTAATTGCCAATAAGATAAAATAAATATAGTCTTGAACCACAAAAAACACCGGGTCAATCTCGGTGTTTTTGTTGACAAAATAATAAAAAGTTTGCTGGCCGTATGTATCCTTACTTAAACGCAAAAGACATAAGCACGATAGTCAAAGCGTTAAGAATTACTAGTGCTAATACAAATGATGTTTTGGAGTGCATTGCACTAGGATTCATCAAAATATAAACCGTGTAGATTATCGCAACAATCGCCGCACCAAGAAAATTTCCTTTTATCATATTTTTAATTGAGATTAATTAAATTGACCTTTCAGCAATTATATCATTATATATAAAAAATATAACAGAAAACCTCGCACCAGACGAAGCACGAGGCTCTGTCTTAGTGCGAGGTTGTTACTCCTCGGAATTTTTCTGCAGAGATGCCATCGTCAGTCTCATCACCGCAATTCTGAAACGAAGTTCCCAGCCTGGTGGGTCTATTGCTCTGTGCGCTTGAGTGGCTGCCCAGGAGCAATCTTCAGCAGATAGACCAAGTTCCAATAAGGAACTAACACCCATCATCCTTTTCCTCAATGCTTCCTTGAAGCGCTCTTCGCGTTCATGAAGCAGTCGGCAAGATAATTGTCCTGATCCCGGAGGAAAGCCGTCGAGGTCAGTAGTTGCAGCTTCCTCCAGACAGAGATGTGCGGCGCCCTCTAGGTCGCTATCATACAAAGGACTTTTCGTCGATACTTCATCCACTTGCTCACTCCTTCCACAATCCATTTAATTCCTTTTTTCAAAAAAATCAAGTGCTGGCCGTCTGCTTTGCCAAGCCGTAACTTTCTTTGGCCCTCGTAGCCTTGGCGAAGTGGGTAGCGAAGGTTTGATACGAGTTTCTCCCGCCGAAGCTTTAGCGTAGGAGGAAGTTGAAACCCGTTTAGAGCGAATTTAGATAAAACGAAAGGGTCTCGCAACGAGTAGCGAGACCCACAAATTGATTTCTGGCTATCCAGCTAGCAGCAGGCATCAAAAACCAATTCACCGCCCCAGACTACTTCACTGTCCGGAATGGTCGGATTACGCTCCCATTCTCGTGGAGCATCGCCGCGCAGAATGTATTCGATAAATTCTGCTTCGGGGTCTTTTGCCTGACTACCCTTCAGCATGTAACCCCGGAGAACGAACCTGACGAAATCCATGTGCTGCGGGTGAGACATGTATGTATGGTAGTCTGCAGCCCAAACAAAAGTCAGCTGCAGCATAATATCGTACTCGTTGTTTCCGACAGCACGTCCGGTGTTGATGATCCACCCAGCATTGAAAGTGGAACCTAGCACAATCTTGCTGAGAAGTTCCTTTGCTTTGGAAATAATCATCTCAGCAGCCTTCGGATTCTTCGGATAAGCTTTGTAGAGAACTACATGCATCTGCATGTTTTTTTGAACCTCCTATTTTACATTATATCATAAGTGTAGAAAATTACAAGCTGGGGGACTTGGAATCGAACCAAAATTAATAGCTTCAAAGGCTACTGTCCTACCGTTAGACGATCCCCCAATTTATCAAGCCATAGCTTTTAGCGAAGGCTGATGCAAAAACATTAACACATTTTACTCAACAAAAAAAGCCTCGAGAGGAGACTTTTTTTGTTGATGGACCGATTGAGGTCTCTATACATTTTACATAGTAATGTTTGATTTAATTTTAATTGAACTTGAATTGACGAACAAATATTGGCCGTAAAAATTTAAAAGTAGGCTGTCTAACAAGCGAGTCACCGGAGCAACAAACTTGAAGATATTTTATATTTTTCGACCGTTTTAAATTAATATTGAATCGTTCGTTTATCAATTAATAATTATCTAATAATTTTTAAATGTTATTAATAATCTTCGACCCTCAACTTTTATTACGTGGCTAATTTCAATTTTCTTTCAAGTTTAAAAGAATCCAAACACATTATGGAAG
>Ga0265316_10002077_pt1 | contig 21048 bp, 20 predicted proteins | sample 4522metaG_FD_202092 | JGI IMG/M metagenome (GOLD analysis project Ga0265316, IMG submission 202092) | Rhizosphere microbial communities from Carex aquatilis grown in University of Washington, Seatle, WA, United States - 4-5-22 metaG | ecosystem: Host-associated > Plants > Roots > Rhizosphere >... | reverse complement strand
ATTTTTCCGAGCTTCAATCCGCGGGTGTTGATGAACGTCAGCAGCACGATGAGGAGGATGGCGACCAGTTGTTGCGTCGAAAGGCTGAGGGCATAACCGGCCGGGAGATTCACCGGCCGGATGATCCAGGCGGTGGGCGAAACCGACGGCAGCAGGACGCCCAGAAACCGGGCAAAGGCGACCGCGACCGCCGCGATGGTTCCGGTCTGGATCACCAGGAACAGCGTCCAGCCGTAGAGAAAACCCCAGAGCGGGCTGTAGGCTTCGCGCAGATAAACGTATTGCCCGCCCGCCCGCGGCATCATGGCGGCCAGCTCGCCGTAGCCCAGGGCGCCGATGAGGGTGAGCGCGCCGGTGAAGAGCCACACGACCAGGAGCCAGCCGGCCGAACCGACCTGCCGCGAAATGTCCGCCGAAACGATGAAGATGCCCGACCCGATCATCGAGCCGGCAACAATCATGATGGAATCCAGCAGGCCCAGGCCTTGGACGAATTTATCGTCGGTGCGGGCGGTGACAGTCGTGTCTGGCATGGTCTAACTGGTCAAGGGTTGAGCGTTGCCGGGAGGATTAAATCATCCGGCATTGGAGGTTGGAAGTTCGAAGTTCAGTGTTCGATGTTCCGCTTTCCGTCTTCGCCCAAGGCCAGGTCGGGGTGTATCTGCGCATTGCCACCCCGTGGTAGGGCGTCGCTGCCTCCAGCCCAAACTGAGCCGCTACCGCGGGTCGGGTAGTGCCCTAATTTGTAGGCGACGAGGTGACGAGTCGTTTGGGCCAGCACTCCTTACGTCGTCCCTACAACCAAACCAGGGCACTACCGCGGGTCGCTGCTGGTTGACAAGCTCCCGCCAGTTTGACAGCCTTTCGCCAGAATCAATGTGAGTGGAAACCAATTGTCCCTCACCCGTCCGACGTCACTATCGAGGCTCCGTGAAAGACAAATTCTTGCTAAAACAACCTATGCGAAATCCCACTGTGTCCGCTGTTGTATTGTGTTTTCTGATGTTTTGTCTCGTGGCCGGCAATGTCCAGGCCACTCCCACCGAACGTCTCGAGGGGAAGTATCTCAAAAATCGCATCAAACTGCGGATGGATGAAGACTGGAAGGTGCAGACCGGAAACATTGTCGGGGCGGAAGCAACGGTCTTCAATGATGCGGCCTGGGCTACAACGAGTGTTCCCCACGACATGAGCATCACGCTGGTCAGTACGACAAATAGTGATCCCGGCGCCGTCGGCTGGTACCGGAAACATTTCACCCTGCCTCCCGGGTTTGCGGGGAAAAAGGTCATCGTTCAGTTTGACGGAGTTTATCACGACTCAAAGATTTACTTGAACGGTACGCAAGTCGGCAGCCAGCGATTCGGATATATCAGCTTTTGTTGCGATCTGACGCCGTACCTGAATCCCACGGGCGACAATGTGCTGGCGGTGTTTGTTGACAACCAGACGAGCCGCCGTTCGCATTTCTATTCCGGCACCGGCATCTACCGACACGTGTGGCTCATCGCCACCGACATGGTCCACATCAAGAATTGGGGCACCGCCGTGACCACCCCCCGGGTGGCCGTGGCGAAATCGCAGATCAGCGTCCTGACGGAGGTGGTGAACGAACTGGCTGCCCCGCAGACGCGCACGGTGGAAACGACGATCTTCGATGAAGACGGCCACGCCCTGCAGACGGCCTCCTTCCCCATCATGATCGGGGCGCAAAGCTCGGCGACTTGCGTGCAGACGCTCTCCCTTCCCAACTGCAAACTCTGGTCGCCTTCAACCCCGGTGCGTTACTATGCCTATTCCAGGATTCTGAACAAGACGACGCCGATCGATGATTACATCACCCCGTTCGGCATCCGGGAGCTGAAGTATTCGGCTGCCAATGGTTTTACCATCAATGGCGTTCCGACCAAATTGAAAGGCGTATGCATCCATCACACGCTGGTTCCGGCCGGAGCCGCCGTGCCGGATGTGATGTGGGAGCGAGTCATCAAGGAATTGCAGGCTTCAGGCTGCACTTCCATCCGGACGTCGCATAATCCGCAAAGCCCGGAATTTTATGATTATTGCGACCAATTGGGCATGCTGGTCATGGATGAATTTTGTGATAAATGGTCCCACACCAACGCGGGTTCGTACTATGCGGATTTTGATCAGGTCTGGCAAAAGGATCTCACTTCGTTCATTGAACGGGACAGAAATCATCCCAGTATTGTGATGTGGAGCCTAGGCAATGAGGTGGTGGCTGCTGCCAAGATACCGGCTTACATTCCCGACACCCTCAAGCGCCTGGTTCCATTTGCCAAAAAGCTCGACAACACCCGTCCTTACACTCATGCCTGCGTTTCGGGGTGGAACGATGCCCCCGGCTTTGCCGCGCTGGCCGATGTTGAAGATATTGTCGGCGTCAATTACCAGGATTTTCTGTACGGCTCCATTCATTCCATCAATACGAATGTCGTGCTGGTCGGCACCGAACAAGACCCGTACGCGTTTCCCGGCACCGATATCCCCACATGGTATTCGGTGAGGGACGCCACCTATGTGGTGGGTCATCATTTGTGGACGGGCGTGGATTATCTTGGCGAGTCCAAAAGAACCATGGGCGCGAACTGCGGCTTCCTCGATAATTGCCTCTTCCGCAAGTCGTGGTTCTATTATCAGCAGAGCCAGTGGAACGATTCGCCCATGGTCCATATCGCGATCGGCAATGGCACTGGAAATGGACGCGCCATACCCAGGCTGGCCGAGAATTGGAACCAGACCGGAGCCGTTGACGTGGTCACCTATACCAGTTGCGACAGCGTTGATCTTTTCGTCAATTCCACAAAAATCGGGACCCAACAATCGAGTGATTTTGCCAAAACCGGGGTTATGCAATGGACGAATGTCCCGTGGGCACCCGGCGTGATCAAGGCCATCGGCTTCAAGAACGGCAAGAAGGCGGCCACGGACAGCATCAAGACCGCGGGCGCTCCGGCGAAAATCATGCTCAAGCCCGATCGTACCGCCCTTTATGCGGATGGGAATGATGCTTCCTCCATCGAAGTGGACATTGAAGATGCGGATGGCAATCTCGTTTTCAGCGCCACCAATACGGTCCAGTTTGCCATGACCGGTCCGGGGAGAAGCCTTGGCATTGCCAGCGGCGACTGGAAGAACAATGAGCCTTTTAAAGCTACCAGCCGGAAAGCTTACCAGGGGAAAGCGCTGGTCGTCATTCAATCAGACCTGGTTCCCGGAACGATCAATCTGACGGTGAGTTCAGAGGGTTTGACTCCAGCACTTCTGACCTTGACCACCCAAAAGCAGTAACCGTTCAAGGACGAATGGGAAAAAGGCTGCCGTGGTGGACAGCAGCCTGTGCGTTGACGAATGATTACCGACGGTAGCCATCGTGGTCGTGTCTGTCGCGGTCGTGTCCACGATTATTGTGAGCGGCACGATAATGCCAGGCGCCAGACACCCAAATCCGGCCGTCCGGGCGATACGACCAATAACCGGGAGCCCAAACGTAATCCACACCCGGACAGGGCGGGGCCGTTTGCATCACGGTCACGGGTGCGGGTGCGTAAACCACCGGCGTCGAGACAACGACCGGCAGCGGCAACCCGATAAAAACGCCGAAACGGACTCCGGCGTTGGCAGACATGGCAGCCGCGCCCAGCAGCGCAGCGAGGACGAATGTTTTTGTTTTCATAGTTTTTTCAGTTCGTTGTTGTGCTACACCAATCCAGACGGTTAAGTAACTATTTAGTTACATATTCTGAAGAATTGTATTGCGCCCTAAATCAGGGACTTGCAGCAAAGCCGTTAGGGGCCGTAAAAACCGCGTTTGGCGTCTCGGGTCATCGCGCAAAAGATGCGCAGGTGAAGGGTGACGAGAGGCGGGTGCCGGGTGCCGGGTCCAAAGTTGGGAGGGTTGGCGTGTCGCCGACCCAAATGTCAGTGACCGCTTTTCGGCAGTGTCCTCATTTGCAGGCGACGAGGTGACGAGTCATTTGGGCCAGCACTCCTTACGTCGTGCCCTGCAACCAAACCAGGGCACAACCCGCTTTTCACTTGTTTTGAATGTTCGCTCTGTTATTCAAAGCGCGGTGAACAATCCGTTTCGACTGGGCATTCTCGGTTCCGGCAAAGGATCGAATTTTGTCGCCATTGCCGATGCGTGCGCGTCGGGAAAAATCCCGGCGGCGGTTGCGCTGGTTTTGAGTGATGTCGAAAGTGCGGGAATTTTGGCGCACGCGCGCGCGCGAAAACTTCCCGCCAAATTCATTCCGCCGGGAAAGTTCCGCACCAAACTGGACGAGGAGGCGGAGCGGGCATTTGTGGGCGCGTTGCAGGAGGCGAAGGTGGATTTGGTTGTGCTGGCAGGGTTCATGCGGGTGCTGAAGGGCGATTTCCTCCGCGCGTTTGAAGGGCGCATCGTAAACATCCATCCGTCGCTGTTGCCGTCGTTTCCGGGTTTGGAAGCGTGGAAACAGGCGCTGGATCATGGCGTGAAGGTGACGGGTTGCACGGTGCATTTCGTGGACGCGGGCGTGGATGCCGGCCCCATCATCGGCCAGCAAACCGTGCCGGTGCTGGACAACGACACGGCGGACAGTTTGATTCAGCGGATTCATGGGGCGGAACATGAGCTGTATCCGCGGTGCGTGGCAGCGGTTGCGCGCGGGGATATTTCCGTGCAAGGGCGCCGGGTGATTTGGACCGGGAAAATCCAGCCATAGATTAACACAGATGAAACTCCGATAAGTCATATTGGAAAAGCTTTAATCCGGCAGTTTTTTGAATCTGTGCCCATCTGTGTTTATCTGTGGCTTCAGCCGTAAAAACGGAAAAGAAGAAAGTGGCGTTCCCGTGCCGGACTTGGCAGATTAATCCCGTCACAAGTAGATTGGCAGCGGCGCGCTGGCGCGCGTCCGGCTGACCGGCAGGTCAGCCCTGTCATTGAAAACTTGAAATGAGCAAGAAACTAAGATTCGGTCTGCCGAAGGGCAGTTTGCAGGAAGCCACCATCCAAAAGATGGCCAAGGCGGGCTTCAACATTTCCGTCAGCAGCCGTTCCTACGTGCCGTATGTGGACGACGATGAACTGGAAATCCGGCTGATTCGCGCGCAGGAAATCAGCCGCTACGTCGAGCATGGCTATCTGGATTGCGGCATCACGGGTCACGATTGGATTGTCGAGAACGGTTCCCAGGTGCATGAGGTCGGCGAGTTTCTTTTCAGCAAGGCGACGCGGCAGCCGGCGCGCTGGGTGCTGGCCGTGCCGGAAAATTCGAAAATCAAATCCGTCAAGGATTTGAAGGGCAAACGCATTGCGACCGAGGTCGTCAATCTCACCAAAAAATACCTCCGCCAGCATGGCGTGAAGGCGGACGTGGAATTTTCATGGGGCGCGACGGAGGTGAAGGCGCACGAACTGGTGGACGCGATTGTGGAATTGACGGAGACCGGCTCGTCGCTGCGGGCGAACAAGCTGCGCATCGTGGACACGCTGCTGGTCTCGACGCCGCGGCTCATTGCCAATCACACGGCGTGGAAGGATTTGTGGAAGCGCAAAAAGATCGAGACGCTTGCGTTGCTGCTCAAGGGCGCGCTGGAAGCGGAGACGAAGGTGGGCTTGAAGATGAACATTGCTCAAAAGAATCTGGCGAGCCTGCTCAAGTCACTGCCCGCGCTGCGCAACCCGACGATTTCCAGCCTGAGCCAGCGGGGCTGGGTGGCGGTGGAGACGATCATTGACGAGCATGTCGTGCGGGAAATGATTCCGAAACTCAAAGCCGCCGGGGCGGAAGGAATTATTGAATATCCGTTGAACAAAGTTGTGTATTAATTTACGATTTACGATTGATGGTTTGCGATTTAAGCTCAAAGCCAGGTCGTGACCAACAGTTTAAATCAGCCAGTGTTTTCGGAAGATGAGTCCCTTCCGATCAAATCGAAAATCGTAAATCGAAAATCATAAATCCGATATGGGTTCACTTAAAAAACGCCGCAAGGCCAAAATCAACAAACACAAACGCCGCAAGAAGCTGCGTTTGAATCGTCACAAGAAGCGCACCTGGCAGAAGTAATCGCCGGTCGCGGCTTAATTCATCCGTCCCGGGCGGTTGCGTTTGCAGCAATCGCCGGGACGGCCTTTGTTTTCCGGGACACCAGCCCGTTGCCAATGAAACATCGGTTTGACAAACATTACACGCGCGAGGAGGCGCGGGCGTTGCTGCCGCAAATCCGCCAGTGGCTGGAGCGGCTCAACCAGCTCCGCCATGTGCTGGAACGCCAGGAAAAACGGCTGGACCCGCTGACGAAACAGGGATACGACACGGGCGGCCAGACCGTCAACGACCAGGTCCGCACGCTGGCGGACGTGCAGGAAGTCCTGGCCGAGTTTCAGCACCGCCAGATTTTCATCAAGGACGTGGAACGCGGGTTGGTGGATTTCCCGGCCATCATCGGCGACAAAGAGGTCTTTCTCTGCTGGGAGCAGGACGAGGACGACGTGGAGTTCTGGCACGACCTCGAGGGCGGTTACGGCGGACGCGAGCGGTTGTAACATGTCCGCCGCGATGCCGGGAATCAATCTCCGGCTGGCAGACGGCCGGTATGGCGCGGGTTGGCGCGGAACATCGGCCAGGAACTTTTCGCCAAGGGCGCGAGCCGGTTGGTCGAGTTGATGGCGTGCAGCCAATTCTCCTCGGCGACATAAATCGTGCCATCGCTGCCGATGACGGGGGAGGCAATGATGTTCCCATGATCACGATTGCTGTCGGTGTAAAACCGCCACACCTCGCGGCCGTCCTGGTTGATGGCCATCAAATTCCGCCAGGGGTAGGAAAAATAAACCTCGCCGTTTGCGGCGACGGCCGGCGATGCGTCAATCAAAACCGTGGAACCAAAGTCCCAGTGTTTTTTTCCATCGCTGCCAACGGACACGTTGGCTTGGTTCACCGATAAATAAATATTGCCATTCGTGTCCAGCACGGGCGAGGACTCCGTTGCTCCGCCGGTGTGCAGCCGCCAGCGTTGGCTGCCGTCCGGCTGAAGCGCATAAAGGTTGCCGTCCGTCGAAGTGAAATAAATGGCGCCGTCAGCGGCAATGGCCGGGGAAGAAATAATCTGGCCTCCGGTGGCAAAAGCCCAGCGCAACGTGCCATCCGGTTTCAGCGCATAAAACTTTTTGTCATGCGAACCGAAATAAAGGGTGCCGTCTTTGCCGATGGCGGGTGATGAATCAACGATGCCGCCGGTCGGGAAAACCCATTTTGTGGAGCCGTTCGGATTGAGCGCATAAAAATGGGTGTCCCACGAACCAAAATAAATGGTGCCGTCCCTGCCGATGGCCGGGGACGAATCCACCCAGGCGCCCGTTTGAAAGGTCCATTTGAGTCTGCCGTCCGGCGTGACGGCGTAAAATTTCCAATCACGCGAACCGAAATAAATTGTCCCGTCATCCGCAACGGCCGGAGACGACCTGACTTCGCGCCCCGCCTTAAAAATCCATTTCACTTTTCCCTGCGGGGTGACGGCCAGCAGCTGGCCGGTGAAGGTCGCCTGATAAATCGTGCCGTCCGGGGCGATGGCCGGGGATGACGTGGTGTACAAATCCGGCAGTTGGAGCAACCAGAGATTGGTCGGGGTGGACTGCGCGGGGCAAATAAGTTGAGCGCCCAAAAAAAACGCGCCGGCGACCATTCCAGCCAGATTCAGGACAGGGGACCGCTTCATTCGAGACAGTAAAGCGGCAATCGGCGTGTCCGGCAAATTCAAATCGTGCCGACAAACTTGCAACTCACGCACGGGCGAACTATGTTCCGCCCGCTTATGGAAAAAATCATTGTCATTGGTTCGGGCTGTGCGGGCTGGACGGCGGCGCTTTACACCGCGCGCGCCAGCCTTCAACCGTTCGTGCTCACCGGCAGACAACCGGGCGGTCTGCTGACCACCACCAGCATCGTTGAAAATTATCCCGGCTTTCCCGAAGGTGTGGACGGCTACGAATTGATGACGCGGATGCAAAAGCAGGCGGAGCGTTTCGGCGCGCGCGCCAGTTTTGGGTCCGTCGAGGCCGTGGATTTTTCCAAAAAACCCTTTGCGATTACCGTGGACGGTGAGCGCGTGGAAGCGCAAACCGTCATTATCGCCACCGGTGCAAGCCACCGGCATCTCGGCGTGCCCGGCGAGGACCTCCTGGAAACCAAGGGTGTGACCTATTGCGCGACCTGCGACGGCGCGCTGCCGGTCTTCCGCAACCAGCCGCTGGTCGTGGTGGGCGGCGGCGATTCCGCGTGCGAAGAGGCGATTTACCTGACCCGGTTCGGCTCAACCATTCATTTGATTCACCGCCGTGACCAGTTGCGCGCGTCCAGGATCATGGCCGAACGCGCGCTGTCGAACCCGATAATCAAGCCGGTTTGGAATTCCGCCGTGACGGAGGTTCTCGACGTGAAACAGGACAAGGTCACGGGTGTGAAATTGAAAAACTTCAAGACCGGCGCGGAGTCGGTTTTGAATTGTGCCGGCGTATTCATCGCCATCGGCCACGCGCCCAACACGGAAATGTTCAAGGGCCAGATCGAAATGGACGCCAATGGCTTCATTGTTCCCAAACACGGCACGATGACGAATGTGCCCGGCGTGTTTGTGGCGGGTGACTGCGCGGACCACGTCTATCGGCAGGCCGTGACCGCGGCGGGCGCGGGCTGCGCGGCGGCGATCGACGCGGAAAGATTTCTGGCGGCACAAAGCCAGTAACCCTGATCGAGATCTCTGCAACGTGGACGTGGCGGCGCTCCATGAGCGCCGCATTTTTCGTAATTACGGGGAAAGTGCGACGGTCACAGACCGCCGCTACAACACGGTCCGGCCAGCGTAGGCCTTTAGGAGATCATCCATCTGCCGGTTCACCTCGTCATCCACACGACGGCGTTTTTTGTCGGCATCAAACCATGCCACGGTGCGCCGGATGCCTTCGCGAAAGGGGATGACGGCCTGAAAGCCGGGGACGAACGTTTTGATTTTGCGGTTGTCGAAAACAGCGCTCCAGGTCTTGTCGCCCAGCAAGGTGCCGGCCAGTTGCGGCGCCGCTCGTGCAATGAAATCCGACGGGATATGCACGATGTTTGCTTCCACGCCCAGCGCTTCGGCGATGGTCTGATAAATCTGGTTCCACGTCAGCACTTCATCCGAAGTGATGTGAAACGCGTGGCCGACGGCCTGCCGGTTCCCGAGCAGGCCCATGAATCCGCGCCCAAAATCCTCTGCGTGCGTCATCACCCACAACGACGAGCCGTCGCCATGGACAATGATGGGTTTGCCTCTTTTAAGCCGGTCGGCGAGCGTGTAGCAGCCGAAGCCGCCGACGGCGACGGGGATATAATGGTTGTACGTAAAAGTGGGACGGACAATGGTTGCCGGGAAATTTTCCTCGCGGTACGCGCGCAGCAGGCGTTCCTCGCAGGCGATTTTGTCGCGCGCATAATCCCAGAACGGATTGCCGAGGGGTGTTGATTCTGTAATCACGTGGTGAGTCGGCGGCTTTTGATAAACCGAGGCGGAGCTGATGAAAATAAACTGCCGGGTTCGGCCTTTGAACAGCGCGAGGTCACGCTCGACATGCTCCGGCGTAAAGGCAATCCAATCCACGACCACGTCAAATTCCAAATCGCGCAACGCGGCGCGCGCGGCCTTGGGCTGGTTGACGTCAGCCGTCAGGGTGCGGCTGCCGGGCAGGGTTTTCGATTGAAGTCCGCGATTGAGCAAATACAGGTCATGCCCTTTGGCCAGCACCTGCTGGCTGACGGCGGTGCTGATTTTGCCGGTGCCGCCGATAAAGAGAATTTTCAGTGCCGCTGCGTTGGTATTGGTCTTTGGCATAAATCAAATGCTCAAATGTTTGAAGGGATTCTAACCGGCGTTTCCTTCCAGTCGAGCCTGGGAATTTGGTGCAGCGGCATTCTGCGAGCGCCGCATTCCTTTGTTTGGGAGAATTGCGACGGTCACCATCCCCGCTGCCTTGGGGCTTGACTATTAGTGCCGGTCATTAAATGTTAATGCTTATGGCGATTGGCGCAATTAGTGATGTTTACTTCACTTTGGTGGTGTTTGGAGTCTTGTTCCTGTTTTTAATCGCCTTTTCCATTTACGTCCAGCACCCGCGGTTTAGCGGCTCTTCACCCAGACATATCGAGGTGGTTGCGTACCGGCCGCTCTCATCTGAAATTGCCTATCGCAAGGACATTACGGATCGCACTTCCTGTAAAATGGTCTTGATGGGACTGGGTCGGGCCCGATTCGCCTATTTTGGTTTCAAACCGACCGGGGTGCTAAATATTCAATACGATAATGGCAGGGTGGATCACTTGAAATTCACGCAGTGCAATGACGGCACCCACTCCCTGACGTTTCGTGTGTTTTACGTGATGCCGAGCAGGGAATTTTTCCGGACGCTGGAAGCGGCGGGGGTTGATGTTTCAAGGTTTGTACAAGCTGAAACTTGAGCGCTCAACGCGGCCCGGCGCCAAAATTCAAATCACGCCGGCCCATTCCCTGCCTTCAGCCGCGCTTGCCTCGGGATTCGTACTGCGGTTACACTGCGCTGACGTTGCCACAACCAAAATGCCATTGACCTCGCTCGAACAACTGATTCCCGAACTTCGGGATGCCATCGGCCCGGTGATTCTCATTTCCGGCGTGGGCCTGTTGCTGCTCACGATGACCAACCGGCTGGGCCGTACGATTGACCGCGCCCGCCAGCTCAAACGCGAATTGCCCGAACGCACCGGACGTGAACGCGAGCAGACGCTGGCACAGGTGGAAATCATTTACCGGCGCGCGCGCCTGATTCGTCTGAGCATCCTCCTGGCGGCCATCAGCGTGCTGCTGGCGGCGGCACTCATCATCACGCTGTTTATGACCGCGCTGTTGCAATGGCAGCAAGGCACGCTCGCCAGCCTGATTTTCATCGGCTCCATGGCTTCGCTCTTTGGTTCGATGATTGCGTTCATCTGGGACATCAACCTCTCCCTGCACGCCCTCAAACTCGAATTGGAAATCCCCGAGGCCAGCAGTAAAACGGTTTCGACTCCCCGATAACGCCTCGTTCCGTGCAAAAAATGGGGCACGTTTGGCAATTCCGTTCCAGAATTCTTCATTGACGCTGGAGCGATTGCCGATAGATTGTGCACTCGGTTTTTGCTAAACATTTTATTGAGGAAGGAATAGAAAAAATATGGCAGTGAAAGTTGCAATCAATGGGTTCGGCCGCATCGGTCGCTTGGTCTTCCGCGCGCTCGTCGAACAAGGCATGGTGGGCAGCGACATCGAGGTGGTTGCCGTCGGCGATATCGTTCCGGCGGACAATCTGGCGTACCTGCTCAAATACGATTCGATTCAGGGGCGCTTCAAAGGCGAGGTCGGCTCGGAGAAATCCGCTGCCGACAAGCCGGAGGACGACGTGCTTGTCGTCAACGGCAAGAAAATCAAGGTGGTGAGCGCCAAGTCGCCCGCCGAATTGCCGTGGAAGGCGCTGGGAGTTGACCTCGTGATCGAGTCCACCGGCCTCTTCACGGATGTCGAAAAGGCCAAGGGCCACATCACCGCCGGCGCCAAAAAGGTCATCATTTCCGCTCCGGCCAAGGGCGATTGCCTGACGGTGGTCATGGGCGTGAACGAAGCCAAATACGACCCGAAGCAGCATCATGTCATTTCCAATGCGAGCTGCACGACGAACTGTCTCGCGCCGGTGGTTTATGTGCTGCTCAAGGAAGGGTTCGGCGTGGACGAAGGATTGATGACGACGATTCACAGCTATACCGCCACGCAAAAAACGGTGGACGGCCCGAGCAAGAAGGATTGGAAGGGCGGCCGCACGGCGGCACAGAACCTGATTCCTTCGACGACCGGCGCGGCCAAGGCCGTGGGTCTGGTGCTGCCCGAAGTGAAGGGCAAGCTGACGGGCATGGCGTTCCGCGTGCCAACCGCGACGGTTTCGGCCGTTGATCTCACGGTCAAAACGGTCAAGGAAACCAGCTACGCGGAAATCAGCGCGGCAATGAAGAAGGCGAGCGAGACCTACCTGAAAGGCATTCTTGGTTACACCAAGGACGAGGTGGTCAGCTCGGATTTCATCCATTGCGAACTGTCCTCGATTTTCGATGCCGGTTCCGGCATTGAGCTGAACAAGAAGTTTTTCAAATTGATCAGCTGGTACGACAATGAATGGGGTTACAGTTGCCGCGTGGGCGACCTGATCAAGTACATGCTCAAGAAAGGGCTGTAAGCCTGCAAACAGATTCAAACGGCGACCTGAAAACAGGCCGCCGTTTTTTGGTTTTGGCATCAGACAAATCCCGCCACCAGTTGCGTCCTGTTTATTGAAGACAAATTCAACCACCAAATCAGGAAACAACTATGACAAAAGCAAAGAAAGCAGTGGTCGCCATCGTATTCATTGTGATTGCCGTTGGAATAATTGCGCTGGTTGCGAAAAATCGGGCTTCTTCCGCCGAAGCAAAATCGCAACAGGCAAAAATCGCCGCCACCCTGGAGCAGGTCAAGCGGGTGACCGTTTCCCTGCCAGAGCGGCAAACCCAGGCCAAGATGCTCGTCATGGCTGCCATGGTTCAGAAAAAAATTCCGGCTGCCGGGAACTGGTGCGAAACCCTGAACACCGGCGGCGGAATCTGGCCGGTCACACCCACGAATACGGTCTTGGCCATCAATACCAACATGGCCGGCCGCGCGTATTCGCGGGCATTGAACGGCGACACGGTGGTTTTCTTCGAGGCCGCGAACACCGGCTGGAACCAGGCTGGCGGAGCTGAGTTGCTGACCGGAAGCGCCGACGGCGCAGTGGTGGCGCTGGTTGATGGAAGATCTTTAATCGTGTCTCCGGCGGAGGCGACGAGCCTGCGCTGGGCGCCTTGATCGCGGGGAATGAGGTTTCAGCAACTTCGTTCCTACGGAATTAATCCGGGGATCTCGACGGCTTATTGTTTCGTCTGCGGCGTTTCCTGAATGATTTTTTTCTTCTCCAGCTTTTCCAGCTTGGGCGCGATGACCACCTGGCAGTAGGGTGCGCTGGAATTATTGTCGTAATATGCCTGGTGATAATTCTCGGCCTTGTAAAATTTCGTGAGCGGCACGATCTCGGTGACGATGGGGTGTTTGAAATTCTTTTGCGCCTCGGCCTTCGATTTTTCGGCGATCAACTTCTGTTTCTCGTCGCGGTAAAGGATGATGGAACGATAGGACGTGCCCTCGTCCGCGCCCTGGCGGTTCAGCGTGGTCGGGTCGTGCGCCTGCCAGAAGACGTCGAGGAGTTTCGTATAGGAAATTTTTACGGGATCAAATTCAATCTGCGTCACCTCGGCGTGGCCGGTGGTCTCGGTGCAAACCTGCTCATAGGTGGGATTGGGCGCATAGCCGCCGGCGAAGCCGCTGGTGACGGAAACGACGCCGGGGAGCCGCTCGAAGACGGCTTCCATGCACCAGAAGCAGCCGCCGCCGAGATCGGCGATTTCAAATTTATTCGATTCGGTCGTGTTCATGGCATTGGTGGTGGAGCCGGCCAGTGCGGTGAGGTTCAACGCGGCGATGGCCGGCAAAAGGCGAATTATCTGTTTCAGGCTGTTTCGCAACATGCCTTGAACGTAGCACAAGCGTCCGGCCTGTAAAATTTTAACGGCGTTCCCGGCAGGTTCGCTCACTGATTTGTCACCGCCGCATGGTTGGCATCCATGAGCGACACGTAATCCTTCAGGATATGTTCTGATTCGTCGAGCCAGGGATCGTTCAGCGGCGGTGAATTCGTGCTGACGGTGGCGGCGGTGTTGGTTGCAACCAATGCGGTCACCATGTTCGTTGGCCAGAGCATCGGCGGCAAACCGGGCTGGCCGGCGTTCTCAACGGTGATTTCATAGATTTTTTTGTCAGGCGCCCTGCGTTTGGCGCGTTCGGCGTCCCGCGCTTTTTGGCGGAGCGCGTTTTGTTCCGCCCGGTCGAGTTCCTCGTGCTCGTTGAGCGAGGCGCTCTTGTCGGCCTGCAGTTTTGTGAATTCGTCAATATCCTGGCGGATGTAAACAAAATCCTGATTGGTGGCCACGCGCGCCTCGGAAAGCCTGCGCAATTCAGGCAGATAAGGCTGTACCAGGCTTAGCGGGCTGTAATCGGCCTTGGGAATGGTGTCCCAAGGCAACGCATTGGGGAGCGAGCTTTCGCCAATGTCGGTCGAATAACTTAATGCGTCCGGCAGCACGATGTCGGGCACGACGCCCTTCAACTGGGTGGAGGCGCCGCTGATGCGGTAGAATTTGCGGATGGTGATTTTGATGGTGCCCGGATCGTTGGAGGCTGATTCATTTGCCGACCAGATGAACGGTCGCAATGGATTCAAATTTTGAACCGTGCCCTTGCCATAGGTCGAGCGGTCGCCAATGATCAACGCCCGGCCGTAATCCTGCAAGGCGCCCGCCACAATTTCCGTCGCGGAGGCGCTGAACCGGTTGACAAGCACGACGAGGGGCCCGCGATAAAGGGCGGAGGTTGACGTGTCCTGGTCCACGACGACCCGGCCTTCCGGCGAACGGACCAGCACGACCGGGCCATTGGTGACGAACAGGCCGGTAAAATCAACGGCTTCTTCCAGCGAACCGCCGCCGTTGTTTCTCAAGTCAAGGACGATGCCGGCGACGTTTTCCTGCTCGAGCTTTTTTATCAGGCGCCGGACATCGGCGGTGGTGCTCTTTCGGGACAGGTCGCCATTGTCGCCGGGCAGATCAACCGTCGCGTAGAAGGATGGCAGGTCAAGCATTCCCAGGCGGTTGGTTCCGCCATGTCCATCGGGAATCAGAATCAGCTCGGCCTTGGCCTCCTGGTCTTCAAGTTTGATTTCGTCGCGAATCAAGGTCACCACGCGGCGCGCAGTGGGAGCGTCGGCGGGGATGATGGTCAGCCGTACTTCGGTGTCCTTCGGGCCGCGAATCATTTGGACGACTTTGGACAGGTCCATGTCCACCACGTCCACGGGTGGTTGCTTGCCCTGCGCAACGGCCACAATGCGGTCCTTGGGCGTGAGTTGCTTGCTTTTGGCGGCAGGGCCGCCGGGCACGAGTGAAACGATCGTGCAATAACCGTCTTCCGAATGGAGTTCCGCGCCGATGCCAAAGAGCGCCAGGCTCATGTCGATGGAAAAATCCTGGGCGTGACCGACGTTGAAATAATCCGAGTGCGGATCGTAGGCATGGGCGAGCGCGTTCAGGTACGCTTGCAACACGTCGTTATTGTCCCAATTGACAAACATGCGCAAAAGCCAGTGATAATGGCGCGCGAGCTTGTCGGCTATTTCCTGGGGGGCGGATTTGGGCAAGGGCAGAATCACCCCATTGTTGGTCGGCGAAATTTCCCGGCTGAGGACTTCCTGCAAATAATCGTTGAGCAGTCGTTGCTCCCAGAGGTGCCGCGCCTCGGCCAGGTTTTTCGGATACGGGGCTTTGTGCCGGTCCAGCAGAATGCGATCATGGGTGTTTAATGAAAACCGATCGTGTTTCAGCATTTTGTCCTCGTAGGCAACGCGCTGCCGCAGGCGTTCCAAAAAGCGCGCGAAAATCTGGCAGGCCGGCGTGAGATCGGCCGTGCCGCGGTTGTTGATGGTGAGCATGTCGAGATTCGTCCGGTAATGGGCGAATTCTGCAATGTCCGATCTCAGAAAATAAAGATGCTGCGGGTCAAGCGAGTCCATGTAACCGTCGAAAATCTTCGCCGACATTTCCTTGTCCAGCGGGTGCTGTGAGTAATGGTATTCCTCCAGCAAACGCGCTGCGACATAAGCGATGCGGCCGTTGTTGGGGCTGGGCGTCGGTTTGGGCGGCGCGTTGGTGTCGCCGGTCGCCGCGATTGCGGGGCTGAATCGCAGGACAATCCCCAGCGCGAGCAGCGCGAAAATTTTCAGGCCGGAATCGTGGAACGGGTGGTGAGGGGTTGAATGGCGCGTTATCATTTGCACAAGTTTGGTTACTATAGCAGGATTCGTGCAACGGGGAAACATTTTGCGCGCGGCCGGGTTGGGATTGAAATCGAGTTGCAATTCAGGGACAATTCCGCCAATAATTTAACCATGTTTACCATGAAAAACATCCTATTGACTGCCTGTCTTTTTTTGACAATCACGACGCCCTTGCTGGCGTATGACACGAATGTGCTGGGCGACGACAAGTCGCGCGTCAGCTACGCCATCGGCATGATGCTCGGTTCGCGCTGGGTACAGGAGGGGATTGACGTCAGCAACGAAATGGTGCTGCGCGCCCTCAAAGATGTTCAGTCGGGCGGCGGCACCCTGCTGACCCGGCAGGAGATGGGCGATACCCTGCGTCAATTTCAGCAGGGACTGGCCGCGAACGCGGAAAAAAAGCGCCAGGAAATCGCTGGAAAAAACCGGCAGGCGGGCGAGGCGTTTCTGGCCCGGAACAAGGGGGAAAAAGGGGTCGTTACGCTGCCTGACGGTTTGCAATACAAAGTCATCGCCGACGGAACCGGGGAGCCGCCCGCGGTCGATGACACGGTGACGGTCCGCTATGAAGGCACGCTCATTGACGGGACGAAATTCGACAGCTCGGACAAGATGCAATTTCGCGTTGGCGGCGTCATTCGCGGTTGGACCGAGGCGCTCACCCACATGAAAGCCGGCGCCAAGTGGCAGGTGTTCATCCCCTCGGAACTTGCCTATGGCCCGTATGGGCGGCCGCCGCAAATTGGACCCGACTCCGCTTTGATTTTTACGATCGAACTGCTTTCGGTCGAGCATCCGCAACCGGCTGCCAGTGACATCATTAAAGTGCCGTCAGCCGAGGAAATGAAAAAGGGTGCGCAGGTTGAAATCATAAAAGCTGAGGATTTGCAAAAGGCGCAGCAGCAATCACAGCCGGCGAAATAACTGCACCGCAGCCGGTGGCAGGGTTTGAACGTTCAGGCGGTTGCGTTGTCAATTTCCATGAATCGCTTCCACTATTTTATGAATCGCTTTTCACGTCCGGCATTCGGTTTTTTTGCAGCCACCCTGGGAGCCTTGGCCATGGTGGTTTTGCTTTACCTCACTTCCTGGGGGCGGGAACCGGGGCCGGACATCAAGGTCGAAACCACGCCGGTTAATCGTGATGCCAAGCTCGGCGCCAGTTTTGCGCCCGTCATCAAACAGGCCGCGCCTTGCGTGGTGTACATTTATTCCACCCGCATTGTGCATGTGCGTCCGTACCGCAATCCTTTTTTCAATGACCCGTTTTTCCGCCAGTTTTTTGGCGACCAAATTCCGCAAGACAACCAGCCGCGCACGCATAAACAGCAAAGCCTTGGTTCCGGAGTCGTGGTTTCATCGGACGGTTATATTCTAACGGCGAACCACGTCGTGGACGGCGCGGACGAAATCAGGGTCAAGGTCACCTCCGCCGGCGGCGACAAGGAATACAGCGCCAAGGTCATCGGCGCCGACCCGCCAACGGACGTCGCGGTGCTGAAAATTGATGCCCGGAATTTGCCGGCCATCACCCTGGGCGACAGCGAGCAACTGGAGGTCGGCGACATTGTTCTGGCCATTGGTGATCCCTTCGGTTTGGAGCGGACCGTGACCATGGGGATTGTCAGCGCGCTCGGGCGCAGTGGGTTTCGCTTCGGGGGACAGGACGGCGGCAGCCAGCCCAATTATCAGGATTTCATTCAAACCGACGCGGCCATCAATCCGGGCAATTCCGGCGGTGCGCTGGTGGATGCCGAAGGCCGGCTGGTCGGCATCAACACCTTCATCCTTAGCAGCACCTATGGCAACGAAGGCATCGGTTTCGCCGTGCCCGCCAATCTGGCGCGCCATGTCATGGACCGCTTGATTCAAGGCGGCAAAGTCACGCGCGGCTACCTCGGCGTTAAACCGGAAGACATCACGCCGGGTCTGGCCGAAAGTTTTGGTTTGCCCGACCAAAGCGGCGCTCTGGTTGACGACGTGTATCCTGGAACGCCGGCGCAGGCGGCCGGCATCAAATCCGGCGACGCGATTGTCGAGTTCAACGGCAGGAAGGTGACCGATGCGGACAATCTTTCATTAAGGGTTTCCGAATGTTCGCCGGGAACCGAGGTCACGGTGAAAGTGATTCGCGACGGCCATGAAAAAAGCTTCACCGTCAAACTGGCCGAGTTGCCGGGCCAGATCGGGCAAAATGACAATGATCAAAACAAAAGGCCGGGCAATTCAAACCCCGACACGCTCGATGGCGTAACGGTGTCGGATTTGGACCAGTCCTTCCGGCAGCAATTGAGGATTTCCGACAATGTTCAAGGCGCGTTGGTGACGGATGTCGGACCGGACTCGAATTCCGCCCAGGCCGGCTTGCAGCGAGGCAACGTCATTGTGGAAATCAATCGCCAGCCGGTGACCAATGCCAAAGAGGCGGTGAAGCTTTGCACCCAGGCCAAGGGGAATCGCATATTGCTGAAAGTATGGCGCCGCGACGGCGATTTTGCCGGCACGACCTATCTGAGCGTGGACAACACCAAGCCGGCGAATTAACCGTTCACCGGCCGGGGCTGGCGGCAAACTTTTGACATTTTTTCTGTAACAGGCAAATTCCACCCCAAGGCGGCCATCCATGGCAGCCACAGCCTATGCCTGTTCAATACAAAGATTACTACGAAATTCTCGGCGTCCCGCGGAGCGCGAGCGACAACGAACTCAAAAAAGCCTTTCGCAAGCTCGCGCGGGAATATCACCCGGACGTGGCCAAGGACAAAAAACGGGCCGAGGAAAAATTCAAGGAGGTCAACGAGGCCTATGAAGTTTTGAGCGACCCGGCCAACCGCAAAAAATACGACGAACTCGGCGCGAATTGGAAATCTGGCGCTGAATTTCGCCCGCCGCCGGGCTGGGAGAATTTTTCCAGCGGCCAGGCCCCCCGCAGCCGGGGTGCGGGCGGTGACGAATTTGAATTTCAATTCGGCGGCACCGGTTTCAGCGATTTCTTTGAGCAATTGTTTGGCTCGGTGGGGCGGGGCAGGGCCGGTTTTGGCCGCACCCAGGATTTTGCGGCGGAGGAACCGGCCGAACGCGGTCGCGACATCGAGGGCGACATCATGGTGACGCTGGAGGAGGCGATGAGCGGGTCGGTGCGGACCGTCAACGTGCGCCGTCCGGCGGGCCGCTCGGTCAAAACAGAAACCTGTCAGGTGAAGATTCCGCCCGGAGTCACCGAAGGCCAGAAATTGCGGCTGGCCGGGCGTGGCTGGCCGGGTGCGGGCGGCGGCGCGGCGGGCGATTTGTATCTGCGCGTGCGGCTGGCCAAACATCCCGACTTCGAGGTTGCGGAACACAATTTGATTTACGAGGCCGAACTCGCGCCGTGGGAGGCCGTGCTGGGCGCGGAGATTTCCGTCCCGACGCTGGCCGGGCGCGTGAACATCAAAATTCCGCCCGGCACGTCAAACGGCCAGAAATTGCGCGTGCGCGGACGCGGTCTGCCGACGCGCGCCGGCCCGCGCGGGGATTTGTTTGTTGTCACGCATGTTGCCGTGCCGGCAAAAATATCCGAGGCGGAGAAAAAATTGTGGGAACAATTGGCCCGCGAATCCAAATTTAATCCGCGAACCTGAACCTTGAATTGTTCAGGCGGCCCGGCTCCAGATGGCCACCAGCGGCTTGACCGGGTTGGATGCGGGCTTTAGGCTGAGTTGATGTCGAACGCGCCCAAAAAGAAAAAGCGCAAGGCTGTGATCCTTGGCGTTGGATTGGATTCCGACGGCCATAAACGCATTACGACCGGGCCCAATTTCGCGCTCGTCGGCGGCACGGAGGAGACGCATGAGCGGATGACGGAGAAGGCCATCAAGATCAACGAAAAATTGAAGGCTCGTGGCAAGCAACTCGAAGAAGTCAGCCGGGAGGAATTTGACGACATTGCCCAGGAAGTTGGTTTGAAAAAGCACAAACCGCGTCAATAATCTGCAGCAGCCGGGGTGACGAGGCTCACTTCAACCTCCGGTTTTAGATTTTGAATAAGCCTCCTCACGCCGGCGGTTGCACGAGCTTCAGATTTTCCAAGGCAGCGCGCGTTCTTTCCGGCGCTTCATGCAGAATTGCCCGCCAGCCGCGCGCCATTCCCCCCGCCACATTTTCCGGCCGGTCATCCAGGTAGATAATATCCGCGCCGCGCCGCCCGGCCAGCTTTTCGAGCGACTCATAAATTGGGGCGTCGGGTTTCATGGCGCCCACTTCGTACGAATAAATGTAGCCGTCAAAATTTTTGAAAAATGGAAAATTTCTCCGGATATGTTCGACCGCCAGATCGTTGGTGTTTGAGAAAATATACGTCTTGTGTCCGCGCCGCCGCAGTTCCGCGTGCAGTTCAATCATTGGCGGTATTTCGGTGAAAATGTCCGCAAAGAATCCCCCGAATTCATCCAGGGTGCCGCCAAAACCGGTTGCCTCCTGCACCTGCTCGAAAAAATCCGGCCGGGTCAATTTTCCGGATTCGTAGTCCATGATGAACCGGGACTGCGCGATCACGGTGGTGATTTCGGACGGGGATTTTTTGCAGCGGGCGGCAATCTTCCGCGCGGCAATCGAGTAATCGAAATCCACCAATACCTTGCCCAAATCAAAGACGACGACGGGGTTCACGCCATGTCCCTCCGGCCTTCCAGCGCGCGGCTCAGGGTCAGTTCGTCGGCGAACTCCAGGCCGCTGCCGGCCGGCAGGCCGTAGGCGATGCGCGAGATTTTAAGCCCCTGTCGGGCCAGCCGTTTGGCCAGATAATGGCTCGTGGCGTCGCCTTCCACGTCCGTGCCCAGGGCAATGACCAGTTCCTTGACCGGCTCCTGCGTGAGGCGTTTCTCCAGTTCGGCGATGCGCAGATCTTCCGGTTCCACCCCGTCGAGCGGTGAGATTATTCCGCCGAGCACGTGGAATTTGCCGCGATACGCGCCGGATTTTTCGATGCTCAAAATGTCCACCGCGCGCTCGACGACGCATACCAGCGAGGCGTCCCGGCGCGCATCGGCGCAAATGGAGCAGGG
>Ga0265316_10002076_pt1 | contig 21054 bp, 9 predicted proteins | sample 4522metaG_FD_202092 | JGI IMG/M metagenome (GOLD analysis project Ga0265316, IMG submission 202092) | Rhizosphere microbial communities from Carex aquatilis grown in University of Washington, Seatle, WA, United States - 4-5-22 metaG | ecosystem: Host-associated > Plants > Roots > Rhizosphere >... | reverse complement strand
GCTGCTGGCGGCGCGCGCCGGAATACCCATCTGGGTGCTGGCGAAAAACGGATCGCCGGCCGTGTTCTTCAACGGCGCGTCATGCAGGCTGAAACCGGCCAAACCGGTGGAGACGATGAGGATGGCCTCTTCGAGCGGCGTGAGCGGCAGCGGAGCATTGGGGCTGGCGTACGAAAGCGCGCCGGCGTTGAGCGAAGTCCCCTGGCAGATCCGGCGCGTGCGGCGGTCGCTAATCGCAGAGAGCAGCGGGTATTGGAGCAGGTCCGCCAGGCCGCGCGCGGGCGAGCCTTCGCCTCCGGTAACAGAATGAGCATCCTCCATCTGGCATCACCTCCGAGTCAGGTACGCCTGCGGAATCAGGCGCCCTCAGTTGTTTGTTAATGCACTTTACCCTATTAAGCGCCGGAGTGCAACGATTTCTTACGAAGTAGCCGTTGCCACGGCGTCCAGTGTTTCGGTGTATTGCGGCGTCGTCTCGTCGGTATCCTGATAGTACGAGATGGTAGCGCTCGCGCCCGCCAGGTCCATGATGGCGTAACCGTGGTTGTAGAATACCCCATCGCTGTCAAGGTCGAGGCGCACGGGCAACATCGGAACGTCCGGGAAATTCAGTTTGCCGGGGATCTCCGACTTGCCCACCGGGAACGCGCCGTGGCCGATGCAACGTGCCAGAACGCCCAGGTATTTCTGATAGAGGACCAGGTTGTGTTCGTGGCCCCACAGCCATATGTCCACGTTGGGCAGCAGCGGCGACACTTGCTGGTTCAGATGAGGGTTGACCGATTGGCCGCAGATGTCTTCATTGGAGGCGAATAACTGGTGGTGCGAAAGCAGCACGGTGCGCCGGCCGCCGCGGTTCTGGATCTTGTCGGTGACCCATGCCAACTCGGTGTCTTCGAGGTATGTGGGAACCGTGCCGTCGGGTACGTTATCGTGGAGCCCGGTATCCATGGCGACGAACTGCCAGTTATCGTTGCGCAGGCAGAAGTAGCTGGCGGGCTGACCCAGTTGATCGATCAGCTTGTAGTACGGCGCGCCGCCGCAGAACATATCGTGGTTGCCGGAAAGCGTGAAGGTGGCGGTCTTGGTAAGATCCAGACTTTCCTTCCAGATGTTGTAGAAGTAGTTCTGCATCTCGAAATCGGTGCCGGAGTAATACACGTCGCCCATGTGAATCACCACGTCGGGATTCTTGCGGGCAATCTGCGCGAGTACTGTCTTAGCGGTAGCCTGCCCGGTTCCCCAATCGCCCACGATGGCCACGCGCGCGTTGTCGGGAAGCTTGCCGTCGATCACAAAATCGCCGATGTTCTTATAAACCCGATACGGGATCTTCCCCTTGGACGCCAGGAACTCCTCGTATTTGATGGAGGTCTCGATCCAGTCGGGGTCGCAATCCCCCATCTTCTCGGTCAATAAGTCGTGGTAGCGAGTGGCGTCGGCGGTGCGCCCTTCAATCTTGGCCACGGCGTAGTTGCGCGCCAGCGAGGCGCAGTAGCTGAACTGCGCGCCCACGCCCTCCGTAACAGTTTGGACCGGCGGGGTTGGCTCCGGCGGCGCGACGCCGTTCTGCCTGGCAACGGAGACGGTTTTGCCTTCCACGACCGCCATCTTCACCATACTGTTGCTGGAATCGGGGCGCGTAATGGCGCCCGGACCGCCGGTGTCCTGCGACTGGGTTCCGGCCGTTTTCCGCGCGACGACTTCGTCGACGGCCGATTGAAACAACGAAAGTTCCGGATCGCGAAATTGCTCAAACTTTGACATCGTTACTCCTCTTTAACAATCTCGGACCGCTCCCTGACGGTCGCGGCTCTGTGTCGCTGCCAGGGAGCGGTCCAAATCTTTCCTTACCTACACCGCCGAGATGGCGCGCATCGTTTCCGAGCCGCGACCGTCAGGGAGCGGTCCAAGCCTACACCGCCGAGATGGCGCGCATCGTATCCACCAGACCGGCGCCTTGAAACGCACGGTCGCGCTTCAGGTCGGTGGCGGTTTTCATCAGAATTTCCTTCACCTGGCGGGGATTCCCGCGAAACTCGGGATGCGCCGAGAGAAACGCGGCCGCCACTCCCGAAACGTGCGGAGCGGCCATACTGGTGCCGCTCTTCTCTTCGTACTCAAAACCCTTGTCGAGGTGGATCGAACACGACACGATCTTCTCGCCCGGCGCCACCAGGTCCGGCTTGGTGCGGCCGTCGCCCGTAGGTCCCTTCGACGAAAAATAGGAGACGCCATACATGTGCGGCGCGCTTTTGTGGACGCTTCCCACGGCAATGGCCTCCTCGGTGTTGGCGGGATCGGTGATGGAGAGATCGATCCACGTAGGCACCTCTTCGCCGCTATCCAGCTTCGTCACTCCATACCCGGAGTTGCCACACGAAATCACCACCACCAGGCCGGAGCGCACGGCCCGCGTAACTTCCTCGCACAGCGGACTGTGGCCGCAACCGTACCACTTGGGGTCGAACGGATAGCCCAGACTCATGTTCACGCCGTCCACCACAATGTAGCGGCTGCTCTGGTTCAGCTTGCGCACATACTCCAGGCCCATGATGGCTGCCGATGCGGAGCCGGTGCCGTCGTCATCCAGCACCTTGACGCTGATAATCTTCGCCAGCGGCGCCACGCCGGAAGGGCACCCCGTTATTGCGGCGATCTCGGGGTCGTCTTCGTCTTCCACCAGAGTGGAGGCTTTGTACGGCTGCCCATCGGCCTTGGGCCGGGCGCTCCCGGCGATGATGCCGGCCACGTGGGTTCCGTGGCCGTTGCAGTCGTCAATGGTCTTGCTGTTGGAGAAATTCTTGCTCAGCACGGGGTCGATATTGTTGTCGAAGTGCGGGTGGTTGGCTTTGACGCCGGTATCCAGCACGGCCCACACAATACCTTTACCGCGCGAATCGAAGGTGCGCCAGCAGGCGCTGGCCTTGACGGTGTCTACGGAAGTGAGCAGGTGGGCGTAGCAGGTTTCGTCCTTCCATATTTGATACACCCAATCCCTGTTGGCGGAGAGAGCGTCGATGTCGGCTGGCAGCAGGCGCGCGAACACGAAGAAATCGCTCTCCGCGACGGTATAACCGCGTTCTTTCAGAAAGTCGCGCACGCGCTGCTTGCTGCCCGTCACGCCGCTCGCCGGGTCGGTCTTGGATTCCACCAAGGTGACGATGACGGCGATCTGCGTGGGATGGGCCGGGTCTTGCGCCTCCATCTCTTTGCGCACGGGCGGAGAGACGAGAAAGCTTTTGAGCTGCGGTCTTTGGGGCTGAGCCATGGTCTATAGAGTTTTCAGATACTCGATCAGGTCCCACTTATCGGCGTCTTTCAGGCCAGTCCCGTAGGCGTGGCCCTGGTTGCCGTTGCCGGGAACGCTGGTGTCTACTTTGAATCCCACGCGCTGCGCATCCGGGCCGTCGGAAATGAATCCGACATTCTTCGGATCGTACACATCGTAGCCGCGATAGAAAGTCGCCGGCCGCGCGGATTCCGGCTCTAGCAGCGTCCAGAGGTTGGGAACGGCGCCGTTGTGCAGATAGGGCGCGCGCGCCCAGATACCGTCGATGGGCACATTGGCGTAGCCGTTGGTCTTGTGATAAGCGTCGAAGACGAAGGGCGGATTGTCGATGGTGTGGAACTTCTCGACGAGGCCGGCGGAGAAGGAATCCAACCGATGACGGTCGGTGCCGATGGTCTCGATGGTGGTCACCTGCCCCGTATCGGACCCGCCGAAGGCATGGCAGTGCGCGCACTCCTGAGTGAAGATTTTCTGGCCGCGGCCGGCGGAGTCTTTTTGGATGGGGAACGGGTATGCGGGCGGCTTCAGGCCCAGCAGAAAATCGGTCACGCGCTTGAAGCTGTCAAGGATCACCGTTTTGGGCGTGGCGCCGATGGCCATGGCGGCGGCGAAGTTGCGCTCGTTGATGTTGTTGTTATTGCCGTCCCAGTGGAGGTTCATGCCCACGCGCGGCTGCTGGTTCCACACCTGCGGCAGGTCCACGGTCCCGATGGTATTGTCGTCGGGCATGTGGAAGACGTTGAACTTGGTGGGGTTGAAAGTGTCGGTGCGGCCCCGGCCCTGCTGCGGCCGCGTCAACTGCCAGGCGTAACCCACCTTCTGCTTGGCCAATGCCTGCTTGACGGTGGGGATGATGAGGTAGCGGTAAACCAGCCCCTCCGTCCAGGAGAATTGATGCACCTTGGCGATGGCGGCCATCACGTTGTCGGGCGTGAACCGGTCGTCGGCCGCGCAGCCGTAGAGAAAATTCTGGAACGTCTGCAGGTCCAGGATGTTGGCCGGGGCTCCCAGCAACACTTCGGGTTTGCTGCCCGGCGTGCGCCGGAATTCGCCGGTATGGCAGAGCGCGCAGTTGGCCTCCACAAAATCGTATCCGATGTGGCGTTTGACAAAACCGACGGGCAGGTCGTGGCCGTCTTCATAAATCAGCCCGAGCGATGCCCAGCCGCCTGGCCCCGGCAGTTTCTCCGGGAACATGTCCGGCAGCACTTTCCAGATCCAATAGGGGACCCCATTGCTCGCGCCCAGGCCGATGGCCGCGTACTTATAGTGGTCTTCCACGGAAGCGTAAGTGGCGTCTGGCTCGGCGCGCATGAGGTTGTCCCAAAGCACGTAGCCCACGCATGCGACAAGCACGATTACCAGTGCCAGGCCCACGCGCACTGCCGGCTTGCGGAAGCAAACACCCAGCCAGCCGAAGAAAAGCGAGAACATTCGCGCCAGCGTGGGGCCGATTTTGTTGCCGCTGGGAACGGCCATTTGCAGCAGGATTCCCTGCACCAGTCCGAACGCGCCGTCCATGATCAGGTACGAAAGGAACGCGGGATTGGAGCGCCAGATGAACACCCACAGGATGGCGGCCAGAAACCGCGAGAGCACCAGCAGCCACGAATAGTCCGGGTTGCGCAGGGGAGCCAGCGCGGCCGGCATATAGAAGATGGTCAGTGACAGCACCATCATGGCGTGCGCCTGGTTCCAGACCGTGGGGAGACCCGCGGGCAATCCCACGGCGGAATTCACGGAGTCCGGCATGAAAAGCTGTTGCACGATGAACAGCACATTGCAGGCGATGCCCAGCCACACCACAAAGCTGAACCACCGCGAGGAGGAATTCGGTGTCGGCGTCATGTCGGTCTCCAGTTAGATGCCCACCTGCAGCGCGGCCGGGGCGTCGGCGGTCTCTTCCAGATGGCTGAGCATCAGCGGGAATATGTCGTTGACGGCATTCTTGCCGTAGATGCAATCGATATGCCCGTAGCCTGGGACCACGTGGCGGCTGTAGAGCTTGTCGCCGTTCTTCTGGCGCAGCAGGTTGTAAGTGATCTCGGTGCTTTCCGGCAGGAAGCACTGGTTGTCTGCGCCGTGGATGAAGGCAATCGGAATCGCCAGCCTCTCCAGGTGCGGCAGGTAGACATCGCCGCCCGCGAAGTTCACCAGGTGGCCGGTGCGCGCCAGCAGCGCGATGTGCTCAAACGCGCGAATGTTGGCCACGCCGAAAAGCTCGTGCAGGGTGTCGTGCGTAAGCTGGTTGAGCTGCTCGTGCTGATAGAGCGGCGCGTACATGAAAGAGATGCGATGGCACACCGGGCTGTCGCACTGTTCCTTGAGCCCCACCGGGTAGAGCTTCAACGCCGCGTCGTACAGCCGTTCGCGCCAGTCGGCGTGGGTGTCCACATACGCGGTGAGCGACTTTATGCCCAGCTCATCCAGGAACGAGGGCAAGTGCAGCCCCGTCTTGATCTTCGTCATGGTGGGCACCACGAAGTGAGTGGCAATCTGCGAAGCCACGGCGGAGCGCACGCCCTCCAGGCCCGCCAGCATGGCCATGAAGAACGTGGTCGAGCCCCAGCAGTGCACCACCATTTGCACGCTACGGGCGCCGGTCAACTCGCGGACCTTGGCCACCGCCGCGGGGTAATCCTTAGTGGCGATATCGTCGCCGCTCGAAATCCTGGCGGCCGCCGGGAGCGCGATGCTCTCGCGGAAATCCAGCAGCCACACGTCGTAACCGTGCGCGAACAGGTACTCGGTGAGGTTGGTCTCGATGGCGTCGGTCGAATAGATCAGGCTGGAAACGCCCAAGCCATGCGATAAGATGACCGGGCCCTTGCGCCCGCCCTGATAGCGCGTCAGTCGCAGAGCCACGCCATCGGGCGCTGTGAAGGGGTACACTTCCGGCGCGCCCACCCGCAGCGGCCGCTTCTTGCGCGGGGGAGCATCGGGATTGAAGCCCACAGACCCGGCCACCACCCCGCCATACGTCTGGTAGAGGACGCCGGCAAAAAACTCGCCAAATCGCAGCAACCCGCCGAGGCGCTCTTCGGCGTTGGGCGCGTTGGTCACCTTCATGGTGGTTACCTGCCGGGCGAAATCGGCGGGCAAGATGTGCAGGATGCCGGTACCGAGGACGGGCGCGGTTTCGTCCGCGCCTTCGTACACGGTGATGTAAAGGGTGCTGGTATTGGGCCAGATATCGAGCACCGAATTGGGCCGCACGATCTTGTAGCCGTGGAAGTAGTAGACCTTGCCTTCCTCCGACCGCATCTTCATGCGGTAAATCATGTTGTGCGTTTCCACGTTGGTGGGGTCTACCACGAACAGGTTGAATACGCCTTCCTCCACCGATAGCGGCCGGGCGGAGAGCCCCGGCGCCACCACGCTGCCCAGCATCTTGGCCTGGTGCGCGGAGTTCGCCAGCATGTCGTTGAGATCTTCGGAAATGATGGTGAGGGTGAAATCCAGGGAAGATCCAGCGGCTTTTCCCGCGGTTTCCCCGGCGCCGAAGTTGTCCTTCACTTCCGTGGAGAAGAAGCCGCGCATGGTTTCGGTGAACTGCAGGCCCATAGCCGCGGCCTTCGCCGGGACGGCCGCCTTCGATGGCAGGGCGTAGTCGATGGTCCAGCCGCGATCCGCGGCCGCGATGGCGCACGTCCGCTCCGCCATGGCCGAAATGGTCAGCAGCGGATTCACGCCCAGCGGAACCGGGATCACCGATCCGTCGCAAACGTACAGGCTGTCGTACGTTTCCGTGCCCGCGGCGCCGGCATACACCTGGCCCTTATGGTTGACCACGCCGCCCGCGGCGTCGTCGCCCATCACGCAGCCGCCCAGCGGGTGAACCGACACCAGTTCTTTCTTCAGGACCTTGGTCCACAGCGGGTCGCGGACGTAGGTGCCGTTCAGGGGCTTGGTGGCGTTGAGCAGCGTCCGGTCGACTTTGTCGAAGATGGGCTCGCTGCCCACTCCCGGCCAGGCCAGTTTCACGCGGTCGTTTTGCAATGCGATTTTGCCGTCGCCGGAATCGTGCGTCATCACCAGGTAGGTCTGGGTGTTGTGGATGGCGCCGTGGTGCGGCCCGCCCACCAGGCTTTCCAGTTCTCTCTTCTTCTGCTGGATGCGGTCCAGCAGGCCGGTATCGGTGTCCGTGCCGGTTTCCGCCGCGGCGGCCATGAGCGCGCCGGGCATCAGGCCGCCGATCGCGCCGGGGATGGAGCCTTCTTCCACGATCATGCCGTCGGTCAGAACGGGCTGGTTGCGAATGTCGATGACCCCGGTAATGCACGGACCCACGGGCGGAATTTCGCCGGGCTTGCGGTGGCCGAAGCCGATGCCGTTCACCTCCTGGTCGCCGTTGTAGCTGAAACCGAGCACGTCGCCGTTGCCCGAGAAGCGCTGGCCCACCATGTCGGAGAGCGGCAGCCCCTGCGCCTTCGAACGCAGCAGAATCTCCGTGGAACCGAGCGTGCCCGCGCCCAGCATCACGATGTCGGCGGTCACGAACATGTCGGGGGCCTTGAAAGCTTCCCGGCCCTCGTCGAGCGCCTCGTAGTGCACCACCCACTTGCCGTCGCGCCGTTCGATCGATTTCACCGAGACCGCGGTGAAGATCTCCGCGCCGAAGTTTCTGGCGTCGGGCAGATAGTTCATCAGGGTGGTGTTCTTGGCGGCGTAATTGCAGCCCGTCACGCAATCGCCGCACATCTCGCACTTATTCTGCTGGACGCCTACGTGGTTGGTGCCGGTTTCAAACGTCACGTTGATGGGCGTCCGGTAGAATTTCTGCTCCAGAAACTGCGCCGATTTTTCGAGCGCCGCCATTTTGGGCAGCGCCGGGAAATCCTCGGGGAAGGGCGTGGGCTTCAGCATCTCGCGGGCGCGGTCGTACCCCTGCTGCACCAGGGTTGGGAGATCCTTGCGGACCTGCTCCGGCCACCGGGTATCCTGGAATACGCGCGGCTCCGCCTCCAGCGAGACACTGGCATTCAGCAGAGATGTGCCGCCGAGGCCGCACCCCAGGAACACGCTGATGCCATCGCCCACCACGAAATCGTAGAGGCCGGTTTTCGAGCCGACGGTGCCGTCGACCGTGCGAACCTGCACCTGGCTCAGCGCCTCGGCTTCGGTATCGGGATACTCCCCAGGTTGGAATTCCTTTCCCCGCTCCAGGATGCAAACGGTCTGGCCGGCGCGCGCCATTCTGGACGCGGCAATACCGCCTCCGTAGCCCGAGCCGACCACCACGACAGTATAGTGATCTTGAATATCTTCGATTGGAGATGATAAACGCGGCATGTCACCCTCTTGATGGTTGTGGTGGTAATACTATGCCTGTTTTCGGCAAACGTCAAGCGGGTAAAGTACGGGGTAGAGTACGGGGTGTCAAGGCGACGTTCCGGGGCGAACCCAACCCCCAGGCTTACCAGCCGGTGTCTCCCCTCCGGATCGCAATCGGGCGGCATCATCCCGCCGGCGGCCCGATTCCTGCGCAGCCCGCTCCGGCCGTTGGCCCGGCGTGCCTTCGACCTGCCGCGGGCACGCCGCCCCCACCATTCGAATCGGTGGCAACAAACTGGATGGCCTGATCAGAATCGTCGGCGATCTGCCCGTGGGAGAACATGCCGCCGCGGAGGGATGCACCCGCCCGGTTCGCGGCGGGGGCAAGCCGGCGATGCCGCAAGTCGCCGCGGATTCAACATCCGCGTGCGCCAGACGATAAGGGAAGTGTGAGAGACGTGCCAACATATGCCGCTTTCCTGGCGGGCGTGTTAGCCGTGTGGTCCGGCGGGTGCTCGAGCGCGCGCCTCGGTCCGGGTGGCCGGGTGACCACGGCCGGCCTCCGCGCCGGAAGATTGCCGGTGGCGGTGGAAGCGTGCGTCACGGGCGTGTCCACATACTATGACTCGGTTGTCGGGACCCTGGTAATCCAGGACCGGACGGGCGCCATCAAGTTCGACAACGTGAACACGCCGGCATCGCGGTACGGCCAGCAGACGGAGGTGTGCGGCGAAACCCGCCGCGCCCAAACCGGAATGACGCTGGCCCGGCCGGGTGTGAAGGCTCTGCGGAAGGCCGATCTTCCGGTAGCCAGACGAACCTCTCCCAAGGAATGGTCCGCGGGCCGGACGGACTGGCAGTGGATCGAGGTGGAGGGAATGGCGGACGCGGTCACCGTCGACCTGATCGGCCGCGTCATCCTTCACATGGTGGTGGACGGCCGGCGCGTCGAGGTCAAGATTCTGGCAACTCAGAACCACGTGTCGAACCCGGAACTGATGGGCACCCGGCTCCGTGTGCAAGGGGTGGCCAGCCGGACCTCGAAGAACTCGGGGACGGACGATCTGCTGCTCCTGGCCCCCGACCTCAACTTTGTGGCGGCGGTGTCGCCGCAAACGCCGGTGGCATCGCTACCCGTGGCCACGGTGGCGGACGCGGTCAGGATGGCCGGTTCGCTTCCGGACCGGCGGGTGCGGTTGCGGGGAAGCATCGTTGCCAAGGGCGCCGGCCGCGAGCAATGGTTTCGCGATTCCACCGGCGAACTGCGCCTGGCCTTGGTCGAATGGCTGCTCCCGGAGACCGATGGCGCGGAGATCGCGGCCTTCCCGGTGAGGACCGGCCCTGGCGCCGCCGTGCTGGAGGGGCCGTGGCCGATCGAGTCCGAGGCGCCGGTCGAGCACGGCGTGCTCGCCAGCGTGAGCCAGATTCACGCGCTGTCGGCTACGGAAGCCGCGCGCAAGCTAGCCGTGAAATTCCAGGCCGTAGTGACGTATCGCAAGAACGGAACCACTTTCGTCCAGGACCGGACGGGGGGAATCTTTCTGTGGGTCAGCGGCTCAGAATCGCAATTCCCTTTCGCCGCGGGGGACCAGGTGGAGGTGAAGGGGGTTACGAATGCGGGCGATTTCGCTCCCATCGTGTTCACCGGCGATGTTCGCAGAGTAGGACCGGGCGCGATGCCGGAGCCCCGGCCGGCGAGTCTCGACACCCTCTTCACGGGCAGCGAAGACAGTAACTGGGTTCGAGCAGAAGGCAATGTGTCTGCTGTCGAACCGGCCGAAGCCGGCGCTCTTCAGCTCACCGTAGTGGAAGGAGTGCATACCTTCGTAGTAGTGCTGGCCGACCCCGGCCCCATGGCCGGGCGCCTGCTGGACGCGCGGGTACGCCTCGAAGGCGTCTGCGGCACAAGCTTCAACGACCGGCGCCAACTGGTCGGCATCAAGCTGTACGTGCCTTACTGGAAATACGTCACCATCCTCAAGCCGGGCGTCGAAAACACGAAGGACATTCCCGAAGCGCGCATCTCCAGCCTGCTGCAATACTCGCCCGGGGAGCGGCATCGGGTCCGCGTCCGCGGCACCCTGACCCTGGTCGATCCGGACGGCGACGCATTTATGCAAGACTCCACGGGGGGACTGCGGGTACAAGCAACCTTGCCCGCGGACGTTCACCCTGGCGACGAAGTGGAAGCCGTGGGGCTGCCGGTTCCCGGAGCGTTCTCCGCGACCCTGAATAACGCGACGCTGCGGCGGATCGGGCTTGCCGCGCCGCTGGCCCCGCCGGACACCACGGTGGAGGAAGCCTTGGCCGGCGGTTGCGACTCCCAGTTGGCGCGTATGGAAGCCACCCTGGTAGACTATCGCTCGACGTTCTCCGACCAGGTGCTGGTGGTGCAGGCGGGAGACCTCCTTTTCAACGCGCACCTGCCGTACGAACGCAAGGCGACGGTCTGGCCCAACGGCGGCGCCCTGCTGCGGCTGACCGGCGTCTGTTCGGTGCGCGTGGAAACGCGGCTCACCTATATTGTGCCCACCGCGCTCGACCTCTACCTGCGTTCGGCCTCCGATATGGCCGTTCTGCGCGATGCTCCCTGGCTGAACGGGCGGCGCGCTTTGCAGGTGCTGGCGGTAATGGGCGCGGTGATTCTGTTTTCCGCGGTCTGGATCCTTCTGCTGGGCAAGAGAGTGCGCCGGCAGACCGGAATCATCCGCCAGCAGTTGGGCCAGGAGGCGCGCATGCGCGAAGCGGCCGAAGCCGCCAGCCGCGCCAAGAGCGAGTTTGTGGCCAACATGAGCCATGAAATCCGCACGCCTATGAACGGCGTGATGGGCATGACCGAACTGCTGCTCGATACCGAGACCACCCCCGAACAGCGCGAGTACCTGAACCTGGTGCGCCGGTCGTCGGATGCGCTGCTCACGGTGATCAACGACATTCTGGATTTCTCCAAAATCGAGGCGGGCAAACTGGACCTGGACTGCGTGGACTTCCCGCTGGCGGACACGCTCGACCAGATCATGAAGTCCTTCAGCCTGCGCGCCGCGCAGAAAAACCTGGAACTGGCGTGCGAGGTGGCTTCCGAGATTCCGGAGATGGTGGTGGGCGACCCCACGCGGCTCCGCCAGATCGTGAACAACCTGGTGGGCAACGCGCTCAAGTTCACCGAAACCGGCGAAATCGTGGTCAAGGCGGACCTGGAAAGCTCGGAGGGCGACGCGTTAATCCTGCATATCACGGTGCGCGATACCGGCATCGGCATCCCACCCGAGAAGCAGGCGAAGATTTTCGAAGCCTTCTCGCAAGCCGATGGCTCCACTACGCGCAAGTACGGCGGCACCGGCTTGGGGCTCACCGTCTCGCTGCGGCTGGTGGCCATGATGGGCGGCCGCATGTGGGTGGAAAGCGAGCCCGGCCATGGCAGTTGTTTTCACTTTACGGCGCGGATGCGCGTGTCGAAGATCGCGCGTTCCAGCAAGCCCGCGGGCGAGCGCCTTCCGGACGGCTCGCGGTTCCTGGTGGTGGACGACAACGAGACCAACCGGCACATCCTGCGAGAGATCCTCGGCAAGTGCGGCGCAGACGTGACGGTGGCCGATCACGCGAAAGGCGCCCTGTCCCTGATGCGCCAGCGGGCGGACGCCGGCCAGCCGGTAACGCTGCTGGTCACCGATGCTCACATGCCGGAGATGGATGGCTTCTCGCTCGCCGAAAGCGTGAAGGGGGACCCCAAGCTGGCCGCCACCCCCATCATGATGCTCACCTCGGCGGGCCAGCGCGGCGATGCGGCGCGCTGCCGCGAACTGGGCATTTCGGCGTATATGACCAAGCCGGTGAGCCAATCGGAGCTGCGCGAAGCCATCTTCCTGATGCTCGATCGCCAGCCTGAGGAATCTCCGGTCGACGGGCTGATCACGCGCCACGTGATTCATGAGCAGCATGCGGCGTCGAGTCTGAAGATCCTCGTAGCGGAAGACAATCCGGTGAACCAGAAACTGGCGTCGAAGATGCTCGAAAAGCGCGGGCACAAGGTCACCTTGGCGGGCAACGGCATCGCGGCGGTAGCTGCGCTCAAAGCGGACGCGTTCGACCTGGTGTTGATGGATATCCAGATGCCCGAGATGGACGGCTTCGAAGCCACGGCGGCCATTCGCGAAAGCGAGCGCGGCACGGGCAGGCACCAACCGATTGTCGCGTTGACGGCGCACGCCATGAAAGGCGACCAGGAGCGCTGCCGCGCCGCCGGAATGGATGGCTACCTCGCCAAACCGATCCGGTTGGACGATCTCAACGCGCTGCTGGACGGCTTCCCGGGAAGCTTGCTTGCGGCGCAAGGGCCAGTCCAGGGCGCCAGCCGCGATCAGGCGGTCGAACCGGAGCCAGCGTGCCAGGCCTGACCCCGGCCAGATCTTCGACCGTGTAATGCCGAATCCGTCAGAGCCGCGCGCGTAAGCCGTCAGAGCCGCGCGCGTAAGCCGTCAGAGCCGCGCGCGTAAGCCGTCAGAGCCGCGCGCGTGAGCCGTCAGAGCCGCACGCGTAAGCCGTCAGAGCCGCACGCGTAAGCCGTCAGAGCCGCGCGCGTAAGCAAGCGGTTCCAGAGGGGCACCGAATCCAGCGGTCGGGGAACAGCCATACGATTTCCAGGGCCTCCCCGCCTGTCCTCCTGGCCTGTCATGCGCCGAAGGCGCGCTCCGCGCGCATGACAGACCAGGAGGCTAGGCCCTTGGCCCGCAACGCCGCTTTCCAGCCGGCGCAAGCGCGCGGCGCGCCCACACCCCCGGCGTCGAGGCGGTGCTGCCCGCACGCCCCCCGGCGTCGAAGCGGTGCGGCCCGCACGCCTCCGGCAACGAAACGCGCGCCCACATCCCCGGCGCCCATGCCGCATCCGGTTATAATCCTCCTTTGACACCGAAGACTGCGTTTCTTTTTCCCGGGCAGGGCTCCCAATTCGCCGGAATGGGAAAGGCTCTGGCGGACACCTACGCCGTTGCGCGCCGCATTTTCGAAGAGGCCGACGAGGCTCTGGGCTTCCCCATATCCCGTCTGTGCTTCGAAGGGCCGGAGGACCAACTCAAGCTTACAGAGAACACCCAGCCGGCGCTCCTCACCGTGTCGACGGCCGCCTTCGCCGTGCTTCAGGAAAATGGCTGGGCGCCCGATTTCGTGGCCGGACACAGCCTGGGCGAATACTCGGCCCTGGTGGCGGCCGGAAGCTTGCGCTTCGCCGATGCCGTGAAGCTGGTGCGGAATCGCGGCCGCTATATGCAGGAAGCGGTACCGGCAGGAGTGGGGGCCATGGCGGCGATTCTCAAACTGCCGGAAGGCAAGCTGGAGGCGGTCGTGGAGCAGGCCGCCCAGGGCGAGATCGTCAGCGCCGCCAACCGCAACACTCCCGAACAGATTGTGATTGCCGGCCACGCCGGCGCCGTGAGCCGCGCCATCGAACTGGCGAAGGCCGCCGGAGCGCGCCGCGGCGTGCTGCTGCCGGTCAGCGCGCCGTTCCATTGCGCGCTCATGAAGCCGGCGCAGGAACGGCTGCGCGTGGATCTGGATGCCACGGAATTTCGCGACCTGGCCTGCCCGCTGGTGAATAACTGGCAAGCTGCCGAGGTTCGCACCGGCGCCGAGGCGCGCGAAGGCCTTTACCAGCAGGTGCCGAACCCGGTCCGCTGGGTGGAGGTGATCCGCCACCTGGCGGCGCAAGGCGTCACACGTTCGGTGGAAGTGGGGGCCGGCGGAGTGCTCACCGGCCTGTTGCGCGGCATCGACCCTTCGCTGGTGGGGCAGAGATTCGGCGAGCCGGCCGAACTGGCGGCCTTGGGCCCAGCCACCGGGACCGCAACCTGCTAAACGTAGAGTCTGGAGACTCGAGGAAACTCATGTTTGCGAATCGGAAGTTCCTGGCTTTGCCGGTAGTCGTTCTGGCGGCCGTGGTAGGCATTCTGGCGCAGGGCAACAAGCCTGCGGCCCAGCCATACACGTGGAAGAGCGTGCAGATTGTCGGCGGGGGATTCGTCGATGGCATCGTCTTTCATCCCACCGCCAAGGGCGTGCGCTACGCCCGCACGGATATGGGCAGCGCCTATCGCTGGAACGCGCAGAGCAAGCGGTGGGAGCCGCTGCTCGACTGGGTTCCCTACGAAGACCTGAACCTGATGGGCGTAGAGAGCATCGCGGTCGATCCCAACGACGCTAATCGCGTGTATCTGGCTTGCGGAACTTACACCAATCCGAACACGCCCAACGGCGCCATCCTGCGTTCCAAGGACCGCGGCAAGACCTTCGAGCGGACCAATGTGCCCTTCAAGTTCGGCGGCAATGAAGATGGCCGCGGCAACGGCGAGCGGATGACGGTGGACCCCAACAACGGCAACGTGCTCTATCTGGGCACGCGCCAGGTGGGTCTATGGAAAAGCACCGACGGCGCGGTGACCTGGAGCCGCGTGGATAGCTTCCCGGACGTGACGGAAGCGCCGCCGGCGGGGCAACCGGGCCGTGGCGGCCGCGCCAACGGCGCGCCAGCAGCAGGCGCCGCGGGTCAGCCGGGCGCCGCGGGAGGCCGTCCGGGTGGACCGCCGGCGGGCAGCGGAGGGCCCGGCCGGGGAAGCCGTGGCGCAGGCGTCGTGGTCACCCTGGTCGATCCGCACAGCGGCTCCAAGGGCAAGGAAAGTTCCACCGTGTACGTGGCAGTCTCTCTCATGGGAAGGGACAACCTGTTCCGCTCGACCGACGCCGGTAAGACGTGGCAGCCAGTGCCCGGCCAGCCGACGCAATACCGGCCCACGCACATGGTGATGGCCTCGGACGGCGTGTTGTATCTCTCGTACGGAACGTCGCCCGGGCCCAGCCGGATGAGCGATGGCGCGGTCTGGAAGTTCGATCCGAAGAGCAGTACCTGGGCCGACATCACTCCCGTGAAGCCCGACCCCGCGCAGAACCAGGCCTTCGGCTACGCGGCGGTTGCGGTGGATTCGCACAATCCGCGCGTGGTGATCTCTAGCACCTTCGGACCGCGCATGAATGGCAACGGCGGCGAGGACGACATGTTCCGCAGCATCGATGCCGGCGCCACCTGGAAGCCGGTGTTCGGCGGCACGGCCGACAAAGGTGGGGCCGGCACGTTCGACAACGCCCTGGCGCCCTACGTGACGCGCACGCCCATCCACTGGTTGTTCGATATCGAAATCGACCCCGCCGATTCGAAGCACGCCATGTTCACCACCGGCTACGGCGGGTGGGAGACGTTCAATCTTACTGACATGGATGCCAATAAGCCGACGCGCTGGAGCGTGATGGCGACCGGCATCGAAGAGACCGTGCCGCTGGAGTTATGTAGCCCCACGAAAGGCGCGCACCTGATCAGCGCGGTGGGAGATTACGGCGGGTTTACTCACTGGGATCTGGACAAGCCGGCGCCGGAGGGCGCCAACGAGCCGCCCCTCTTCAATAACACCACCGGGGTAACTTGCGCCGAGAATAAGCCTGAGGTAGTGGTCCGCGTCGGTGTGTCTTCGCACCATCACCCCGGCTTCAACATCAGTTACTCGCTGGATAGCGGCAAGACGTGGCAGCCGCCGGCAACCATGCCTACGCCGAACGCGCGCTCGGGCTCCATTGCGGTCTCAGCCGACGGCAGCACCTGGGCCTGGACGCTTCAGGGCAGCCCGGTCTATATCACCAGAGACAAGGGCGCCACGTGGACTCAGGCGCAGGGTGTGCCGAATAACACCCGCCTGGTAGCCGACCGGGTAAATGCGAGTAAGTTCTACGCCATGTCCTTATTCGACGGAAAGCTGTATCTCAGTACGGATGGCGCGGCGACGTTCACCGAGCAGGTTCTCACGCTCCCCGACGGGTTGCCGAAGCGCGGAAACCGTGGCGACAATCGCGGCGGGCAGGACCACCTGTACACCACGCCCGGCAAGGAAGGCGATTTGTGGCTCGCGGCTTTCAACGGACTCTATCACTCCACCGATTCCGGCAAGAGCTTTGCCCGCATGGACAGCGTAAGTGAGGTGCACGCGTTCGGCTTCGGCAAGGCCGCGCCGGGAGCCGCCGATCCGGCGCTCTACCTGGTGGGCACGGTCAACGGCCAGTATGGCGTTCTGCGCTCGGACGACACCGCCCGGAGCTGGGTGCGAATCAACGACGATCGGCACCAGTGGGGCCTGGTACTGCAGGTTGCGGGCGACCCCAAGCAATACGGCCGGGTCTATGTAGGCTCGCACGGGCGCGGGATCGTTTACGGAGACCCTGCCAGAAAGTGAGCAACGCCGCCGTTCGCCGCAGTCATACACGAGCAGCGTTCGCTAAAGGGACAATTGTGCTAAGCTCGGCGTAGATTGGCGGGTCGTGAGCCAAGGCAACCAAGGTCTCTGAGCGTGGAAAACGAAGCTGAACACGTGCAGCGCTGTCCAAGGTGCTTCGGGAGAGACGTGCGTCGATCCCAGCATCGGGGATTTCTGGACGCCGTCATGGAAAAGCTCCACCGGTCGCCCTTCCGTTGCCGGAACTGCAAACACCGCTTCTACCTGTACGTCCGCCCGGAGAGGGACGAAGAGGAAGAAACGGTCGATGCCGTTGAGACGGAGCGCGACGCGGCTGAGCCAAAACCCGAGCCAGCCCGGGACCAGGACCTTCAATAAAACGCGCGGCTACTTTTTGGGAGGGTACTTCACACGCGCGCTCGGTTCCCGCGGCGCCGCGTGCGTGAAATAGCCGCCGCGGTTGCTCCTGTTCGTTGCGCGTGCGCCGAGCCGGCAGGACGCGCGCGCGGGCGAAGTGCCGGTGAGCCTCCTATCGACCCGGAATCTGCCTGGCCGCGTATACCGCGACGGAGGAGTGCCGACCCGGCGCCCCTGGGCGGGCCCCGCCGGACGCAGCCCCGTGCGACCCACCGTTATCCCAGGATTCCAACATTCGCCGTGGGGAAGCTCCTGATATTCGGGAAAATCGCCGGCAGATTCGCGGAACCTACTCCGAACCACTGCGCCAGCGTCGCGCCGTACTGATCCACCGAGGTTGTCGGAATCAGCGTGCCGGTGCCCGTGGCGTCGTAATCGCTGCCCAGCGTCAACGAGGGGAATTGGCCGAAAAACTTCCCGCCCTTCACGCCGGTGCCAATCACGAAGTGGTGGCTGCCCCAGGCATGATCGGTCCCGGTGCTGTTCGGCGTCAACGACCGTCCGAACTCGGAAGCCGTAAAGGTGGTGACGCTGGAATCGACACCCAATTCCTGGGTAGCCTGATAGAACGCCAGCACCGCCTGGCTCAACTGCTGGAGCAGCGCGGCCTGGATGGCCAACTGCCCGCTGTGCGTATCGAACCCGTCGAGTTGGCAGTAGAAGATTTGCCGCGAAAGTCCCAGTGCGCCTCGGACCTTGATGATGCGCGCCACGGTTTGCAACTGCGCCGCCAGCGGATTTCCCGCCGGAAACTGGGTCGCCAGCGTGGCGCCCGCCAACGCTCCACTGAGCGCATTGGAATAGCTCTCGCCGCGCCCCAAGGTGCTGTTCGCAGCCTGCACAAGCTGCAATCCGTTATCGAACGTCAGCAACTGTTGCAGCCCGGCCAGACGAGCCGCATTCCCGTAATTCAGCAAGGTCGCCGACCCCGTGGGCACATTGGCGGCGAACGACTGCTGCCCCGTCAGGAAAAGGCTCGATCCGTTGGTCGAAGTCATGGCCGGGAAGGTTGCGCCGGCATTCGAGGACTGCACCTGATCGGCGATCCGGCCGCCCCAGCCCGTGCTGGCGAGACCCGTCGGAATCGACGATTGCCATTGGCCCGCAAATCCAAGCGCCTGGACATTCGCCGCATCGGCCGGCGTAGGTCCGAAAGCAGCCTGCTCCAGAAAGCGGCGCGCCGCGGCAGCCGATACCTGCGCACTGGGATTGCCGACCAGCACCGGCAACGGCGCGGATGCGGCCGAACCGTTCGACACGATCAAATTCACCGGTCCGGTGATGGAAGCAAACCCCTTGACACCCAACGAGGACGCAGTCTGCGAGGTAACGACGAGTGGTGTTCCGCCCAGCGCGGCGGTGGACTGCGCGGTGAATCCAGTGCCCGTAACCGTCGCCGTGAAGGAACCGGGCGGCAACGCCGCCGGGTTGAGCGATGTGATCGCCGGCGCCGGATAGTTCTGCAGAGTGACCGTCGCGGTACCGGTTCCGCCTGGGCCCTTCGCCGTGACCGTGTCCGTGCCGGATGCGGTCATCGCCGCGGGCGCCGTATAGAGACCCGTCGAAGTGATGGAACCGGCGCCCGCGCTCCAGTTGGTCACGTTGCCAGCCGAAAACTGCTGTGTCGCGCCTAGCTCCACCGTCGCAGTCGCGGGAGTAACAACGAGTGCCGCGGCGTAATTCGCCGTGACCACCGTGTTGGACGCCGGCATGTTAATTGTAGTGGTCTTGGCACTTGGGTTGGCTACGACAGCCCCGGTCCAGTCTGCGAAATTCTGTCCTGCGGAAGCCGCGTTGGCGGTAATGCTGACCGCAGTGCCGGCCGGGTAACTTCCGCTGCCGCTCCCATTGACGACGGTCAATGTGTACGACACCGTGCCGGACACCGGAACAACGACCGAATTGCTGATCGCCGGGCCTGGGTTGTGTACCGTGATCGTGGCGGATGTAGTGCTGGCTGCGTGCCAATCGCTGGCGGTCAAGGTGTTGGCCGTGGGCTGCACTGTCGGTAACTGAACGCCGCCATCCCAGATCGTGGCGCCCGTCTGAAAGCCGGTACCGGTGACCGTCACCGCGACGGTTCCCGTGGGCATCGGATTCGGCGATACCTTCGTGACCACGGGCCCCGAGTATTGAGCGGTGACCGCGAGGTTGGTGTCGCCCGACATGGTAATCGTGGTAGTCGACGCCGTGGCGTTGGCGACGATGGCGCCGGACCAGCTCGAGAATAGCTCGCCGGCGGGCGCGGTGTTGGCGCGGATGGTCACCACGGTGCCCGCGGAGTATGTGCCGCCTCCCGTTCCGTTGACCACGGTCAGCGTATAACCGTAGTTTGCCACCGCCGTGGTATTCGCGGCTGGCATGACCAGTGTGGTGGTGGCAGCGGTGGGGTTGGCGACGGTGGCGCCTGACCAACTTGCAAATACCTCTCCGGCTGGGCCGGCATTGGCCGCGATGGTCACCACGGCGCCCGCGGCGTACGTGCCGCCTCCCGTTCCGTTCCCGACCGTCAGCGTGTATTGCGCTGCTGTGGCCGGCGGCGCGATGGTGATATACACGGAACTCAGGTGAGCCTTGCCGGCGGTGTCGGTAGCGATGGCGGTAACGGTAACTGGATTCTTCGCCGGGACGGACGCGGGCGCCTTGTACAACCCGCCCGCGGTGATGGTTCCGTTAGCCGGGTTGCCACCCTGCTGTCCAGCCGCGTACCAACCGATTGCGCCGGAGACGGTAAACCCCGTAACCGTCGCCGTGAATTGCTGGGTTGCTCCGGGGCTGATGGACGGATCGTTGGACGGCGCCACCGCGACGCTCTGTGCGAACGCCGCGGAGCCGGCGATGAGAACGGCGATGGTCAACCGTAAACAGCCAAGCCCCTCCGCCATGGGAGCAAGATAATTCCTAGCGCGCTTCATATTGTGGATCCCTCCCTATTGCCGGGTAGCGGTTGGTAGGTTTTGTCCGAAGGCAAAACACCCCCTCATCCTGGGCCGGCTACAGACCCTCTGTAGACATGGTCGGCGAAAAGCTGTCCGTATTGCTATAGCGCAGCCGGGAAATTATATTTACCGTACCAGGGGTACTATTCTTTTGGGCGTGCGGGGGCGGAGCGCAGTTCACCCCGGCAAAACCCCACGGCGTGCGATCTGCAAGGGCGATCCCCTCGCACGCTAAGTACTCCTGTTCCGAATTACGGCGACGTATTGTTCGGCCGTTGAGTGGGACAGGCCTCCCGGCCTGTCGTCGCGCCGAAGGCGCGCACCCCGCGCCTGACAGGCCAGGAGGCCTGTCCCACTCAAGGCCACAGAATACGTGGCTGTATTTTGGAAATCGTGTACTAAGTGCCGGCGATGCTACTGCGCGCTGGCGCCGAGCCGGCGAGACGCTGGAGCGGGTGGCGACGGCGACGGCGAGCGCAGCCGGTGTCCGGCTCGCGCGCACGGGAATTCCGCGCCCTCGATGCCGCCGTACACGCTGCGCATAGTAGGCACCCTACCCCGGCAGCCGCAGCCTGGCCACGCACCCCGGCCCGTCGGTGCGATTCTCCAGCGTCAGCGCGCCGCCGTGGCTCTCGGCGATCTGCCGGCTCAGCACCAGGCCGATGCCCGAACCTCCCGGCTTGGTGGTGAAAAAGGGAACGAACAGATTGGCCGTGCTCGACAGGCCGGGGCCTTCGTCCCGCACCCGAATCTCCAGCATGGCGCCGTCGCGGCGCCAGCCGATGCCGACCGCGCCGCGCGTGGTCAATGAGGCGTCCGCCGCGTTGCGCAGCAGATTGATCAACACCTGCTCGATCTGATCGGGATC
>Ga0265316_10002075_pt1 | contig 21060 bp, 14 predicted proteins | sample 4522metaG_FD_202092 | JGI IMG/M metagenome (GOLD analysis project Ga0265316, IMG submission 202092) | Rhizosphere microbial communities from Carex aquatilis grown in University of Washington, Seatle, WA, United States - 4-5-22 metaG | ecosystem: Host-associated > Plants > Roots > Rhizosphere >... | reverse complement strand
GGAGTTCCGGCGCCAACGCGGGCCGTGGCAGCAACAGCGGGGGTGTGGGTGCGGACGGCGGTGCGGGTAACGGCAGCGGCGCGAGTGGCGTTGCCGGCAACGGCAGCGGTGCGAGTGGCGTTGCGGGCAACGGCAGCGGCACGAGCGTCGGTGCGGGCAGCGGCAGCGGCGCGAGTGGCGGTGGGGGCAACAGCAGCGGCGCGAGCGGCGGTGGGGGCAACAGCAGCGGCGTGAGTGGCCCCTCCGGGGTCGGCTCGGTCGCGCCCCCCATGCGCACCAGCGCGGTCGACAAGCTCGATCTCCTCTTCATGATCGACAACTCCGCGTCGATGGGCGACAAGCAGGCGCTCCTCGCTCAAGCGGTTCCGGACATGGTAAACCGCTTGGTGTCACCGAACTGCATCGACGCGGCGGGGAACCCCATCGGGCCGTCCGTCGCCGGCCAGTGCGCGACGGGGGCGCTCGAATTTCCGCCGGTGCACGATATGCACCTCGGGATCATCACCTCGTCGCTCGGCGGTCGCGGCGGGAGCATGACGTGCGATCCGAAAGCGCTGAACCCAACGAATCCCGCCCTCAACTCCCATAACGATGACCAGGCGCATCTCATCAATCGCCAGGTCGTGGGCGGCATGGAGACGGCGGTCGCGAATGCCGGATCGCCGCTCAACTTCCTCGCGTGGTACCCGAGCGTGCCTGAAAACATGTCCAGCAATAACGCCCCTCCGCCCAACCCTGTGGTTGCGGAAACGGTGGTTGGCAATCCGACTACGGCCGGGACGCTCATCGGGGATTTTACTGCGATGATCTCTGGCGTGCAGGAGTACGGCTGCGGCTTCGAGGCGCAGAACGAAGCCTGGTATCGGTTCCTGGTTCAGCCCGATCCCTTCGCGTCGATTCAAATCGACCCGAGGACGAACGTCGCGACCGAGCAGGGCTACGACACCATCATTCTCCAGCAGCGGAAGGCGTTCCTCAGGCCGGACTCGCTTCTCGCGATTCTTGTCGTGACCGACGAAAACGAAGAAGTGGCCAACCCACTCTCGATCGGCGGGGAAGGCTACCTTTACGAAGGAAGCGGCTGGCCGAACTCCCCGACCAACGGCGCTCCCCAAGGGACGCGGGAGTGCAATGGCAACCCGCTCGATCCCAACTGCACCTCGTGTGCGTTTTCGATCGTCGCTGGTGCGGCGAACTTCGCGACGGAATGCCCGGTCGATCCGCCGATGGGTATCGGCGGCTACCTAGACCCGAGCGACGACCAGCTCAACGTCCGATACTTCCATCAGAAGCAGCGGTTCGGCGTCTTCTCCGGCTATCCGATCAGCCGGTACATCCGCGGTCTGACGGCACCGACAGTGCCCGACCGTGCGCACGAGGTGCAGGCGGGCAGCGGCAACTACGTTGGCGACCAGGACATGGTTGCCAACTGCGTCAATCCGATTTTCGCGACCAACTTGCCGACCGATGCGACCAATGCGGCAAACCTCTGCAACTTGACCCGCGGGACGCGAACGCCCGATCTGGTGTACTACGCGGCGATAGCGGGGGTTCCCCACGAGCTCCTGCAGGCGGCACCGGGCAGCGCGGACTGCGCGGCGGGCACGGCGCAGGCCGACTGTCCGCAGAAGAGTCAGCTCACCGAAGACGACTGGCTCAAGATTACGGGCAAAGATCCGGAGAATTACGACTTCACCGGGGCCGATTTCCACATGCTCGAGTCGGAGGACCCGCGTCCGGAGTCGCTTTGCCCGCCCGCTTCGATGGACACTTGCGACCCCATCAACGGTCGCGAGTGGGCGACGGCCAAAGAGGACTTGCAGTTCTCGTGTATCTTCAAGCTGGCCGCGCCGAAGGATTGCACGCAGCCGCAGTACGCCGGGGCGTGCGACTGCGGCAGCGCGGGCGCGATCAACCCGACCAACAAGCCGCTCTGCCAGATGGCCGGCGGAGCCTATACGGCCACCCAAATCTACGGCAAAGCCTACCCGTCCCTTCGCGAGATGGAGATCGCGCACGCGATGGCCAATCAAGCGTCGGGAATCCAGGGAATCGCCTCGAGCCTCTGCCCCATCCACACGACGGCGGCCAGCGCTTCCGATCCGGTCTTCGGCTATCGCCCCGCGGTCAATGCGATCATCGATCGGCTGCGGACTGTGCTCCGGTGAACTGATTCTGTTGCCGCTTGCGGTCCTCTTCCTGGCATCAGTGGCCCAGGAGCGGGTGGCCGTGGAGCCGCCAGCAACTCCGGAGCTCGCGTCGGGAGCGGCGGCGCGGTCGGCGTCGGCATTCGGAAGTCGCGTCGGCAGCAGAGGGGCGGCGACAAGAACGCGAAGCATTGGCGCTCGCGCGCACACTCTGCGGCGGCGCGGTCGGCATCGCGCGCGACGTGCGGCCGCGCCCGGGCGCGGAATGATCGATGCAGGGCGGGCGCCATGAACAATCGGACCCTTGTCATCGTTGGCGGCGGCCTCGCCGGGCTGTCCGCGGGCTGCTACGCGGCCGCGAGCGGCTACCGAACGACCGTCGTGGAGCACAACCTCGCGCTCGGTGGTGTTTGCTCCGCTTGGCCTCGGGGGCCTTACGTCGTCGATGGATGCATCCACTGGCTCACGGGCGGCCCTTTCATGAACCTTTACGAAGAGCTCGGGATCCTGCCGGCCGTGAAGTTGCGGACCTTGGAGCAGTGGGTCACATGGCGCGACACGCGCGATGGGACCACCATCACCGTGACCCGAGACCTCGCGCGACTCGCACGCGACCTGAGGTCGATCGCGCCCGAGGACGGCAGGGAGATCGACCAGCTCATGGAAGAAGCGGAGCTTTTTGCCGACCTCAATCCCCACCTCGACAGGCCGGCTGAGATTACGCCGCTACGTGAACAGCTGCTCGCATTTTGGGAAATGCGCGGGGCGATCGGCATGATGGCGCACTATCGCAACCCCATGCGAGTGTGGGCGAACGAACGTCTGCGCAGCGAACCGCTCCGGCTCTTCTTCTCCCGGATCATGCCCGAAGAAGCGCCAGCCATGATGCTTCTCATGGTGCTCGGATACCTGAAACGCGGATGGCTGTCGCGTCCGGTCGGCGGAACGGCTGCCTTCCGAGACGCACTCGCGAGTAGCTACAGGCGCCTCGGCGGTGAAGCGATTTTGCACGCGACGGTGGACGAGATTCTCGTGGACGGGGGTAGGGCGAGGGGCGTTCGGCTGGACGACGGAACCATTCTGGCCGCCGACGCGGTGGTTTCCACGTCGAGCATGCCCGAGACCACGCTTCGACTCTTGGGCGGGCGCTACGAGGCCGCGGCGACGCGCGAGCGCATCCAGCGCTGGAAGATGTTTCAGCCCATCGTCCTGGCGAGCTTCGGGGTCTCTTTGCCGCTGAAGGACCTTCCCGCCATGTTGCTCGCCGATGGATTGGCGCCCTTCAGAATCGGCGACACCGCGAACGATCATTTGTACCTGCGCATCTGCAACGACGACGCCGCCCTCGCGCCGCCGGGCCATTCCGTCGTGCAAGCGATGCTCCCAACGGACTACAGGTGGTGGGCCACGCGCGGCGCCGGCTACGGGGCGGCCAAAGACGACGTCGCGCGGGTCGCGCTCGACCAGATCGAGCGCTTCGTCCCGACCATCGGTGAACATGTTCGAATGACGGACGTGGCTACGCCCATCACCTATTGGAGGCAAACACGATCGTGGCGCGGCGCGTACGAGGGCTGGATGCCGAATTCCGAGTCCATGTTTGGACACGTGAAGAAGAAGCTGTCCGGGCTCGACGGATTCTACATGGCGGGCCAGTGGGTCGAGCCGGGCGGGGGGGTGCCCACCGCCGTCATGTCCGGCCGGCAAGCCGTGCAGATCCTCTGCGCGGATGACGGTCTTCCGTTCCAGTCGAACCCGGGCGGTACCCCGTCCTGAAGCCGCTGCAGCGCCCGCGGCGCGATCCCGCAGGCCGTCTGCGATAAGCATCGGAGAGAATCACCACCCCGGGGGCGATCGGTCGCTGGCGAGGAGAGCGACGCCTCGTCGCGGTCCGCCCCCGGCGCCGATTTTCGCGCCTGCGGCGGACGCAGTTGCTACGGAGGGGGAAGGTGAGACAAGAATTCGCGCATCGTATGGACGCCCGGGCCTCCCGCTACCGTTCGCCCCTCCCTCGGGCTGCGCTCGCGATGCTGGCCGCCGGCGCCGTGGCCCTCAGCGCGTGCAGGAAGGGATCACCCGACGCGAGCGCAGATGCCGCGGCGCTGCTGGACCCGGACGGGGGCGGGGAGATCGTGGCCATCGCCGTCCCCGACGGAGGTGGCGGCGACGCCGGGTCGAGCCCAATCTTGCACGCACTCGCGCTCATCACCCCCATCATGAATGTGCCCGAATGGGCGCCGCGCGACCCGTCCAAAGCGAGTGACGAGCGCAAGATCGCCGTGCGGCTCGGCTACCTGCGCAAGGGGGACACAGTCGCGGTCCGACCGCAAATGGCGAAACGATCGAACTGCCCTCAAGGCTGGTACGAGCTGCTTGCAGCTCCGGGCGCCTCCCGCGGGACTGGCGGCGGCTTCGTGTGCGGCAGAGACGCCACGCTCGACCCGGACGACAAAGAGCTCGCTCTCGCGCCGCATGCCCCCAACATGGCTGGGCCGTTGCCTTACGACTACGGCTTGAACCTGGTCGACGGCGCTCCTTTGTACCGTCGCCCGCCCCTTCGCCGGGAGCGCAAAGAGTACGAACGCGGCCTCGCGGTAGGGAGGGCCTACCGCAAAAAGGAGGGCGACGATGGCGCGCGCGAGGCGGCGGGCTCGCATGAAGACGGCGACACGGCCTGGTACCTCGCGCACAAAGGTCGATCGCAGATTTCGATGGACGATCTGAAGGGCGAGACGTCGCTCATCGTGCAGCGAATGGTCAAGGGCTTCTACCTCGGGCTCGACAAGGAGGTCCACGCCTTCGCGGGCAGCTTTTGGCGGACGACGCGTGGAATGTTCGTGGCGAAGGACCATGTCTTGGTGCACGACCCGAAGGTCGAGTTCGAAGGCGTGTGGCTCGAAGCGCCGGGGGAGACGCGCCATTTGCCGCTCGGCTGGATCACCAACCCGCACCAGTGGAAGTACACGTTCGACGATTCGAAGATGCACCGTCACGAGCATGTCGACCGCTTCACCATCGTGCAGTTGACGGGCAAAAAGGAGGTCGTCGACGACAAGACGTACTGGGAGACGGCCGACGGGTGGTGGATGCGAGCGATGGACGGCACCGTGACCAACCCCGGGGCATCCCCGAAAAACCTCGCGCCAGGCGAGAGATGGATCGACGTGAACCTCGGCCTCCAGAGCCTCGTCGCCTTCGAGGGGGAACGCCCGGTATTTGCGACCATCATTTCGAGCGGGCGGCACGACGACGACCCCATCAAGGATCACCGCACGCGGCCCGGCGAGTTCCGGATCCGCGAGAAACACATCTCGGCGACGATGGACAACGACACGGCGACCGACGGGCCCTACTCGATCGAGGACGTCCCGTGGATCATGTACTTCGACGGGAGCACGGCGCTTCACGGCGCGTTCTGGCATTCGCGCTTCGGCCACGAGCGGAGCCACGGCTGCGTGAACATGACGCCGCACGACGCCCACGAGCTGTTCGGCTGGACGGGCCCGAACATGCCCGACGGCTGGCACGGTGTGCGGGCCACGGACACGAACCCAGGGACGCGCGTCATCGTTCATGACAACGGCAAAACGGCGGAGGAGTCGAGGGACGACCAGGGCAACGACCCGGGCGCGAAGGACGCGTCGCCGCGCTAGCGAACTCGCGGGAGCGAGTTCAGGTCGTCGCGAAATATTCGGTAAACTCTTTTGCGCCCGCGAGGCGGCCGTGAACGCTGGTCGGGTGCACGCTCGTCCACCCGAGGTTGATCGTCCGGATCCCTCCCGATCCGTCGGGAAGGTGCGCGTCGATTCCGACGGTGCCCGATGGGCGGTCAGGCGCGGATTCGGCTTCGACCCACACGGCTCTCCGGGGTGGCAGGGGCGCGAGCCATCGTCGCATGCCGTCTTCGTATTGTTTGCGCTTCGCGCGGTCCATGTACTCGGCGACCAGCGTCTGATAAATAAAAAGGACCGCCTTTTCAGGCACTTTGGCGAGGATGTCGGCGAGCCGGCCCGGGACGAGCGCGGCGTTGAGCTTGTGGACGATCGGTCTGGCTTTGAGCTGGGAGCTCTTGCGCCACTCATCCACGGCCCGTTCGAACCGTGCGGCACGCTCGTCGGCGCCAGGCCACAAGCACGCTCGGCCCCAGGCGACGTCTTGCTCGACCAGGAAGTCGAGGGGTCGCAGATCGAATCCAATTCGAAGGCATACGTCGACGTCGGAGACGACGCGCAATGGGAGTCCGCCGCCGTCCGTCCAGCCATCGTCGAACCGGTCGCCAATGAGGTTGAGACCGCCCGATGCCCCGACGTCGACGAGCGCCAGTGGGCGCGTCCGACGACTCAAGCCCGCAAGCTCCGCGGGCCACTTCCACACGACGGCGCGCGAGACTTCGTTCGTCTGCGGCGAACGCGTCGCCAGGGCGACCCAGAGGCCTATGTACTCCGGCGAGAGGGCGGCAACGAGGGCTTCGCGCGTCACGGCGGACATGTCGGGTTCGTGGGTGGCAAACCCGCGTGCGAGAGGGTGAGCGGCCGAGGCCAGCGCTTCGGCGCGCAAGGCCGCGAGAAGCAAGAAGGGCCGACTGAAGTAGATGTGGAACTCGCGCTGGGCCCAGACTCGCTCGAGCGCGGCCGCGATCGACGTGACCCGGTCGGGCCCGCCGAGGATGCCGCGAAGGTGCCTCGCGGCGCGCACATACGGCAAGCAGCGACCACGAAACTGAAGCGCTTCCGTCTGGTCGAGATCTTCCTCGATGCCGGCGATACCCGAGCGACACGGTAGCGGAGCAGACGCGGGAACCGACTTGTTGCCGTTGCTCACTCCATCACCCCCGCGGCGACGGTGCGGTGGCGCCCTCTCGAGGTCCAACGCGCCGGCCGCTCCTTCACTATAAGCGACTGCGGTTCAGCTGCCATGAGAACGTGTCCTCGACCGCGTCCCGCGCGCGAGGTCCCACCGTAGCCGCTTGGAGCTCGCGGGCATGCATCGGCGCGATCGCAGCACGCTTCCCTACGCCCGACTTTCGGGTGACCCAAGCTAGCCCCCGGATTCATGGTGGGCCAAACATTGATTGCGGGTGAACCCGCGCCTTTTCATCCGAGAGCAGCTTGCAGCGCGACCAGGTCCACGGGTTTGACGATGTGGGCCTCGAACCCGGCCACGTGAACGCGCTCGCGATCGGCGAGCTGTCCGTAGCCGGTGACGGCGATGAGTCGCATAGCGCCGACTTCGTCGCGGAGTCTGCGAGCCAACTCGTATCCGTCCATCACGGGTAGCCCGATGTCCAGAAGCGCTATTTCTGGGCGGAAAGAGCCGGCGAGACGCAACGCACCCGGGCCGTCGTGGGCGATCGCGGCCACGTGTCCCGTATTGCGCAATACTTCGGCCAGTAGCTCGGCGGCGTCGGGATTGTCGTCCACCACGAGGACGCGGCGTCCGGCTTCGGAGCCGTGCTGCGGTCCGAGCACGCCTTCGGACCGGGCGGCCGCGTCGGACGCGGAAGCCGCGGGCAAATCCACTACAAAGGTGCTGCCCTTCCCCGGGCCTTCGCTGAACGCGGATATGGTCCCGTCGTGCATCGCCACCAGGCTTTTGGCGATTGCGAGCCCGAGACCGAGCCCGCCCTGGGAGCGATCGATGCTCTGGCGTTCCTGCGCGAACAAATCGAAAACGTGCGGAAGCGTCGCGGCGGCAATGCCCGCGCCGTCGTCGCGGACGGTGAGCACGATGCGGTCCAGGTTGCCGCGCGCGGCGACGTCGATGTGCCCACCCGGCGGAGTGTACTTGGCGGAATTCGTGAGGAGATTCGAGACGATTTGCGCGAGCCGGGTCGGATCGCCATGGAGCACGAGACCGCGGCTGGGGACCGTCATCGCGAGGTGGTGTCTGCGTCGCTCGAGGAGCGGGCTCGAAAGCTCGACTGCGCGGGACACGACTTCGGCGAGTTCGACCTGTTCTTTCTTGAGGGCCACTTTGCCTTCGGTGATCCTCGAGATGTCGAGCAAGTCCTCGACGAGACGCACCAGGTGGGTCGTCTGTCGCTCGATGGCGTTCCTCTCGGTTTGGAATGCGCTGTCGTTCCTCAACTTCATCAACTGCAGCGCCGACACGATCGGGGCAAGAGGATTGCGCAGCTCGTGGCTGAGCATGGCAAGGAATTCGTCCTTCGCTCGGCTGGCGGCTTCAGCCTCCGAACGCGCTTTCTTCTCCGCCGCGAACAAACGGGCGCGATCCAGCGCCTGGGCGCACAATTCGCTGAGAGTGAGGAGCAGGGACCGATCGTTCGCGTCGAAGGTTCGCGTTTCGCGAAAGCGGATTCCGAGGACCCCCAGCAGCGCGCCGTGGGTCAGGATCGGTAACGCGGCGGACGCTTCGAACCGTCCCGCGCCGATCGCCTCACGCAGGTGTGGATAGAGCTCGGCGCACGCTTCGAAGGTCTCGTAGAAGCGCGGCGTCCTCTCGCGCGCCGCGTCCGTCAGGGGCGATCGCATTTCGAGTGGGATCGTCATGAACCCCGAGAGCGCTTCCGCAGGGTGATCGCGCTGATCGAGGAGCTCGAGCGCCGTGCCGTCGGCAGACAGCGCGTAGATGGCGCCGGCGCTCGCTTCGAGTGCGTGCAATGCCTGGACGAGCACCACCGACGCGACTTCGGAAGGCGTCGCGGCGACCGACAGCGCCGCGGTCACTCGCTGCAACTGGCGAAGGCGCTCCTCGCTCGCGCGCACCCGCTGCTCCGCCGCCTCGGCGGCTTCACGCCCGGCTCGCTCGGCGCTGAGGCGCCGCTCGAGTTCCTCCGCATTCCGACTCGCCGTGAGATCCCGCGTGATTTGCGCGAATCCGCGAAGCTCTCCCGTCGTCGACCGGAGCGCAGTCAAGTGCACACTTGCCGGAAAGCGAGTGCCGTCCTTGCGAACGCGCAATGCGACGAGTTCACGGTTTCCGTCCTGCAGTGCGCCCGCGAGCAATTGCTGCGGGACGCCGGCTGCCCGATCCGCCGCGGTGAAGAATATTTCGTAGGGCGCTCCGAGAATCTCGTCCGCGGCCCAGCCCTTGGCTCGCTCGGCGCCTTTGTTCCAGCTCGACACGTGCCCGGTCGGGTCGAGCATGAAGATGGCGTAGTCGTGCAATCCGTCCACCAGGAGCCGAAAGCGCTCTTCGCTCGCTTGCAACGCCTCGATTGCGCGATTGACGACGGAACGGTCGCGGACCGTCATTACGAAGATCGGCCCGGAAGGCGCAGGGACCGAGCCAAACGCCCACTCGACCGAGAGTTCGGTGCCGTCGCTGCGCAGGCCCGGGAGATCCACTTGCATCACGTCGGCCATGGGCACCATGGGTGGCGCATCGGGCTGTCGCAGCCGTTCGGGCACGAGTACGTCGGTCGAAACGCTCTCGAGCGCACCGCGATGGTAGCCGAAGAGCTCCTCGGCGCCGGGGCTTGCATGAAGGATGCGGCGCCGATCGTCGAACGCAACGACGGCCTCCGGCCACCCACGGACGATGGCCTCGAGATCGAGTGGCCGCGCTGCGACGAGCGACAGCACGCGGTGCAGGCCGGCGCGATCGCTCCGCTCCGTGAACGAAGATCTGGGGCTGGACCCTAAGGCGGAGCTGGCCGAGCCCATCCCTTCTGCTTCTGGCATGAGGGCATATTCGCCCAAAAACTCGGGAGGCGCTACGGCGACTGCGGCCAGGACCGCGGCCCCGAACCGGCCTCAGGTCGCCGCGTTGCGCAAGCCAAATGGGAGCGGCGAAGGCACCGCGCCGGGGTAGGTCCGTGACTCCGAGTGATGAAGAAACCCAAAAAGTTTCGCGGGTTGTGTCGTCAGCCATTAAATCGACCGCGGCGCTGGACGTTCTCGTTGTGCAGTGGCGCACCGGCCCGCCTCCGAGTCGACATCGCCCGTGGCTCGAGTGACTCGGGACATGCGCCTTCTTGGTCTGCTTTCGGAGGAACCGTGAGCCACTCCCCCGTGCGGCGCCACCCCATCCGCCGCGTCGGTCTCGGCCTGGGCCATAAGTTCTTCCGCCTGGAACGCCGCTTGCGCCAGAGCGAAGATCGCTTTCGTGGCGCCTTCGAGGACGCGCCCTTCGGTATGGCCTTGACCACGATGGACGGGCGCCTTTTCCAAGTGAACGGGACGTTCTGCCGAATGCTCGGATACGCCGAGGCCGAGTTACTCGGTCGCTCCTGGCGACAGCTGACCTTTCCCGACGACGCCTGCGAAACCACGGCCGCGCTCGAACCGTTGCTCCACGACCGGGAGCGTTTCGTCGAGATCGAGAGTCGCTACGTCCACCGGTCCGGGCGGGAAGTCTGGGTGCGCAATCGGCTCTCGCTGTCACGCGACGTCGCCGGCGAGCCCGTCCATTTCATCGCGCACGTCGAAGACATAGCCGAGCGAAAACGAGCCGAAGAGGAGCTCGTTCGGGCACGGGGCGCCGCCGATGCCGCGAACCAAGCGAAGAGCCGCCTTCTGGCCAATATGAGCCACGAGATCCGCACTCCGTTGAACGGGGTCATCGGGATGGCCCAGCTGCTCAAGACGACCGATCTATCCGAGGAGCAACGAGAATACGTCGGTATGATAGAGACGAGCGGGCAAGTTCTGCTGGCGCTCATCGAAGACATCCTGGATCTTTCGAAGATCGAGGCCGGCCGATTCACCCTCGACAACGTGGACTTCGATCTACGTTCCGTCGCCGAAGAAGTGGTGGAGATCCTGGGCTTCCAGGCGAGAACGAAGGGACTCGCGCTCACCCAGCGGATGGCGCCCGATACTCCGACACCGCTCCGTGGCGATCCAAATCGCCTCAGGCAGATCTTGAACAACCTCATTGCCAACGCCATCAAGTTCACCGAAACGGGGGAAGTCACGCTCGACGTGGAGCCCGTCGCCGCAGCCGACGGCAAGGCGAAGATTCGTTTTTCGGTATCCGACACCGGCATCGGAATCCATCCGAAAGAGGCCCAATCGCTTTTCGCAGCGTTCGTCCAGGCCGACTCGTCGACGACACGAAAGTACGGCGGCACCGGGCTCGGCTTGGCCATCAGCAAACAGCTCGTCGAGATGATGGGCGGCGAGATCGGGTTCGTGATCCCCACGCCGAATGGGGGCGGAGCCACCGTGTCCTTCACGGCGATCTTCGAAACGCGCGACGCCGCGGCGTCCTCGTCCGTGGACGTTCGACCGACCCCCGACTTCGTAGGACGGATCGGGTCGAGGCGCGATGTACCGGCCGCGGTGGGGCCGCCGCCTTCCAACGTGCGGATCCTCGTGGCAGAGGACAATCGAGTCAGCCAAACGGTCGCTCTCATGCAGCTGAAGAAACTGGGATACACGGCGGATTTGGTGTCCAACGGCGCCGAAGCGGTCGCGGCGATGGATCGGCACCGATACGACTTGGTGTTGATGGATTGTGAAATGCCGACAATGGACGGATACGAGGCGACGCGCCGCATCCGCGCTTCGAAAGGCGCCGACGTTCCGATCATCGCGCTCACAGCCCATGCGATGCTGGGGGAGCGCGACAACTGCATTCGCCACGGCATGAACGACTTTCTCGCAAAGCCGATCGACATGCAGCGACTTGCGGGTCTGTTGACGAAGTGGCTCGCGAAACCGAGTCTTGCAAATCCGGTTGTGGCGGCTGCGCCTGCCGCGGCGGAGCCGGCCTTGGCCGTCTTCGATTCAGCGGCGTTCTTCGAGCGCGTGCTGGAAGATCGCGAGCTCGGCGAAGAGGTCCTGAGGGAGTTCGTCGGTCACGTCCCTTTGCAGCTGGGCCGCCTCGAGCGGACGATGGTCGACGCGAACGCGGCCGGCGCGCGCGCGCAAGCCCACTCACTTCGGGGAGCAGCGACGACGGTTTCGGCGGATCGTCTCTCTGCCATCGCTCGGGAAATGGAGCGAGCGGCGGGCGCCGGCGAGCTGACGATTGTCGGCGACTACCTGGCCCGGGCCATCGAAGAGTTCGAACGGTTCAAGGGCGCCCTAAGGGCCGCCGGCTGGTCAGTCAGCTGACCGGCGCGTCTTCCAGTCCCTCGAGGGATTGAAGCTCGCGACGCAGCTTCGCGAGTTCTTCCTCTCCTCCGTTGGTCTCGGTCACGATGCCCATCTGCCTGCGCAAGAAGGCTCTTGCCTTCGTGTAGGCGCCTTCGGCACGGTAGAAGTTGCCGATGCTCCGGACGGTCTCGAGTAGCGCGGGGCCCGGCTTGTCCTCGGCGCTTTGGACGGTTTCGACGGCTTTGCGGAGCGCAGCCTCGACCTTGGCAGCCATCCCGGCGCGCGTTCGGTCTGCGACGATGACGCGCCTTTCCAATTCTTCGATCCGAACCGGCTTGGTCATGTAGTCGTCGGCGCCGGCGCGAAACCCTTCCAGAACGTGCTCGTCGCTCGAGAGCGTCGTCACGAGGACGATGTAACTGTAGTTCTCACGCGCCTCTGCACGAATGTGCTGGCAAAGCTCGACGCCCGACATGCGGGGCATGAGCCAGTCGGAGATGACGAGCGGGACGTGGACCTTTTGAAATACTTCCCACGCCTCCTGCCCGTCACGGGTGACCAACGGCTCGTGTCCCATTTTGCCGAGCAGCGCGCTCAGCAGGCGAAGGCAGGTGGGATCGTCGTCGGCAATGAGTACACGCATGTCCGTCCTCCCCGAAGGCTACGGCTTCGTTCTTTCAGGGCTTTAGGGGGCAGGGTCCATTTGGGGCGGTTGCTCCCGACGCGTCCCACCATCTGGACCGAGCGCGTGCCCGGTCACGCCCGCTATCCTGCGTATACCGGATAGTCGGTGTAGCCCTTCGGACCCGCGCTGTAGGCGGTGGACATGTCGGGCGACGCCAGCGGCCAACCATGCGCATAGCGAGCGACGAGATCTGGGTTGGCGAGGAAGGGGCGCCCGAACGCGACGAGGTCGGCCTGTTTGCTGTCGATTGCTTTCTCGGCCGTGGCGAGGGTGAAGCCGCCTGCGGCGATGTAGGAGCCTTTGAACCGTTCGCGGATCGACGCTTTGATTGCCGCCGGGACGGGGGGAGCGCCCATCGCCGAATGGTCCACGACGTGGACGTACGCGATCTCGAGCTTGGCCAGCTCGTCGGCCAGGCGCGCATACGTTGCGTCGATTTCGGGGTAGGGGGACATCCCGCTCGCGGCGCCGTACGGCGAGAGCCGAATTCCTACTTTTTCCTTCCCGATCGCGTTGGCCATGGCGCGCACGGCCTCGATGGCGAAGCGCGTGCGGTTTTCGACGCTGCCGCCGAAGCGATCGGTGCGCAGATTGGTGTGAGGATTGAGAAACTGCTCGCTCAGGTAGCCGTTTGCCCCGTGCAGCTCTACGCCGTCGAAACCGGCCCGGTGCGCATTGCGAGCCGCGGTCGCGTGATCTTGGAGGGCTGCCTCTACTTCGGCCGTCGTCATGGCCCTCGGCATGGGGTAGTCCTGCAATTGCTTTTGGTCGGTCCACATCTGGCCGACTTCGAGCCGCACCGCCGAAGGAGCGAGAACCTCGGCGCCAGCCGGCATGTTCAGAGGATGGGACACGCGGCCGGTGTGCATGAGCTGCGCGAAAATCTTCGCGCCTTTCGCGTGAACGCGGCGAGTGACCTCGCTCCAGCCCTTCACTTGTGCTTCGTTCCAAAGGCCCGGAATCCGTGGATAACCCTGTCCGTTCGGAGAGGGCGCGGTTCCCTCGGTGACGATCAGTCCAGCGCTCGCTCGCTGCTCGTAGTACGTGGCAGCCAGCTCCGTGGGCGCGTAGTTTTCCCCGGCGCGGGAGCGGGTCATCGGCGACATGACGAAGCGATTCTGAAGGGGAATCTTGCCAAGTTGCGTGGGCTGGAAAATGGGGTGGGTCATTGGTTGCCCGAAACTATCATGGCGTCCTGACGCCGCCGAGTCGCGCAACGGTAACCAGGACGAGCTTCGGACGTATGCTCCCGCAATGTCCCGTCGAATCGTCGCCGCGCTCCTGTCCGCGCTCTGCATGGGTCCCGCGTGCAGCAAGAAGGGAGACGAGGTCTCGGTCGCCCCCACGTCGAGCGGCCTCACTGCCTCGGCGGCCAACGCGGTCGCGCCCACCTGGCATTACCAGATTGACACGAAGAGCGAGACCCAGGTCGACTTGCCGGGGATAAAAGAACACATTAAAGGGTCGACCAGCGAGGCGGCCGGAACGCTCGACATCGTGCCGGGAGACCTGGCGCAATCACGCGGTGTCGTGCGCGTCGACCTTTCGACGTTCACGACGCACACGTTCGGCGACGAAAGCAAGGACTCCACGCAGACCAAGCATGCGCGCACCTGGCTCGAGGCGGTGCTCGATGGCAAGAAGAACGAGCCAATGCGCTGGGCGGAGTTCGCCCTCCGGTCCGTCGACGGCCTCAGCGCGACTGACGTGAGGAAAGTGGCGCCCGTGAAGGAAGGGTCCGAAGAGGTCCGCATCGTGACCATGACGGTGCACGGGGAGCTCCTCGTTCACGGACATTCGGTCCCGAAGCAGGATCGGGTCGAAGTCGTCTTGTATTATCCGGCGGGGGCTTCGTCCGAGTCGATGCCTGCTCGAATCGAGGTAAAGTCCAAGGAGCCGATGCGCGTTACGTTGAAAGACCATGACGTGAGCCCGCGCGATCCGGCGGGGCAACTGCTCGCATGGACGGCGTCCCTCGTGTCGAAGGTTGCGGAGACCGCAGACGTCACGGTCGCCCTCACGGCCGCCCCTTCGCCCTGACCCTATCAAAGTCGCGACTCGAGAGTCTCGACCCAAGGAGAACCGATCATGAGCGTGGATCTGTCGTTCGAGAAGTTTACGGTCGTTCTGGCGGCCCTCGGGGCCAGCACCGCGATCGCTTGCGGAGGCAGCATGGCGCAGCCCGCCCTGGCGCACGAAGCCGCGCCGGCTGTCCCCGCAGCCAACGCGCCGAGCGGCGGCCCAGGTGTGGCCGCGACGATGGCTCCCGGCGCGCCCGCCGCGCCGGCGACGGCCGAGGCGCCTTCGCCAGCGGCGTCGCCTTCACCGGGGACGGCGACAACCGGCAGTGCGCCGGTCGCCCCCCCCGTCGCCGCGAGCACGGCTCCCGCGGGCGTTTCCGCGGCTGCACCCAACAAGGCGAGCTCCAGAACATCCGGGAAGCCATCTACTCCAAAGGCCGCTCCCGCAGCGGAGGCGAGCTGCGGAGCGGGGACGTGCTCGGGCGACACGAAAAAACAGATTCTTTGAGCGTCCGCGGCGTCGGCCTCGGCTTGCGCTGGGATTTCCTCGACGAGTTGTTGGAGGCCTCCGCCGATCGCCCGCTGCCGATCGATTTTCTGGAGATCTCTCCCGAGAATTATATGAGGCGAGGAGGCCGGAACCGCGCCGCGCTCGCGTCCCTCGCCGAGCGATATCCCATCGTGACCCACGGGCTCGCGATGTCGCTCGGCGGCTGCGATCCGCTCGACCGCGTCTACCTTCGCGATCTCGCATCGTTCTTGCGGGCGACCAAAACTCCTTGGCACTCGGACCACCTTTCCTTCAGCGCGGCGGGCGGTCGCTCCTTGCACGAACTCCTGCCCGTCGCGCGGACGGCGTCGACCGTCCAAAGGGTTGCCGACCGCATTCTCCGCGCGCGCGACGCGATCGAGCTCCCGCTCGCGATCGAAAATGTGAGCGCCTACTGGCATCCGGGGCGCGCGGAGATGGGCGAGGGGGAGCTCATGTCGAGGGTCTGCGACGCGGCGGATTGCGCGTGGATGCTCGACGTGAACAACGCGTACGTAAACATGGTGAACTTTGGTCTCGACGCGGAGGAGTGGATGCGCGATGCGCCGTTCGAGCGTGTGGTGCAAATCCACGTGGCCGGGCACGAGTGGTTTTCCCTCGGCGAAGAGGGGCTGGGCGAGGGGAGCCTCGCGCACGCGCCGGGAGCCATGATCATCGATACCCACGGTGCGGACGTTGCGGGACCCGTATTGGCGCTCCTGCGGCGGGTGTTGGAGCGGACAGGGCCGGTTCCAGTGGTCCTCGAGCGCGACCAAAACATGCCCAAGCTCGATGCGCTGCTCGTCGAGTTATCGCGGGTCCGCAAGGTGTGGGAGGAAGCGCGGCCCCTTTGCCCCGAAGAAGACGCCGCGGCGGCCGAGATCGGAGAGTAGTCGAGCGATGTCCTCCCGCTCGCCGTCGAGAGTCGCGCCATGGCTGGCGCAGGCCTTGCGAATGGCCTCGCCGAGCGCTTCGCCGGAGATCAAGAGCGCTAGGACGGCCGACGCGAGCGGCGTGAGTTCCACCCAGTGCACCGAGTGTGCGGCGTCGCGGTACCCGAGAAGGTGAACCGTGCGCCGCTCGGGTGCCTCGCCGGGGGCCTCCGGCGACAGTTCGTGAACGGCCCACTCGTAATGGGCCAGGCGTGCGGATTCGGCGAAAGCGAGCGGCCGGTCGAGAGTCACTTCTTCGACTGCGTCAACCGCGTGGGTCGACTCGGATGTCGCGACTCCAAAGTGCGCCAGCTCGAACGACGCGAGGTCGGGGAGGTACGAAGGAAGGTCGGGATCCGACCGCCACCGCGCCTCAGTCCAACCGAAGAACTCCCCGGGCACGTCGCGCAAGTAGTGTGTGCGCGGGCCAGCCTGGTCCAAAAACGAGGCCAGGTCCGCGTCGAACTGACCTGCCCGCGCCGCATTGAGGCGAGCCCGCGTTCCGCTCAGGATTCGAAAAACCACCGACGATAGTCCGTTTCGGACGAGGCTCCGGTAGACCAGCAGGTTCCGGGGCGCCTCGAGAAGCGCATCGACATCTTCGGGCGAAGCGCCCCTTGCTTCGAAAAAGCCGCGCGGGTCGCGCGCGAGGTCGTCGCCGGCGTGCTCGGCGAGGCAGGCGTCCGCCATGGCCCGCTGCAACGTGTCCATCACTCCTCGAGAGTGAATGCGTGGCGCCCAGTGCCTCCCTCCGGCACGGTCACCGAGGCGGTCCGCGGCTTGCCCGTGGGGGGCACGCAGTCGATTCGGTGCGGACCGGACGTCGCCTCGAAACCTGTCATCGGCGTCACCCCTCGGGCAACCCCGTCGACCGACACCGAGCACCAGCCCGGGCTCGCGGTGATCGAAAGGCGGCCGCTCCCCTTGGACGCGCGCAGTGCGACCGGAAGGGAATCGACTGAAATGACCGGAACTTCGGCCGATGCGCTCGCGCTGGGGACGGCGGCCGGCGGAGGCTTGGGCTCGACCACGGCTCCGGTCGCGGCCGACGCGGCGGACCCCTGGGTGGCCGCGGAGGCCATGACGCCTCGATGCGAAAGCGTGGCGGCAAACCCGAGAGCGATGGCGAGGACGACCAGGCCCCCTCCGGCGACCGCCAACTTGGTTCGCGGCAGCCGCCGGACGAACGTTCCGACCGCCTGCAACCCCACGAGGGTCGCGTCGACGGGCTTGGCGGTCGTCGGGGGCAAAGTCGAGATTTGCATCGTGACCGGTGGGTCTGCGCTCGCCAGTCCCGGCAAGTGCAGCTCGGAGCGCTCGAGCTCCGGCAACATCGCGGTGATCCGTTCGGCGATGGCGTCGAACGAACCGAGGCGCGCCTCCTTGTCGGTGACCAGGCAATCGCGGACCAGCGCTCGCACGGACTCGGGCAGCTGGGGTGCGAGTTCGTCGATTCGCGCCGGCTGTTTGGTGGCGATGGTGACGATGAGCGCGTTGAAATTGGGCGCATCGTAGGCGCGCCGACCCGTCAGCCCCTCGAACAGGATGCCGCCGAAGGCAAAGACGTCGGTGCGACCGTCGATGCCTGCGGCGCCCATGGCCTGTTCCGGGCTCATGTAGTGCGGGGAGCCGAGCACGGTCCCCGCGATGGTCAGCGCGGTGTTCTGTTCCTCCTCGAGGATCTTGCTCACGCCGAAGTCGAGCACTTTGGGCACCGGCCGCCCGTCGCGATCTTTGTGCAAGAAGACGTTCGTCGGCTTGAGGTCTCGGTGCACCACGCCGCTGCGGTGCGCCGCCGCCAGCGCGACGGCGACGTCCCGCATGAAGCCCAAGAACTCGTGGACGCTCATCGGCTGGCGCTGGCGGCGGATGGCCACTTCGAGCGAGGTGCCGCTCAAGAGTTCCATCACGAGAAAGAGCGAGCCGTCCTCCGCTTGGCCCACGTCGATGACCTCGATGATGTTCGGGTGATCGATGCGGGCGCTGACTTTCGCCTCGAGGAGGAACCGCTGCGCGGCCTCGGGGGTGCGCGCGATTTGAGGCAGCATGAACTTGATGGCGAAATCGCGCTCGGTGAAAACGTTGGTCGCCGACCAGACGGACGCCATCCCACCCGTTCCCAGCAGGCGTTTTAGGCGATATTTTCCGGCGATCGTCTGACCCGTCTCCATCACCCTGTACCCCGCCCAACCCGAGCGCTGCCTCTTTCCTACCCTATTGTCATTTCTCCCACGAGACGGGTGTGTGACCATTCGAGAAAATACAGTCAGAGTATGTCCCACCTAGGCGACGTAGGCGCCCATCCGGCGAAAGCGTTGGTAGCGATCTTCCGCGAGATCGTCGCCGTTCGCCCCTTCGAGGGCGCGCAGCGCGTCCGCAAGCGCCACCTCGACCAGGACCGCCGCCGCGTCGTGGTCTTGATGGGCCCCACCCGCGGGCTCTTCGACGATTCGGTCGACCACGCCGAGGCGCAGGAGATCGGGCGCGGTGATCTTCAGTCGGGTGGCCGCTTCGTCTGCCCGGCTGCCGTCCTTCCATAGGATGGAGGCGCACCCCTCCGGCGAGATCACGCTATAGGTCCCGTATTCGAGCACGTGCACCCGGTTGGCGACGCCGAGGGCGAGGGCGCCCCCGCTGCCCCCTTCGCCGATGATCGTGGCCACGATCGGAACCCGCGCCCGAGCCATCGCGGACAAGCACACCCCGATGGCCTCGCTTTGACCGCGCTCTTCGGCGCCGATGCCGGGATAGGCGCCCGCCGTGTCGATGAACGTGAGGATGGGGAGCCCGAACCGGGCTGCCATCTCGTACAGGCGCAGGGCCTTCCGATACCCTTCCGGGTTCGCTTGCCCGAAATTGCGCGTGATCTTGTCTTTCGTGGTCCGCCCCTTCTGCTGCCCCACGACGACGACGGACCGCCCATGAAAGCGGGCGAGACCGGCGACGATGGCCGCGTCGTCGCCAAAGCGCCGGTCGCCGTGAAGCTCGACGAAGTCCGTCAGAATGCGATCGACGTAGTCGAGCATGTAGGGCCGGTTCGGGTGCCGGGAAAGCTGCACCTTCTGCCAGGGCGTCAAGTCTGCGAAGAGCTCGCGCGCGAGCTTGCTCGCTTTGTCTTCGAGGCGCCGGAGCTCCGGTTCGAGCGCGCGGTCGCTTCTCGCGAGCTGGCGCAGCTCGCGCACCCGGGTGACGAGCTCGACGACCGGCTTCTCGAAGGGCAGGACGTAGGACGCCGCACGCATGCTGAAGAACGGGAGTCTTTTAGCCTACTTTGGCCACGGCGCTTGCCTTTTCTCGTACGACGTTGAAACGGCGAACCGGCTTCTCCTTCCCCTTCAGAGAGCGGGCCTCGATTTCTTCGAGCTCGAAGCGACCGCCCAACAAGGCGAGCGTCGCCTCGCTGACGACGATCTGTCCGGGCAGGGCGCTCGCGCAGAGTCGGGCGCTCGTGTTCGCCGTGTCCCCGACGACCGTGTACGACAGCGCTTTCGAGCTGCCGACGTAACCGACGACCCCCGGCCCCGAGTGGATCCCCACGCCGACGGCGAGCGGGGCCTTGCCTTCGACGACCCGCTGGCGGTTGAAGCGCCCGAGGACCTGCATCTGATCGAGCGCGCATTGGACGCACCGCACCGGGTCGTCTCTGTGGGCGAGGGGCGCGCCCCAAAACGCCATGATGCCGTCGCCCATGAACTTGTCGAGCGTTCCTTCGTACTTGAAGACGGTTTCGACCATCAGCTCGAAATACTCGTTGAGCATCTCGACGATCACCTCGGCGGCGGTTCCTTCGCTCATCTGGGTGAAGCCGCGGATGTCGCTGTTGAAGATGGTGAGCTCGGGAACGAGTAGGCCGCCTTTCTTCACCTCGAGCTTTCCGCTGATCATCAGCTCGGCGACGTTGGGCGCGACCAGCCGCATGAATCGATCGCGGAGCACGATCTCTTGCTCGACCTTCTTCGCGAGAATCGTGTTCTCGATGAACATCGCGGCCTGCCCGGCGACCGACGTGATGACCTCGAGATCCTTGGGCTGAAATTGTGCCACGGACTCCGAGTCGAGCCAGAGAACGCCGAGCACTTCCTTCTCGCTCTCGTGCAGCAGCGGCACCACCATCGCGCTCGAGATCCGGTTCAGGATCATCGATTTGCCTTTCGACGCAGCGAAGTCCATCGATGCGTCGTGCGTGAGCACTCCCGCCCGCTCGCTCATGACATGGTTCAGAATGGTGGAGCTAATCGGAATGGCCGCGTCGCTGCCGTCGCGACGGCGAGCGGCACGCGGGTGCAGCGTTCCGTCGTTTTCGCGCAGCAGGATGACACCGCGGTCGGCCTTCGTGAACTTGAAGAGCGCGAGAAGGATCTTGTCGAGCAGCCGGTCGAGGTCGCGCTCGAGGCCGATGTCGCGCGTCAGCTCCCAGGTGATGCGCAATCGTTCGTAGTCGAGCCGGAGTTGCTGCGGATCGTGGCCGACGGCGTCGAACGGAAGAAACCCCTTCGTCTGGGCCGTGATCTGGGCCCCAATGGACCTTGCGGCGTCGAGCACGTCGACCCGTGTTCCTCCAAAGTTGGGCGGACGGCTCGCTGCCGCAGTCGGTGCGACGGGCATCGGAAGGGGGGAAGAAGAACGATACGGAGGGTCGCCCATCGGCGGAGTCGGTTGGCTCGCGCTCGACATCCCCGCCGTCGAAGGAAGCGGGCGCGCCGGCAGGGGCTGCGGCCGTCCGGCTGGGGTCGCGTGCTGGA
>Ga0265316_10002074_pt1 | contig 21086 bp, 19 predicted proteins | sample 4522metaG_FD_202092 | JGI IMG/M metagenome (GOLD analysis project Ga0265316, IMG submission 202092) | Rhizosphere microbial communities from Carex aquatilis grown in University of Washington, Seatle, WA, United States - 4-5-22 metaG | ecosystem: Host-associated > Plants > Roots > Rhizosphere >... | reverse complement strand
GGCCTTCTCTTGTCGGTGTTGAACTTGAACGTCCTCAAACGAAGATGGCAATGCCGTGCCATCGGAGAAAACCCGATTGGGCTTGAGTGCCTGCCTGGCCAGTTCTGAGGCCATCAAGGCCTGCGCCGCTTTGCTGTCGCCCCCGTATTGCTCTGCATAGCGAGTGAACATCGCTAGGTTATGCGGATCCTGCGCAATGTCGATGGTGATGGTTTCGCCCTTTTCATACGCGGAGGTCAGGCGCTCGGACAGTGCGGTGCGTTCAGCAAGGCTCGCCTCCGCACGTTCAGATCGCGTGGCCGTGTTCGTTAGCCTGGACGCCATGTCACGGGCCTCTCTGGAGTCGCTGCTGATGGTGTTGACGAAGCTCGAATCTCGGGAGACGCGATCACCGAATTGCTTGAAGTCAGCTATTTGCTCGCTGGTCAAACTGCTCAATACCTTGCGTTCATCGGCGGATAGGCCCGACAGGTAGCTCTTGTCAGCGCTGGCATTGGCTTTTGCACCAGCGAAGCGCCCGTCAACACCTACATGTCCAGACGCACCAAATGCGATGCGCGCCACTTGAGACTGTGAAAGCCCTGTGCTGTCGGCGATGCCCTTGGAGATCTGGTCTAGGCGATTGAGTGTTTCTCCAAATTGCTCGAAGCTGCTGGACGTGGATCCGCTGCTGCTGCGGCCAGAGCGAAGGCTGCTCAGTCCTCGCGTGAATGCTTCGGAGAGGGCTGTGGATCGATCCGAACTGGCAGCCAAGGCTTCGCTGCGTGCCGCAGTGACCTGTCTGCTAGCGTCGGACACATCCTGTTCAGACACCCGCATGGATACCACCCGCGAAGCAAACCCCTGGTTGCGCAGCAAGCTGACGGCAGTTCGCCCGGTCAGGCTGTTCGATGAGAAGGTGTTGCCACTGAGGTCATTTTGCCAACTGCTCATGAACGCCGAGGTTCGGTTCGGTGCCAGTTGTGCCTGGTCCATGGTGACGTTGCCCATGTTCATGTTGCCGGTGGCAGCAGATGCTGTGCTGCCGGTCAGCATGCTTTGCAGGCCGGACAAGCCACCCACCAGGGCGGTCCCGACACCCTCCATCTTCTTCAAAGCCGCCCAGGCAATGACAGGAATGCTGATCGCAAGGTAGCCCACGACAGCCTCGCCAGAGATGGCGCCCGAATAGATCGTCGAGGCGGTTTGCAAAGACAGGGCCTTGGTGCCCGTGCCGATGTCCGAAGCCGCAGCCAGATCGTAGGCCGCGTAGATGGACGCCATGTAGTTCAGCACCGCGTACAGCGGGGGCCACAGTTGGATCCAGATCAGGATGGCAGCGTAGCCTTTGAAGGCCAGCATCGTGTCGCGCCCGCTGGTCAGCAGCAAGAGCAGCACCATCAAGGGGAACAATGCGTAGGTGAGCGCTTCAATGACGTTGCGGAACACGGGCAAGGCTTGCTCGGCCACCTTGCCATTGTTGATCCACGCGGCGTTCTGCTGAGCGACGGCTTGTGCTCGGCCAACGGCCAGAACCATAGCCGCCGGATCGTTGACCTTCTGCCCGACGATGGTGCTGGTGTCGTTGATCGCATTGAGCATGGCGCTTTGGCGGATCAGGTCGGCAGCGGTGGTGGCCGCATTGGCGATATTGTTCTTGATGTAAGCCTGCTGAATCTGGTTGGCGATGACTGCTGCGGCCGCAGCACCAGGCAGGGTGGGGTTTAACTGGAAGGCCAGGCGGCCCTGAATCTGGTTGATCTGCGCTGGTAGCCGGCCATTGAGGTTTGTGTAGATGTTGGGGCAGGTGTCCACATTGATGCCCGCAGCACTGGTGACCGTGCTGAAGCGTGCAGGATTGGGCGTGGCCATGAGGGGCCAGACATCTGCGGATGTCGAGAACACGGCGGGACCAATCGTGCCGTCGATCAGGTCATACATCGTGCAGTTGTGAATGAAGTTGATCAAGTCAGTACGGAAGTTCGGATCCTGGAACGTCACCTTACTGGTGCTCCTGATCAGCCGGTTGCCAAACATCAGGCCGTTCTTCTCGTAGGTGAGTTCGCTGGGCAAGGCGCCTGGGCCGGGAATGGTCTGGAAGGCGGTTTCGAACAGAGCTGTCAGGGTATGGCCGATGGTGCTGGTGATGCTGCCGAGCATGACCATGCCGAAGGGCACGTTGGCCACGACCTTGACCGGGGCTCCGCCTGTCTTGTCCACGATGCCCACGGTGGCCCTGGGCAGGATCAGGATGGAGAACACCAGCAGCACTGTGCCCAGCCACTTCCAGCCTTGCAGCTTCTCAGGTGCAAAGGCGTAGGCGATCAGGGCGGCCACGAAGCCGCAGAAAGCCACGGCGGCAACGGCCGACATGTAGTCGCCCGAGGCGTGGATGGCCGCTGCTGCATTGAAGACGCCGAACATGCTGTCCGCGTTCTGGTAAGCATAGATCTCCCACATGGCATCCCCTGTGGTCGGTGAAAGTCAACGAGCCATGTAAGCAGCCTGCTGCCCAAGCATGTCCATCACGTGCTGCGGCATGCTGGATCGCAATTGCCGCTCCAACTGTTCCAGGTGGCTGGAGACAGCCCGGTAAGAACCGACCTTCTGATACAGGAGGTTCTTCTCTTGAGAGAGTTGCTGCAGCATGACCAGGGCGCGTTGACGAATCTGGACCGCCTGTTCGCGCTGTGTCTTTTGCAGTTGATAGTCCTTGTCGAGCGCAGCCAAGCCGACGCGCAGATTGCGCTCCAGGAACACATAGGCATAGTCCGCTGCGATCACGTCGCGGTATTGGGCGATGAGGCTGTCTGCCAGGCCCGATCCTGGGATGGTCGCGCCCACCGACAGCATTTTGTAGACCGGCTCGGTGGTCTGGTTGACGAAACCGACTTCTGCCGAGTTGTTGGGAATGGCGGTCCGGGTGGCGATTTTTTCCGCGATGGAGCGCATCAGTGCCTCGACTTTTGCGGTGAATGGCGTGTGTGTGTAGGTGGTGTTGAGGGTCACGGCATCACAGTTCACGTAGTCATTGCACTTGAGCAGGTGCTGGGTGACGTTCACGCCAGCGCCAGCACTTTGCCCATAGAGCAACTGGCTGATCGAGGTGAGTGTGGCGGCGATGGGTTCCGGGTCGCGGGCGGCTTCTTCCGGGTGGTAGATGACGGTGCCCACCATGCTCATGATCAGTTCACGCTCCTGATCGTCCAGGGAGACCCCGGTGTACTTCAGGGCCTTCCAGGTCAGGTTTCCCACGAAGGGTGCCTTGTTGCGCACATTGGCATCGCCTGAGGTGCGGGCCGAAGCGAGGATGCTGGGCCGGTCGGAAGCGCAACGCCTGCGTGCCGCGTCACGGTCGCTTTCCATGCCCATCTCGATGGCGAGGTCGGCGCAGGTCTCCTGCGAGCTGTAACCCGTGGCCTCGGCCGCCGTGCTGACGATGGCTTTGGCTGTTTCGCAGGAGTTGATGCGGGCGTTGTTGATCCAGGTCTCCAGACCCTTGGCCCATTTGCTCAAGCCACCCAGGAGTGGTGAGACGGCTTCCAGTGCAAGTTGAAAGGCGATGCCCGGTAGGGCCGCGGTGATGTTCTTGAGCATGTTCTTGAACTCGGTGGCCGAGATGTGCGAGAACGATCCGCCGAACACATCGATGCCACCACACCCAGCCTTGGCGCTGGGGAACTGGATGGCGGCGAGTTGGTACACCTTGTTGGGTGAGCGCATGAACAAGCTGCCGCCGGTGTAGGTGTTCAAGGTCTGGCCGCGGAAAGCGCCAGGCGCTGTGTAGTTGCCGATGGCACCCAGATTGTTGAACATGTTGTTCACTTCAGCATTGAGGTCCCCGGCGCGCAAAGGTAGCGGCGAACCGATGAGCAGGGTGGCCATTAGGGTGGCGAACACTCGTCTCCAGAAAGGTTCCGTCGGCGTGGGTGTCTGGATCATGATCTTCTCCTATTGAAGAACGACTTGCCTGTTCACGCTGGGCAGCATGGCCTGGGCAGCCGGTGTGCTGACCGTGGTGATGCGCTCCAGCAATTCGGATTCAGACAGCACGCCAAAGCCGATGGGTGTGATCTGCCCGGTGAACGGCTGGGCCAGGAACACCGCTGGCACTTGGGTGACTTTCAGGGTGTTGGCGATGCCGTTGTCGGCTCGGGCGTCTGCAAAGCCCGGCATGTGTCCGCCGTCCACGCTGATGGCCACCACCTTGATGCCGTGGCGCGCCTTGAAAGCCGTCAGCGTGGGGGCGAAGGCGTGGCAGTACGGGCAGTCACTGCGGAAGAAAAAGAACAGGACGTGGTCCTTGCCCAGCGAGGCGATCGATTGGGATCGGCTGAGCAACTGGTCCCGGTCGAACACCTCCAGCGCCTTGGCGTTGACGGGGCGGCCATGCACGGTGGGGTCCAGCTCAGGGGTTGTCCATGCGATGCGCTGGGCAACGTCGGCGAAGTAGGACGCTCGGGCCACGACCTTGGCTTCCAGCTCCATGTAGCGGCGCACATTGGACTCGGTCGGCCGCATGATCGCGATGTTGCGGTAGGACTCGACCGCCTTTTGCAGGCGCTCGAACTCCACCAGTTCCGGCGCTTTGGTCGTACGAGGGGGCATCGTCTGTAGCACTGGCGCAGAAGGCTGAGTTTGGGGCTTGGGGCGCGCTGCGGGCGTGTCGCGAATCTCTTGTTCGGGGTCTTCATAGAAGTGCCAGCCTCTCCATGCGTCGGACCAGTAAAGGGGAGAGGGCGGTTCCTGCGCCACCTGTCCCCGTGCCACGGTTACCGTGGTGAGGTACACCAACGCCAAGGCGTTACCGAATCGGACAAGGCGTGATCGAGGCATGTGGGTCTCCTCATTGCAGCGACTTGGGTGGCAGGCCATTGAGGCAGTAGTTGATGCCGAACTCGATGGATTGTTTTCGAGGAGCCTGAGCGCCTGGCAGCCAGACACCGTCTTGCCAGAAAGTCACTTTCAATCGGCTGCAGCCGATCTGCCGGTAGCGCTTTTCGGTGGTGACGTCGATGAAGATGGGGGTGTTGGACTTGAAGCGTTGGCTGATGGCGTCGGCCGATTCACCAACCAGAACTCCGTGCGCTTGTCCCTCAGGGTTTTGAAGCGCGGTCATCATGAGCACCCTGGCATCTTTGACGGTGGTTCGATTGAGGTGAGGGGGTGATGCTTGCGCTGCACAGGGGTATGGAAGCCATACCGCCATGGAAAGCGCCATCGCCATGACAGAAGTAAATGCGACAGGGGGCGGCGTCATTGGCAACGCCCCTGTCCGTAGTAGCAGTTGGGCACCTTGGCGCTGTTGCCGCTTTGGATGGCACCCAGGTTCGGGTTGTTGGGCACGATGGAGGCGTAGAACTCGGTGAGGTCCATCGCAGCAAAGTCCAGGCTTTGCAGCTGAGGGATGGTGAAGCCTGAGCAGTCGGGGTTCTGGCCGCTGCCCCAGCCCTTGCCAATCTGCATGCGCCCCTGCTCATTGACGATCCGGGCGAGCTTGCTGTTGAAGCAGCATTTGCCGGTGGTGTGCTCCAGACAGGACACACAGGCGCCAAGGACACGAAGACAGGATGAGCACCAGCTTCCGGTGGCGTGGCACAGACCCGCGCCTTCCTTCATGGCCAACTTGCCCTCTTCTTCGTTGCACGACATCATCGACATGACGATGTAGATCACCACAGCGATGGCCAGCGACCAGGGATCGAACGCGACCACCATGCTGTCGCCTGCATAGAGCACCGACGATCCGGCGGGCAGAGCGGTGCCGTTGACGGCCACGGTGACGCCGTAACTGGTGAAGGAGCCGCTGAAGCCGCCGCTGGTGAGCAGTGCGGACATGCCCTGGTAGATGAACTCCCGGTTCTCGGAGTTCATGAGCACGTCGTAGACAAGGCGTGAGCCCACGCCGAAGGTGCTCTGGTTGCTCATCCCAGCGCCAGCGCTGTCCGAGTCGCAACAATCTTTGAACAGCCGGTCTCGGCAGTGGTTGCCTTCGCCCTTGAAAACCTGCATCAGCTTGGTGTCCAGGTACACACCGGCTTCTCGGGCGGCTTCCAGCATCGACATGGAGCGGGCAAAGTCCGCGTCGTTCGTGTAGCTCGTGTTGAAGCAACTGTCACCCAGGCAAAAGACATTGGATGGGCAGTTGGTTGCTGTCGTGATCGTTTGGGCGCTGGCCGGGCAGGTGTAGCTGTCCTGGTAGACCTCGCACATGCCTGTGGCAGCGTTGGTTTGCTTGCATGTGCTGCTGCCCAGCGTGCAGCCTTGGCTCAGCAAGGGTGCGCATTCGTCTGTGGGGGCACCGGATGTGCAAGAAAGGGTGCGCTCGTAGGACCAGCAAGCGCGGGTGACGGCTCGGCCATCGATCACCTTGGTGGCGGGGCCATCCACGCACCTGTTGGCTGTGGTGACGGTGCAGCGTCCGCCTGCTTCGAGTGGGGCGCTCTTGTCATCCCAGACATCGGTTTCGATGTGGTTCATGGTGGGCTGCTGGAAAGACAACGGGATGCTCCAGCCAGAAGCGCCGACCAGGCTGGCCGCCCCCGCATCCTGAGCACAGCGGGTCTCTGTGCGGCTGACCACGACAGAGGGGCCGCTGTCACAGCCCATGCGGGGGCGGGGCATGGTGAGCGTGAAGCAGCGATCGGCCGGGCCCGCCGATTGGATGCGGCTGGACCAGTAAGCCTGCAACTGGTCGCCGCGCACGGTGCCCGTTGGGCAGGCATAGACCGGCGTGCCGAACTGGAAGTTGTAGTTGCACTGGCCAGATGAGCAGCCGGATCCAGGCATCATGACCACCTTGAAGGGGCGCCAGCAATGGCCACCCCAGTGTGGTGAGAGGTCGGTGACGAATGTAGGTTGGGTGGCTGGCGTGCTGGGCAATTCCAGGTTCTGCCACCCGACGCAGGCCCCGTTGCCACCGGCAGCGTAGAAGCGAAATTGCTGCAACTGGTCGGTGCGGATGCGGCATTGGGCTTCGGCCACCATGTAGTCGGCACCGTTGCGATTGGCTTGACCATGCGCAAACCAGTCGCCAGCTGTGCAACTGGGGACGAGTTCGACTTGCACCGTCAGATCCCGCCGGGTGGCGTAGTTGCCCACACCGTTGTAGCGTTGGCACTGTTTGGTGACTGCGCCTGCTGGTGTGATGGCTGGGGAAGGGACGTCGGCGGTGGCGCAGCCGCTGTAATAGGAGGAGAGGCTGCCAAGGGCCAGAGACGGGTTGGCGGCGATGTCCCGCGCGCCCATGACTGCGGGGTCGTGGGGCGAAATGGCAGGGCGTGGCGTGTTGGCCGAGTTGAGCGCGCCGCGTTGGGCCTGGCACACCGGGTCATCGGGCGTGCTGGTGCAGGCGGTGAGGCGCGCGTTGGCCGGGCCTGACAAGCTGGGTTGGCCGTAGTAGGCCGCCTCAGCGGGCGTGCGGGTGTATCCCGGCACATTGGCCGTTGCATTGGGGGTGCTGACCGTGCCCCGAATCACCGGGTTGGCCGCTTGACCGGCGGCGGTGCCTTCTTCGTGTGGCCCAGCCAGGGCCATCGTCTGCGCCATGACGAAGCACCAGAGGGTGAAGCAGGTGACGAATCGGCGCAGCATGACGATCCCTAACCCTTGAGCCGTTGGATGAAGGCGCCGGCATCCTTGCTGAAGCGGGGTGTGCGGTGCTGAATGTGGCCCAAGGCGTAGTCCAGGCTCACGTCTCCGGCCAGGCGGACATAGTCATTGGGGGGCGCACAACTGCCTCGGCCACCATCACCACAGGGCGTGCTGTCAGCGCCCTCACGCACCAGCACAAAACTGGGCACCTGTGTGATGGCGTAGCGCTCGAAGGCTTGCGGATCGATCTGGAAGGCCACAGACTGACCGGCCAACAATGCCTGTGTTCGCGCGACGGTGTCACGGAGGGAGCCATTGAGCAGGCCTCTGATCAGCAGGGATGCTTTGGCGCGTGCCGCTTGGCTGACCAGTCTCTTGAGGGTGGCCTCGGGCATCGACAGGCTGATGAACACCATCAGGATCGGGCCACCACTCATGTCCTTGCCCACCCCGGTGCCGGGGGGCTGGGCGGTTTTCATCTGCAGGGCGTAGGCTTTGGACAGCGCTTCGAGGTCCACAGGCACTTTGGCTTGGGGCTGCGGGAGCGCATCAATTCTTGGTCCCGCTGTGTTGGGCACACGTTCCAAGTCTGCGGCGCTGGGCACGCCGTGCGCTTTCCGAGCACGTTCGATGTCCTGGTCCGTGATGGTGGGTTGCGCGCGCCTGGCCCGAGCCATGTCTGCTTCGGTGATGACCGGTGTGGTTTGGGCCTGTGCGCTCAGTGCAAGCAGCATGGACAGGCCAAGACCGAAGCCCCAGCGTGAAGGTTGATGGAAGTCAGAAGCCGACACAGCAGTTCCTTTTGCGAAACAACATGAAGGCGAAGTCTTCGCCGCGCACCGGGTATTCCTTGCCGGCCCCCCAGATCACAGTGCTGCGCCCGAAAGGCTGGCAGCACCTGCCGCCGTCCTTTTCGGTGTTGGGGATGGGGTAGGTGAGTTGTGTCTTGTAGGCCGTTTTGTCCATGACGGGCGCGAAGTACGGACCGCACAGACCGGGCGTGCCATGCCACCCCCAGGCGATCAACTCGCGGTGCACCTTGGCGGTCAGGCGCTGAGCCAACAGCGAAGCTGTGCGCACACCGCCAAGGTGATAGGGCACATGACCATCCAGGGGGTAAATACCGCCCTGGCATCCTGCGCACCAGAACAACTCCTTGATGCCAAAGCCCACTGAGGCGGCGACGCAGTCGGCCGCGCAGGCGGCAATCGCGATGGGATTAGCGAATAACACGGCATCAGGATTGAGGATCAGGGTCAACTCGTCGTCGTTCCACAGCGGATCGACCTCGGTGAGGTAAGCCAGATCGAAGCTGCCCTTTTCCAGGCAAGGAAAGTCGGTCACCACCTCCAGCCAGTAAAGCATCGGGTTCACGTAGAAATGGGCCTGATAGAAGCTGCCGCCATCTCCGTCGCCTTCAGGGCGTGTGAATCGCGCGGCCTCTGGTGCGGGCAAGCCCGGATTCAGGTCGATGCCACCCAGTGAGGTCAGGCAGAAAGGCTTGCGCACGACTTCGACATGGCGAGCCGGTTCCCAAAAGCCGATTGACAGACCAATGACCGGGTTCACGCCGCAACTGCACACTGGGCTGCTCGGGTTGGCAATGTCTTCCTGGCCGCCAAAGTTGGCGATGGGGATGCTGCCCAGGCTGATGGGCAGGATGCAACTCCAGCAGATGTCTGTGATGGGGTTGGGGAACTTGCCGGTGCAGGTGGCGATGCCTGCTGCATGGCTGTGCTGGCTGGTCATGGCCATCAGCCAAATCAGGAGGGTTGCCGCGACGTGATCCCACGATGGACGCAATCTGGCGTTTGGAGTGGTGCGGGTCATGGCGTCACCTCCAACTCATCCACGCGCAGGCGCTTGCCTTCCTGCGAGACCAGGGCGGGCACCTGTTCGATGCCCAGGCGTCGGGTCAGCACACCTTGCTGGTCGTAATAGACCGGTGTGCGCCAGGCTTTCATCAGGTCCAGGTAGGAGCCAGCTGTCAGGATCGCCTTGACTTGGCCCCGGTAGTGCTGGATCAACTCCCGTGCGCGTCTCACCTGCCGTGCATCACGGGCGTCGAAAAACAGCAGGTGTCTGGACAAGGACACCACGTCCAGCGGGTTGTGGCGCGACCCAGCAGCAAACATCAGGTGCCCCTGGGGATCTAGGATGTTGCGATCCAGCGTGAAGCTGGGGTCGAAGTAGAAGGTGCGCGGCTTTTGCGTGGTGCGCAGTCCGGCCACAGGCTGTGGCTGGCGCACGGCCTGAATGCCTCGTTCACGGGCCTGGTCCTGCAGTCGAGCCAGTTCACCACTGGCTTGCTTTTCTCGCAGGCGTTGCGTGATGAAGTCCAGCAGGTTGGCTTCGCTGATCGGGTAGGTCGGACCGATGCTGCCCAGGTCCACCGCCCAAGCGCATGAGCCCACACCTGCACATGCCATGCTCAGCAGGCAGGCCATCAACATTACATGTGGGCTCCTGGGTTTCATGGCTGACCTTGACCTTCGCAACGGATGCGTTGGGAGAGTTGGTTCAGCAGGGCGTCACGCTGCGCCAGTTGGCTGGGGTGGCTGGCGCTGACCATGCCCATGAGGACCGGGTCACCGCTGCCCTGGGCAATCGCCTTGCGCAGCTCCAGTGCGGTGAGGGGCCGCCCGCAGCGTTGCGCGAACGCCCGCAAGTAGGCCTGGGCTCCGTCGCGGGCTGCAGGTGAGATTTGCGCCAGCAGTGCTAGGTAGTCCTCCAGTGTCACGTCGTCTGGCGTGGACGCTGCGGTGCTGGTGCTTTGAGTGACTGGGCTGCTATGGGCGTGCCATCTTTCCGGCTGCTGGGCTGGCTGCTTGGTCGGCTTCTGAGCTTGAACGTGGGCTGCAGATGCCAAGCCAGCGATCCAGATGCACAGGATCAGGCGAGGCGCCGACTGGCGCACGTCATGAGGGCCATTGCGGTGTGGCTGTAAGTGGCTTGGACGAGCTTGCATGTCATGCTCCTCAGAACAGGGGCCGAACGAGCCCGATGACCTGCTCGGCGCGGACCAGACCGCTGCTGCGGTAGCGCGAGTCGAAGCTGTCGGGGCTGCTTCCCTGGACGTAGTAGCTGCCCGGTGGGATCACCGTGGGCAGAATGGGATCGAGTGCACGGTGGTCAAAGGTTTGAGATTTGGCATGCCCAACTGCCTCGCCGTTGATCAACACCCTGCGGTCTTGGACGGTGATGGTGTCACCGGGCAGGCCCCTGACCATCTTGAAGAAGGGCTGGCCGCGCAGGCCCGGGTATTGCTGCTTGGCATCGCCCGCGAAGGCGAACAAGATGTAGTCGCCACGGTGCAAGGTAGGCGGCGCAGCCTGTGTCCCGGTCACGCCAAATGTCGTGAGGTAGGCTACGCGGTAAGGCAGGCTGGGCGTCCAGTTGAAGACAATGGGCAGGCGTGGGGTGGGATCCAGGAACAGCCGGGCGTAGGCCAATGCCCAGATGGCGAACACCGGAAGATAGAGGTACCAGCGGCGCCTCATGTGGGCCAACTGGTCGACAAAAGATTGCCGGGCTTGACGATAGCTTCGCACAGGCCAGGGCATAGGGGGCGGGATGCGGACGATCTGCAAGGTCATGGCATCCCCACTTTCTGGCGCAACTGAGCGGTCAAGTCCACGGTGTGCGGTGTGGGCCCGGCCACAGCGCCTTTGAGCACCACCAAGCATGCGCAGTCGCGGGGCAATTCCTCCAGTGCAATGGGCAGGCGTTGGGCGAAGGTGCGTGCCATCAGCATGGCGTTTTGCCGATCGTCTTCCGAGCCCGCCTTGGTGAGCAGTTGTGTGAACTCGGCTTCCTTTTGCCGGTACACCTCGGCCACATCGACCATGCCGATGCGCAGCGCTGGGCGCACCACCGTGCGGTCATAGAGCAGCAAGGCGGCAGCGACCACGATCAGGGTTAGCAGCAGTTGCACCAGGGCAGGGATGAAATCAGGGGCTTTCATACGGTGTGCCCCCGGCGCCGCAGCAGTTCGGTGATGGCGGCATCGATGCTCAGGCCTTGCGCACGTAGCTCGTCGATGGGCGCGTTGTCCTCCAGCTTGTTGGAAAACAGCAGGTGCGTGGCCGGATCCAGGATGTTGCGCGCCACCCCTTCGCCCACCGGGGAGGAGATGTAAAGCTCGGAGTACACGCCCGCCTCGGTCCTCAGTGAGTTCAACAAGCGCTTCTTGGGCTCGTCCATGGTCAGTCGGCCCTTGCGGTCCAGCATCTCGATGGATTCGGGCTTCTGGCGCAGCAGGAACACCCAGTCCGAGCAGTTGAACGCAGCTTCCATCTGGGCCGAGCCATAGAAGTCGTCGGCGCTCTGGGTTGCCGTGCCCAAGGCTCCGCCGTATTTGCGGGCGCGCCGGGCCGCTTCCTCGATCACGGCGGCCTTGACGGGGTCATCGGCACCGATGTCGCCCAGTTGCTGCTTGAGCTCGTCAATGAACAGCACCTTGCGCCGGTTGCGGCTGAGGTACATCTCGCCGGTGATCTGGTGCAGCAGCAGGATGTTCACAACGGCGTGCAGGTCGGGGCGGCGCTTGAGTTCCTCGTTTTCGATGACGATGAAATCGTTGCTGAAATCGACGTTGCTGGGCCCCTCGAAGAAGCGCTCGTACTGGCCGCCCCGGGTGTAGGGGTTGAGCATCACGGCCAGGTCCTTGATGCGCTGGTCGTTGACCAGGCCAAGGGCTTCGATGTTGCCGGTCTTGAAGGCCTCGCGCAGGGCCGTGATGGTCAGGTCGTTGCCGTGCTCGGCGAACAGCTTGAGCACCATGGCCGAGATGGCCTTGTACTGCACCTCTTCCAGCGTGTGCTGCATGGAGCACATCTTGGAGATGGCCGGCACCAGCATGTCGATGTCCTCGTGGATGTCAACGATGTTGGTGAATGGGTTCAGGCAGATGTCCACATCGGGGCGGAACTCGATGTAGGTGCCCTTGGCCTTGCGGCACAGCTTCTCGAAAGAGCGGCCCAGGTCCAGCATCCAGACCTTGGCGTCGATGGCCCGGTAGGACCAGGCCATCTCGTTCATCAGCACGGACTTGCCCGAGCCCGGTGCGCCGATGATCGCGAAGTTGTAGTTGCCCAGGTCGTTGTCGAAGATGTCCAGGGTCATCAGCTGCCCACGGCGCCCGCCGAACACCAGGGCAGGTGTGCGTGTGCCGCGCCACTCGGCGATCAGGGGAGCCAGGTGGATGGCGTTGGCCATGGTCTTGCGCGAGACGCGACGCATCTTGGCCAGGTCGCTATGAAAGCGTGGCGTGAGGGTCATGGGCAGGCTGGCCAGCAGCGCCTGGCGGTGCATGTACACGTCGGCATTGAGCTGAAAGCCCCGGCCACGCCAGATGGCGTTGGCCGCTTCGTGGGCCGCCACGGCCTTGCGCGGTGGCGAGAAGATGGCCAACTGGTGGTAGAGGCTTACCAGGCTGCCGCCGGTGTCGATGGCCTGCGCGGCGGCCGTCCAGTCCTGCAGCTTCTTGCCCACGTCCGGCATCACGTCGGCCATCTTGCTCTTGGCGTTTTGCGTGGCGCGCACATGGTTGGCGGTGACCGTGGCCTTGGTGGCATTGGGGTCGAGCACATGCACGCCCATGGTCAGCAAGAATGGCGCGCTGTACTGCAGGGCGGGCTGCATCAGGTCGCCGATCAGCGAGCCCATCTGCCAAAGGGCGAAGCGCTCAGGGAAGGACTTGATGGAGTAAAAGCGCGCCTCCAGTTCATCCGATCCGGTCTCCTTCCACAGGCGCAGGCCGCTGGGGGTGGGGTCCTGGATGGTGTCGAAGTCGATGATCTGGTCGCGCAGTTCGCGCCCGTCGTCGTAGTGCAGGTCTGGCGCGTCGGTCTGCGAGATGCGGTCAGGGTTGGTGAACAGTGCGCACCAGTTGATCAGGTCGGCGGCATCGCAGACCCGGTTGGGCAGGGAGGCCGAACGCAGCGTGGATGCCATGGACTCGCGCTGGGCCATCACCTCTTCGCGCCTGGTCATGTCCTGGGCGTCACCGGGCAGGGTGACGCTGAGCATCAGGCGGAAGTCCCGGATCGTGTAGTGAAAGCCCGAGGTCAGCGAGGACTGGGCTCCCCGCAGCAGGTGGCCTACGCGTTGGCGGGCCAGGGTGTGGAAGAGGTTGTCGTTGCGGGCAGGTCGCCCCCAATGCTTGGCCTTATCTGCCTGGTCCTCGTCTTCGACTCGCAAGTTGGCATAGCGGCGCAACTGGCCACGCACATGGGGTGAGGCGAACAGGTGGAACTGGATGCCCGCGCCCGTCGGGCAGTTGGCGTACAGCGAGATCAGCACCTCGGCCATGCGTTCATCCGCGCCCGACTGCGGCATGACCTCCAGCATGAAGCCCAGACCATCGCGGTTGACGAAGATTTTTTCGTCTGCGAGGTAGGCGGAGTAGGGCAGCCACGCGGCGAATTGCTCTGCCGGTGTGTCTGGTGGCGCGCCCAGGCCCATGGCCTCGAATAGGCCCGGGCGTGCGGGCCTGCGCACGGTGCGAGCCGCATCCATGGAGACGCTGGCTGCTGTCGTGATTGTTGAAGTGGCTGTGGGGGTGGGCATGGCGCAACCTTTGAGGGAGGTTCAGTTGCTGGGGTCAAGGCTGTCGGTAGGCGGCAGCAAGGGGCCGATGTCAGGACTTTCCGAGTTGTCCGGGGCGTACGGAGACGGGCGCTGCTGGCCAACGGGCCGCACGGGCGAGGTGCTCTGTTCTGGCGTGGCAGGTTTGACGGTGGTGCCCATCGGAGGTCGTATGGGCGCATAGGCGTCACGGATCTGGCGATGTGCGTGGTCGATCAGCCACTGACCCGCATCGATCTGGACATAGACATAGCCCTGGTCGTAGAGGTCGCGGTCGGCGTCTTCCCAGGGCTTGAACCACAGCCTCAGGATCCGGGCCGATGAGCGCAGGGGCAGCGCCAGGCTGGGGGACTGAGCCACGGGCGGGACAGTGGCTTGGGCGGATGCCCGCGCTGGTGCAGGGCGAGGCTGTGGCGACCCGGGTGCGGGATTGGTACCTGGCTCGCCATGGGATTTGGCGGCCAGGCGGCGCTTGGCCACCTGGGCGGGCAGGTTGTCCTGAACGGCGTTGGCATAGGTGCCCGACACCGAGGTGCAAGTCACCCCGTCCGGGGCTTTGCAGGCGTAGTCGGAGCTGCCGCCCAGGCCGGAGAGGTTCATGCAGCCCGACAAGCTCAGCAGCAAGCAAGCCAGAAGCCAGATCGGGCGTGCGGAGTGGACGCGGCTAGCGAGGTGACCGTGGGCGTTCATGGCTGAACCTCCGAGGTGGCCGGTTTCAGGCGGGCCTGGATCACCTGGTGATCGACGTAGCCTTCGGTGCGGCTGCCATCTGCCCAGATCAGGGTGGGCGTGGCTTGAACACCCAGGCGTTGCGCCAAAACCAGGTTGCGGGCCACGGGGTGATCGCATCGCGCTGGGGCATTGATCGCGGTGGCATCGCCCTGCACCATGTAGCGCTGCCAAGCTTGAGCCCGGTCAGGGGCGCACCAGAGGGCGATGGGCTTGGCCTCACCCTGAAAGGGCAGCATGAAGGTGTAGACCGTGACGTTGTCGATCCGGGCCAGCTCAGGCTCCAGTTGCTTGCAGTAGCCGCAGCCCGGGTCGCTGAACACGGCGATCTGCCTCTGGCCGTTGCCGCGCACGGTCTTGATGGCGTCAGCGAAAGGCAGTTGGTCGAAGGCAATTGGCGTGGATGCCGGTGCTGAAGTTGCTGCTGTAGGCGCAGCGGGCGCCATCGCGCCCCGCCTGGCCGCCAGGGCCATTCGTGGCCCGGTGAGGTCGGTCATGGTCTGTGTGTCAAAGACATGGCCGAACACGAAGTAGCGCGGCTGGCGGGCCGACACATAGGCCACGTTCCCGTTCATCCAGACTTCGTACAGTCCGCCAATGGGCGAAGGCAGCACCTGGGTGAAGCGCGTGCTGGGGTTGGCCTTCCTGAGTGCGGCCAGGAGGCGGGCCTCTTCAGATGGCGGAGCGCCCGCCCAGGCGATGCCATTGACCAGCATCGTGAACAGTGCCCAGATCAGCGTCACGTCCTGAAGCCTGCCTCGCAGAGGCGGGCGCATGTCAATAGTTGTCATCATTGGCGGCTTTCAGGTAGCGGTCTTCGGGGGCGGGCTCAGCCGAGCGCGACAGCGTGCGGGAGGGGGTGCCGCCGGTACGGGTGTAGGCGTTGGCCGACATGGGCGCGTCGATACGCACGCCCTTGGTGATCACCACATCGATCTCGCGGCTGGCATCGATTTCGATCACCGGAAACGTGTTCTCGGCGAGCTTGATGTAGTACTGAGCCAGGCGGTCCAGGGCCTTGCCGACACCGGTGCCGATGCCTGCGCGGTAGGCGTCACTGCTGTTGCCACCGCTGCTGGCGATCGTGCCCAGAGCAGAGGTGCTGTAGGTGGTCGATGAAGTTGACAGGCCCTGGCCGATGCCACTGACCACGCCTGCCAGAAGGGCGTTGGCCAGCATCTGGCCTTGTTTGGTGACCAGTCGCCCGCGCATGCCCACCTTGCCGTCTTCGCCATAGACGCTGCCCTGGATCTTGACTTCCAGCGTGGCGCCGTCCGGGCGGACGCAGGACAGGTTCTCGGTGCGCAGGTAGGCTCGCTCCGAGCTGATGTCGCCGTAGCCTGCCGCGATCACGAAGCAGTCCCGGTATTCCCCCCGAAAGCGGTTGGGCAGGACCGAGTTGTCCGAGAGCCGGATCAGGACCGGATGCGGGTTGGACTGGGCCTGCCCGCCCGTGGGGGCATCCAGGCCACCAAGTAAGGTGCCGCGCGTGAAGCTGACGGGCAGGAAGGTCGAAACGGTGCGGGTGTCGGCTGTTGACGGTGATCCAGGCGTGGCATTGTTTGTGGTGCTTGCCGTGGCGCCTGTTGCAGCGGCCTTGGCCGATTCCCGGTCCACCAGAGAAACGCGCGTCAACACCGGGGCATTGAAAGGCATGTCCTGCGGTGCCATGCCCGGATCACCGAGGGGCATGGCACCTGCGGGCGATGTGCCGGGCGGCAGCGGTGGGGGAATGTTGATGCTCTGCCCATGAGGATTTGCATGGGGCAGAGCGGTGGACGCCGGAGGTGGTGGAAGGGGCAGGCTGGATGCCGGTGGCATCGTTGGGGGCGCGGGCGTGTTTGACGCTGCCGCAGCGTTGGGTGCCAAGGACATGCTGGCAGCCTGGCTGGCCGAGGTGAGTTTTTGCTCCAGTTCGGCAAAGCGTTGCATGGTACGGGCCTCGAAAGCTTGTCGGTCCTTGTTGAGCCGGGTCTGCTCATCGCGCTCGTTCTCGTACTGCGCCAACTTGCGCCCTGCGGTGCCCACCCATTGGTCTACCGGGTTGACCTGCTGTCCCGGCGGCATCACCCCGATGTTTGTGACCGTGGCAGGCTGCGCGCTGCCGTTGTTCTTGGCGTCTGCGGTGGGCGAGCGCGTGTCGGTGAGGGCGAAGATCAGCCACAGCAGGCCGACACCACATACCAGGATGGCGGCCAGGGTGACGTACTGGCGTTGCCGTGGAGACAGCCTTTGAAGGGCACTGCCCACGGCCCCCTTGATGCGGTCGAGCAAGCCGGTGACGCTCCCATTGGCTGCTTGGTCGAAAGGCGTGTTCATCGCGTGGCCTCCTGCCGGATCACGAACACATTCGTGGTCTCTCCGGGTTGCAGGTTGTAGTTCTCGATGGACACGCCCATGACCTGGGCACCTTCGCGGTCAAATTCCTGCTCGGCCAGCACCATCAAGGTCGGGCTGATGTTTTGCAGCAGGTATTTCTCGCCGACCAGGCCTCGCCCTTCATAGCGACGCATCAGGGAAAATCTCGCTTCGAGCCACAGGGGGACGAGGCGGTTGACCTCCTCAACGCGCACCTCGGGAGGCACTCGGTCAGAAGCCATCGCCACTAGCAAGGCCTTCATGGCTCGGATGTGGTTGGCCGAAGTGCCCAATGACATACCCGAGGGACTTGGGTTCGCGTTGTCCAGCTTCAGCAGCCTGGCACTGGGATCCCGGATGACGATGGTGTCTGCGGGGGTGTCCGAACGATGTAGCAGCAGGGTGTAGGTCGCCTGGGCGCTGGAGACGAACAGGTTGATGGGCTTGCTGGACCTGCCCACGGGTCGGAGGTAGACCTCGCCCTTGTCCTTGTCGCATTCGAGGACCAGTTCACCCGTGGGGTTGATGGCCGGACTGTTCTGGCTGTTGTTGGGGGGTGGGGTTCCGTTGGCGCAGTTGCTCGAATAGATGTTGCCGAACACATCGGTGATGGGCGCGCCATCGATGCGGATGCGCGTGGGCTCCTTGATCGACACCATGGCCTCAACGGAGACGCCGTCGCGGGCTTCAACCAACTGGAGCGCCCTGACGAGGCTTGGTGCCGTTGCCATCCCAACGGCTGTCACCAGGGCCAGCAGCAGGTTTGTCAGCGAAGTGGAGGGCTGCTGGCGTCGCTTGAAATCAGCTCGCATTGGGAACCTCCTTGAAGGTCTTGAGGTGCATGCGTGCCCCGTTGAAACTGAACTCGATCAGGTAGGCCTTGAGGTCGTTGGCGGTTTCGAAGCCATTGACCAGGGTGCGCAGTCGGCCACGCACCACGACGCTTTGCTTGTCCTCGCTGGGCACCAACTGCTGCGGCATGAACATCGTGCTGGCGTTGATGCGCTTGAGCCGCTCGGCCTCGACCTCCTGCCGGGTCTTGAGCGGGCCGTATTGGTCGGGCTCCACATAGCCGAGCAGGATGTTTTTCTTCCAGTCGATCGATGAGGGCGTGACGTCCAGCACCAGCCAGGCCATGAAACCACCCATCTGCTCCAGGTATTCGCCACTGGCCTTGTCTCGGCTGACCCAGAAGGTCTTGTCGATCGTGGGTGGCACGACCACCGTGCGCACCGTGCCAATCAGGTTGAGGATGACGAGCAGTGCCACAACATGCCCCGAAGCCAGTACGCCCACCGCGAGCCCCAGGCTGCGGTTGCGGCGACGCATCTCCTTGATGTCGCTGTTGAGTCGCTCGAAGTCCATGGCGTGCTCCAGACTCAGCCGACCATGCGGCGGATGTGCGAGGGCGGGGTGGCGCGCATCGCGGTCATGGGGCTGGGCGGCAGGTGCCAGTACAGCCAGTGCATCGCGAAGGCCTGGTGCTTGTCGGCCTTGATGCGGGCGATCCAGCGCGACAGGAAGATCCCCGCACCTGCGCAGGCCGCAAAGGCCAGCTTGGTGCCCGACAGGTAGCCGACAAAGAAAAAGAAGATCACCGGGGCGGCCACATCGATGTCCCAGAAGCCGATCTTCCAGGGGTCATCCAGGCGACGGGGGATGTAGGTGTCGGCTTGCATGTCAGGCTCCTGCAGGTTTGGGCTGACCTCAGACGACGGCGCCCATGATGGCGCCCGCGATCACCAGGCCTACCGCACCGAAGATGGCCAGGCCCACGTAGAACAGCACCGGCCCGAAATTGCGCAGGGCCGACAGCGAGATCAGGGCGACCACGAAACCGACGAAGCCGACCAGGGCCTTGACGCTAGGCCCCAGCGCGGAGATCTGGGCGAGGGCGGATGTCAGCGGCCCGGTGATGCCGGTGAACGCCACCAGGTCGAGGGCGAAACCAGGCATGGACAGGCCCAAGCCCAGGGTGAGCATGGCCAGCGCCGAGGCCACACGCCAGCGCTTGTGTGTGGGCTTGCCGGTGACTCGGGCACTGGATGGGTTGCTTTGCTGATCATCCTGTTGGACAGTTTGACGAACAGGGACGAAGGGATGGATGATGGCTGTGCGCATGGGAATCTCCTGGCTGGGTTGCGCGTCAAGGCCTGACGCAGGCGGGGGCGATCCTGCGAACGTGTGAGCACGTCTCAGGAGGGGGATGCGGTGGGCGACGGGCTCACGGGTGAGGGCCATTGGTGTGTCATGGCCCACCCTCGGATGAGGCTGTGAACACGACCTCAACGCGACGATTGCGGGCTCGGCCCTCAGGTGTGTCGTTGTTGGCGATGTAGCAGCACAGGCCTCTGGCATCGATGCGGATGTCATTGGGGTGTGAGGGACTGATGCGCTTGATGTGATCTCGAACGGCATCAGCCCGAGCTAGCGCGATGGCCTGATTGGGCGCATCAGGGCCGACGTTGTCGGTGCGTCCCACGATGAGCACACGCTGGGCACGTCCCAGGGCTTTGGCTGCGCTGTTCAGCAGGGTCCGGTGTACAGGTGTCAGCACCGCACTGTCGGTTGCAAACTCCAGGACCAGCACCTGAGGCTTGTGCAGCGGGGCAGGCTTGGTCACTTCAGTTGGCGCGACGGATGCAAGGGCGCGCGCGTTGCCTCGCATCGAAGGCTGCGGCTGTGCATCGGCCACAGCCAGCGTTTTGGGTGTGGTGGTAGGACAGGCAGGCTCGACGCACTGGGCAAAGTACGCGTCGCGGCCACGTTCAAGCTGCGCGATGTGTGAGGCGTTCCGCTTAGCTTGTGGTATCGCGGTTGCATGGCCCTGCTTGGCGGGCAAGGTGCAAGACGAGAAGGCAAACAGAATCACCGCTGCCGAGGCGCTGGTCATGGCGAGGTCCTGTACCCGCGTCATGGCGACACCCGAGCGGCAAGGATGAAGAGGGGCTGCTTTGCCTCTGATCGGCTCTGCGGCCATACGGCGGTTGGCTGTGGGGACTGGATTGCCGAGGCGTGCAACTGCCGATAGACCTTCCAGGCGTAGCGTCTGCGTGCGCTCTGGCAGGCCACTCCCTTGAGTTGGGTACACGCTGCGTTGTAGGCACCCACCCCATCCCAGGTCAGCCCTTGCTTGGCCAGGGTTTGGGCAAGCAGCCAGGCGCCCACATGGATGTTCGTGCAAGGGCTGTACAGGTCGCTTTCGGTGATGCCGAACCGTGCCAGCGCAGGCAGGTTCGAGCTGTTGATCTGCATCAGCCCGATGTCATAGCTGCCCGTGCGTTGGCGGTGGCTGAGGTTGATTGCATTTGGATTGAGGTGCGACTCGACCTTTGCAACGGCATAGAGCAATTGCGATGACACGCCATATCGATGCGCCGCCTCGTCCCAGCAAGCCAGGGCGTGTGCCGGCAGGCTCAGCAGCGCAAGACATCCAGACAAGGGACCCCATTGCATGGCGCACTCCAAACAAGACCGATGAATCCGCCAATGCACGTTGCGCGGCGGGACGGATGGGGTGAGACCGGCACGGTGCCGATCAAGGTCTTGTTCAGGTCTGCCGTGGTTGGACGACCTTGGCGTGGTCAGGGCACGTGAATCGTTTGGAGATTCTTCATGCCATGTGCTGGTCAGAGCGCTGGGCGGTCGATGGCCTCAGCGGGTCTGTGTGGCGTGCTCTGGACGGAAGCGCTGTGCCATGTTGATGCGAGCTTGTTGAAGGACGCTGGCGCCGGTCTCATCCGCCTGTTGACACAGCGCCACGCAGGCGGTGGTCAAGTGGTCGAGCTGGAACTTCGGGTTGGGGTGCCGATTGGCGGGTGAGCGCTGCAACTCAAGGA
>Ga0265316_10002069_pt1 | contig 21121 bp, 11 predicted proteins | sample 4522metaG_FD_202092 | JGI IMG/M metagenome (GOLD analysis project Ga0265316, IMG submission 202092) | Rhizosphere microbial communities from Carex aquatilis grown in University of Washington, Seatle, WA, United States - 4-5-22 metaG | ecosystem: Host-associated > Plants > Roots > Rhizosphere >... | reverse complement strand
TCCCGCCCGTGCCGATCGTGCCACCCGTCGTAATCGACCCACCAGTGTTCCCGCCGCTGCTGCCCCCTGTCTTGCCTCCGCTCGATGCGCTCCCGCCCGACGTCCCGGCACTGGCCTGCGTGCCTCCCGAGCCTCCCGCAGTGGGGCCGCCTGTCCTTCCCCCGCTGGCGCCGCCGCTGGTTCCGCCGGACGCGCCGCCGCTGGTTCCGCCGGACGCGCCGCCGCTTGTGGCCGCGCCACCGGCCGTTGCGGATCCACCGGTTGCCGTGAACCCGCCGATGGCGTTTCCCCCGGACGCACCGCCGGTTGCTGTCGCGCCACCGGCCGCCACGGACCCACCGGGTGCCGTGGACCCTCCGCTCACAGCGCTATCCCCTGCGCCGCTTGAGGCGCCCGCGGTGGTCGCGCCGCCGGAGAGTGGGATGCTTCCTGCCAGTGCGACAGTTCCGCCTATACCCCCGGTGGAAACGCTGCCGCCGGTCGCGACCATGCCCCCGGAGGTCGTGGCGCCGCCATTTCCCTTCACGCTGCCGCCGCTGGCGGAGCCGGTGCCAGAAGAGCAGCCCGCCCAAGCCAGGGCCAGTGAAAGACCTGCCCCTGCTGCCAGCCGAATCGGGCGCCGGATGAGTGAAGTCACTATGAATTCCCCATCCTCTCGAAGCGACCCGCTACAGGCCCCAGCCCCACTGGATCAGGGTGAGGGCAGAAGGGTTTGTTACAGTGAGGGAAAGATTCGTTCCGGTTCCGCTCAACTTGGTAATGCTCGTGGTGTCGTTGTTGCGCAGTCCGACCCACAAGCAACTCCCCATTTTCCATTCTCTCATCTGATTCGTGGTGCCGACCATGTACAGAGTGTTGATGGTTGGATCAGCAACCGGCGTGAACACCCTGCGCAGCCCGGCAGGAGTGGGAGTCGCCACACCAGAAGGTGCGGGGTAGTTGATTCCGGTGGTCATGACGACCCCGTATTCGGTCACGATGGTCCGGTTGTAATAGGGGCCCACTTTCTGCTTGAGATAGTCACTCCAACCCTGTGCTGTGGAGGTCGTGGTCGAAAAGTTGTAGAAGTGCAGAGAAAGGAGGCACCCGGCCAAGCGAGGGTCGGCGCCTTGCTTGTTCACGTCGGTATCAGTGTAGTCCCCAGCCACGACAACTCGATTGTGGGGAACGGTTGGATACCGGGCCAACCATTGCGCGGCGAAGTCAATGAACGCCGCTGGTTGCAGGGCGTAGGGCTCGTTCATTATCTCGAAATACACGAGGTCGCTGGATAGATACGCATCGATAACCGTCTGCCACATGGTGTAGAAAGAGTTGGGATCAGCCAGCGTTCCACCCTTTATCGCCCAGTAGCCGATGATGACCTTCATGTTCTTGCTGATGGCCGAATCGATGATGCCTTTGTAGGCCGTCCACCACGCAGCATTGGTCACAACCGTGGGTTCATTGATCGGGATGCGAATGGTGTTGGCGTTGAGCAGGGTTTGGAATCCAGACAGGATCGCATCGGACTTGGCCTTGACTGTGGCGTAAGTATCCGAGGCGGCGACCAGTCCAGAGGGCTGAAGCACCCCATTCTGGAAGTTGTCGCCCGTGTCGGCCCAATTCACGCAATGAAAATCCGACGTGGTCGTGCCCAGGCCGCCATCGCCGCTGGCCGTCGTGCCGCCTGAGACGGTTGTTCTACCAGCCGCGCCACCTGTGCTGACGGCCCCTCCCATGGGCTTTGAGCCACCGCTGTTCCCACCGGAAGTTGTCGCACCGCCGGTTCTTCCCCCGCTGGTCGTGGTCCCGCCAGCCATTCCCGCATCGACCGCAGTGCCGCCCACCGATCGCCCGCCGGATCCGGCCGCTGTGCCCCCGGCAGCGCCACCCACGGCGCTCGTGCCTCCAGTCGCGCCGCCCGCTGCAGTCGTGCCCCCGGACACTCCGCCCGTGGCTGCTGTTCCACCAGCAGCCATAGATCCGCTGGCTTCTGTGGAGCCGCCGCTCGTGCGGCCGCCCGCTGCTCCGCCGGTGTCGCCGGCGGTGGTCGAACCACCAGCGGGCTGAACGCTTCCTCCGGGCGCCACAGCGCCTCCGATGGTTCCAGTCGCCAAGCTGCCGCCTGTCGCTGCGCTGGTGGCGCCACCACCTCCGGTCATGGCCGCTCCTCCCGCACTGCCGCCGCTGGAGTGTCCCGTTCCGGGCGTACCGTTTCCTGAGCACGCGCCCAGGACCAGAGCTACCGAAAGAGCTGTCAGTTCTTTGGCGCAAATCGAGGGGCGAGGGTGAGACGTCATCTGGACAGAGAACCCGCCTTGAAAAGATCGCGTCCGAAAGAGCCTCGGGTCACCCTACTGGGTCCAACCCGACTGGATTGTCGCGAGCGTGGTAGCGTTGTTCACAGTGACCGTGTAGTTCGGCGCCGTGCCGCTCAGCTTGGCGATGCCGCCCGTGCCTTCCAGGCCCGCCCAGTAGCAGCTTCCCATTCCATAGGCTTTCATCTGGGTCGTAATGCCTTGCAGGAAGAGACTTTGGCCGACGTATTCAGTGACGATGGTCCGGTTGTAGTAGGGGCCCGCGTGCGTCTTGAGGGCGGCCTCCGCAGCCGCCACGGTGTTCCCGACGCTGTCATAAATGTGAAGCGAGAGGAGGCAGTTGGGGAGGGCGGCCCCTTGTTGATTGACGTCGATGTCAGTGGTGGTTCCGGCCACTATAACCCGATTCGCGGGAACGCTCGGGTTTGCCGTCATCCAATTCTGGACGAGGGTGATGAAGGCAGTGGCGCTGTATCCCGAGGGTTCGTTGAAGACGTCGAAATAGACCAAATCGTTGGTTCCGTATGCAGCCACGACCGTACTCCACATGGTGTTCCACGTGGTCATGTCGGCTATATGATTGCTACCCGGCGGCAACCAGTAGGCAACGATCACCTTCATGTTTTGGCTGATAGCCGCATCGAAAATGCCCTTGTAGGCGGCCCACGTCGTAGCGGTGTTAACCGTTGTTTCGTTGATCGGCATGCGGAATGTGTTCGCGCCCAGTACAGTCTTGAAGCCTGAGATGATCGCATTGGACGAGGCGAGAACGGTGTCATAGGAGTCCGTGGCGGACAGTCCGGTCAGCACAAGCGCCCCTTTTTGGAAGTTATCGCCCGCGTCGGCCCAGTTGAAGCAATGGATGCCCGCAGTCTCCGCGGACAGGAGGCCGCCGTCGCCGACCGCGATGCTGCCGCCAGACGCTGTGGTTCCACCCGTGGTTCCACCTGCGCTGGTGGTACCGCCCGTGGGCTTGGCGCCGCCGGTGGCCGTCGTTCCGGCGCCGGCAATCGAGCCGCCTGTCTTTCCGCCGGTTGCACCGCCCGTTGCTGTCTTTCCGCCGGTCGCACCGCCCGTTGCTGTCGCTCCGCCGGCCGTGCCGCCCGTTGCTGTCGCCCCACCGGACACGCCACCCGTCGGTGTCTGTCCACCGGTCGCGCTGCTTGTTGCTGTCGTGCCCCCTGAGGCCACCGATCCGCCGGTTTCAGTGGAGCCGCCACCCAGGCTGGTGATCCCTGCTCCGCTCGCACCACCTGCGCTGGTTGAGCCAGCGGCAGGTTGAATGCTTCCTCCCGACGTCGCCGTGTTTGCCGTGGTCCCGCCGGTAGGGCTACCACCAGGCGCTGCGCTGGTTGCGCCGCCTCCGGCCACGGCAGCACCTCCCGCGCTGCCGCCGCTGGAGTTGCCCGTTCCGGGCGTGCTGTTTCCCGAGCACCCGCTCAAAGCCAGGGTTAGTGAAAGACCTGCCAGTGCCGTGAGGCGAATCGAAGCCTGAGTGAATTGAGTCATGTCGAATCCCCCCGATTGATTGAGCAAGCTGAAGCTTACGCACCGTCTGCCCTCTTCAGTAGCAGGGGCGTTCATCTTTGGTTCATCTGGAAATGTAGCGATGAGCGAAAAACCTTCCCTGAATTTGAATCGTCCCGCTGACCGGCAGCGCCAATAGGAGGCGCCGGTCGAACCAGGCTGGGCCTGTGAACATCTCGGCGATCAAGGTACAAGGGTGGCCATGGCCCTGTTTCAGAAGCCTGCACAGACGCCCGCAGAAATTGCGCGCGGACGCCCGCTCGACATCTCGCCCGCCGAGGTGGCTTTGCTTGACGAAGACGAGTGGTACCGCCGGGTTTTCCGCGGGGACGACGTCCCGCAACTCACTCTGCGCGCGGTGGTCATGGGCTCGCTGCTGGGGGTTTTGCTGGCGTTCACGAATCTCTACGTGGGCCTGAAGACCGGGTGGGGCCTGGGCGTGGCGATCACGGCCTGCATCGTTTCGTTCGCCCTGTGGAATGCCTGCCTGAAAGTCGGCCTGGCCCGCTCGCCGCTGTCTATCCTCGAAAGCAACTGCCTGCAGTCCACGGCTTCGGCCGCAGGGTATTCCACCGGCAACGCCATGGTCTCCTCGGTCCCGGCGCTGCTCCTGCTCAGTATGTCGCCGCAGGATCCAGCTGGCCATCAATTGCCCTGGCCTGTGCTTGCCGTCTGGGTCTTCTTCCTGTCCATGCTGGGGGTGGCGCTGGCCGTGCCCATGAAACGCAGCATGATCAATCAGGAACGTTTGCGCTTCCCGTCGGGCATCGCCGCTGCGGTCACCCTGCAGTCGTTGTTCAGCCAGGGCCGCGAAGCGACTGCCAAGGCCAAGGCCCTGTTCTATGCCGCGCTCGTCGCCAGCGTGCCTCCCATTATCATGGACCTGCCTCTACGGCCGGGCGACACGCCAGGCACGCGCAAGGGCTTGGTTCCAGACACCTCACCCATTTTCAATTGGTTGCCCACGCGAGGCCGCAACCCGACGACCGGCGCCGCGTTCAGCGCTGCCGACTGGAACATCCTGCTCGACAACAAGCTGGTCATGATCGCGGCCGGCGTGCTGACCGGTCCCCGCATTTGCCTATCGATGGTGCTCGGCGGTTTGCTGCTTTGCTATTGGATCGGCCCGGCCGGGCTGGCTGCAGGCGCTGTGCATAGTCCAGCGCATGCTTGGCGCGAGATCGGAGTCTGGGTGGGCGCGCCCATGATGATCGCCGAGGGTTTGCTTGGTCTTGCTTTTCAGGGCCCCACGATGGGTCGCGCCCTGCGCGGGTTGGTCAGGCAGCGCGGCCCGCAAGCGCATGCGGCCATTGAAGTGCCCGCAAGCTGGTTCGCCGCTGGCACGCTGGTGGCCACGGCGGGCGTGCTGAGCCTCGGCCACCTCTACTTCGGCATTCCCTGGCACCTCGGTCTGCTGGCGGTGTTCCTGACATTCTTTCTCTGTCTGGTGGCGTGCCGGGCCACCGGCGAATCCGACATCACGCCCGTCGGCGCGCTTGGCAAGGTCACGCAGCTGGTGTACGGCGTGTTGATTCCACAGAACGCGACCGCCAACCTCATGACAGCGAGTATCACGGCCAACGCAGCCGCCTCGAGCGCAGACCTGTTGACCGACCTCAAGTCGGGCTATCTGCTTGGCGCGCATCCGCGACGGCAATACGTGGCCCAGTTTCTTGGCATCTTCGCGGGCACCGCGGCCAGCGTGTTCGGTTTTCGCCTGCTGGTGCCCGATGCCACCGTGTTGACCGGGACGTCGGGCGGCCCTGCCGTTTTCCCGGCGCCATCAGCCCAGGCCTGGCTGGCCGCGGCCCGAGTTTTTCAGGGCGGGCTGCACAACCTTCACCCGATGGCCCTCACCTGTGTCTGGTGGAGCTTGGGCGCCGGCGTCCTGCTGGTCGCGGTCGAACGCGCTTTGCCCCAATACCGCAAGTGGCTGCCCTCGCCCACCGGTCTGGGCCTGGGGTTCATCCTGCCCTTCTTCAATCCCTTCTCCATGCTCCTGGGCGCTGTGCTGGCCTGGTACTGGGCGCGACGCAGTTCCGCGCACGCGGACCGCTACATGGTCCCACTGGCCTCCGGTGTGATTGCCGGCGAATCCATCGTCAGCGTCGCCATCGCGCTGCTGAACAACCTCCTCTGGCGACACTGATTTGGAGCGGGGCTACTTCGGCCCGGCGCCGCTTTCGATCGCCGCTTGCAGGCCAGCGGTGTCGTCCACTGTATACGTGTAGCTCGATGCCGGATCGAACACGCTGCTGGCGTTCAAATCAGTCGGCGCGGCACCCGCAGGATACGCGTTGCCCGTGGACCGAATGGCACTGGTGGCGTCGGAGTAGTCAGCGGTATCGATAGGCGTTTTGACGCCGACGAACACGTTGTTCTCGGTCCGCAAATTCGCGCCCACGCCCACGCCGATGCAGTAGTTGTCGACGGTCGACGTATACAGATTGTTGAACAGATGCACGCGACCGAAGCGCACGCGCGGCTGGCGTTCGACGACAAAGTCCCCCCACCAGTTATGATGCCAGGTGATGGTCAGGTGCCCGGTATCCTCGCTGGCATTGCTGTCGGAATGCCCCACCAAATTGCTGAAGCGATGTCCGTTGGCACCGGTCGAGTCCGAGCCGGTGTTGTCGGTGCGCGCGGACGAGTAGTGGAACTTGGTCCACGATACGGTGATGAAATCGCAGGCATGGGTGATGTCGAGATTGCCGTCGGTCCCGTCTGAGATGTCGTCGTGATCGAACCACAGGTGATCCGATTGACCCTGGACCGTGATGGCATCATCGCCCGAGGAGCATCCTGTCGTAGATGAGTAGCCTGGGTCGAGCGCGCAGTTCCCGACCGCGTAGCCGACGATCTTTATGTTGCGAATAATGATGTTGGTCTGCTTGTTGATGCCGATGTGCCCGTGGATCTCGGCCCCGCACAGGCCAACAATTGTCTTATTGGAACCCATGGTCAGGCTTCCCGCTTCCAGCACGCCCTTGACGTAGATCACGGCCGGAGTCGTGCCCTTCACGGCACTTTGCAGAGCCGTCAGCGTGGTGACCGTGACCGGGGTGGCGTTTCCGCCTCCTGTGGTCGAGCCGGAGGCTGTGGCCCAACCAACAAGCGGGCTGGCAGCCGGCGGTGTGGTGCAGTTGCCGCCGGTCGAGCCACCCGCGCCACCTGTTGGTGGCGAGCCGGCGTCTCGGTTTCCGCCAGCGCCAGCCGCCCCGGCGTCCTTCGCCCCAGCGGTTCCCCCCGCGCCGCTGCCTCCCGTTCCGCCCGCGCTGCCCCCAGAGACGCTGCTACCAACACTGCTGGTCGTTCCGCCGCTCGCCGCCTTCCCGCCGCTGCTCGTCGTTCCGCCGCTCCTCATCGTTCCGCCACTGCTCCCTATGGCTCCGCCACTTGCCACCGTCCCGCCGGCGCTCGTCGTTCCGCCGCTGGTCACCGCTCCGCCGCCGTTGCCCACAGCTCCGCCGCTGCTTGCGGCCACAGTTCCGCCATTGCTCGTGGTTCCGCCATTGGCTCCTGCGGTTGCACCCGCACCGGCCCCGGCGTTGCCGCCCCCGCTTCCAGCGCTGCCGACAAGCGCAGCGTCCCTCTGACCGTCCGAGCCGGCCGTCGCGACGCTGCCGCCGGTCGCCGCAATCGAACCAGCGCCGCCGTCGCGACCGCCAGCGGTTCCTGCGCCAGTTTCGCCGCATCCGGCTGCGAACATAATCGTCACCAGAGTGCAGGAGCAAGAACGGTTCATGATCATCGTCTGGCAAGTATAGCCGAGGCGCGCGGCCGGTCGCCGCAAAACCCTGGTTCCAGGTAGGCGCGCGCGTCGCCCCAAGGCAGCTTATGATGGCCGGGTGACCTCGGGCACCACGCTGCGCTCGCGCCTGTTGATCTTCGGCGGGCTCTACTTCGCCCAGGGCGTGCCCTGGGGCTTCTTCACCGTGGCCATCGTTTTGCGTCTCACCTCGCTGGGTGTGTCGCCCTCTGGACTCGGCGATCTCATGTTCGTGGCTTCACTGCCGTGGGCGGGCAAGCCCCTGATCGGTCTGCTGGTGGACCGCCTGTCCTTCGGCCGTCTGGGCCGGCGACGCCCTTTCATCTTGCTGGCCGAGGCCGGCATGGCGCTCAGCCTGCTGGCCATGGCTTTTGCACATCCGATTGCCGACCGGTCGCTGTTCTTGGCCCTGCTCTTCCTGCACAATCTTCTGGCTGCAGCCCAAGATGTGGGCACCGACGCGCTGGCCATCGATCTTCTGGCCGAGGGCGAGCGCAGTCGCGCCAACGGCGTCATGTCCGCGGCGAAGTTCGCGGGCGTGGTGCTGGGGGGCCAGGGCCTGCTCTGGGTCGCTCGCGTGGCCGGCTGGCCGGCTGCCTTTGGCTTGGCCATCGCGCTGCTGCTGGTGCCAGCCACGCTGGTGATGGGCGTGCGCGAGGCGCCCTTGCCCGCGCAGCGCCCGCGCCTGCTCGGCCTGACCCTGCGGGTCTTCTCGACCCGTGTCGTGCTGCTCGCTGCGGCCTTCGCCCTGGTCGTCGATCTGGCCGACAGCCTGACCTTCCCGCTGAGCTATCCTTTGTTTCGCAATCAGCTCGGCTTGTCCGAGCAGCAGGTGGCATCGCTGGCCACCATCGGCGGACTCGCGAGCGCGCTGGGTTCGCTCTTGGGCGGCGCGCTGGGTGATCGCCTGGGATGCCGCCGCACGCTTCTGGGCGCGAGCCTGGGCGTGGCCGGCCTCAACCTCGCGTTTTCCGCGTGCCGCGGGCTGTGGGGCCATTTTCCTGTGCTGCTCGCCTACACGATCATCGAAGGGATCGCCGTCGGCGTGGTCTACTCCACCATGTTGGCTCTCTTCATGGATCTCACCAACCCGCGCGTGGCCGCCACGCAATTCCAGATCTACATGGCACTGGTCAACGTGAAGGACGCGTGGGGCCAGAAGCTGGGCGGACGCTTGGCCGAGCGCATGTCAGCGCCCGCAATGTTCGGCCTGAGCGCAATCGTCGAGGTATTGCCGCTCTTGCTTCTGCCCTGGCTGGACGCCCGCCGCGCCCGGGCAGACTTCGCCCGCATGGCAACACCGGCTGCCACAGACGCACGCCAGACTTAGTGCCGCCCGCCTATTGCGCGGAACCGGGTGTGTAGAATTTCACATCCGGGGTGATCCATCCCGTGTATTCGCTCCAGTTGTGCAGGTGGAACTGCTGGGGGATGCTGGGATGGGCCGGTGGGTCGTCCAAATTGCAGGCGCCATTGGAGAAGATCCAGATCTTCGACTCGTTGTAGACGATGACTTCTTCCTTGCCGTCGCCGCACAGATCGGCATGCTGAGCGTCGTCCACCAGGTTGCCGGTGTGGGGGAATTGGGCGATCACCTTGTCATTGCCGTCGTACAGGGTGGCCGGCGTTTGGCCGCCACGGTGATAAGACAAGATGAGGTCAGTCCCTTTCCCATCCCAGTTGTTCATATTTTCCGTCACCGTGATCCAGCCGTAGTCCGTCCGCGATTCTTTCCAGAAGAGCTTGTCGGCTGAGGACAAGAGCACATTGGCATCGTGGCCCGTCGAGGTTCGCGGACCAATCCGGTCGAGCAGCACAACCTCGAGACCCGGCGAGTCCGAACGGTACTCACCGATTCCCATTTGCTGGTTTTCGACCGTGTTGTTGTCCTGCCAGTACTGTTTGCCGGTCTTCCAATCGAACATGGCGGCGTGGTTGCCACCGACGACAATCTCATATCCGTTGGCGGGATTGCCATCGACGTCGGCGGTGGCGATGGCATCGGCGTGCATGGTGAGTGTCGGGCTCGACGTGGTGTCGGTCGACCATTGCATGGTGCCGTCGCTCTCCAAGTAGTCGTAGCCGCCCATGACTTCGTCTTTCCCGTCACCATCCCAGTCGTACACCAACGGAAAGTGTCCCGTGGTGCCCTTGTGGGTCCACAGCAAAGCGCCGGCCTTGGTCGTCGCGTCGTCGAGGCCGACGATGGCCCAAAGGTTGGTGTATCGGTCCTTCACGACGATGTCCTGTGGCCATCCCTTGCCTCGAAGATTGGCAAAGATGATGCAGTCGTTGGAACCGGTTGCTGGCAAGGGAATCGTGCGTTGCAACTTCCCGGTCGTCCCGTCGAGTACCGTGATTGAGGTGTCGTTCATGGCGGCGAAGACCTCAGACTTGCCGTCGCCGTCCATGTCATAGACCTGAATCGGAATGTCCGAGCTCGCTCCGTGAAACTGGCCAGGCGTTCCGTACTGCCACAGCTGGTTGCCCTTGAGGTCGAACGCCGTGACGCAAACCACGATCTGAGGCGTCCCACCGCCGAGGGTTGACTGGTCGGTGGGCTGGCCCATGACGATTTCCATTTTTCCGTCGCCGTTGATGTCGCCCAGCCGCATTCCTGGCGTGCCCACAACCTTGCTAATATCGAAGGAGCTGATGAGGACCGGGGTGCCGTCGCCTGGGGTTGCCGTGACACCTGCAAAGGGCCGGGTGCCACCGCCGGTGGCAGTCACGCCACCGGCCACCGTCGCGCCACCGCTTGCTTTGCTGCCACCAGCGACCGTCGTGCCACCGCTTGACGTGGCACCGCCAGTCGCCTTGGTCCCGCCGACCGCTGTGGTGCCAGCGGCCACGATGGTCCCGCCGGCTGCCGTGGTCCCACCGGTACGAACCGTGCCACCTGAGTTCCCGGCGCCGCCCGCGACGCTGGTGCTGGTCGGAGCCACAGAACCTCCGCTCGCCAAGATGCCGCCGGCGCCAGCACCTGCCGCGATGCCACTGCTGCCACCAGCAGCCACACCTCCCGCGACGCCGCTGCTGCCGGCCGCGCCTGCCCCGGCACCCGGACCCATGGTCCCTGCGACAGGCCCCGCACCCGCGCTGCCGGGCGCGCCGGCTGGACCACCGCTGGTTCCGGCCTGACTGGACGTCACCGCCGATGTTCCCCCGCCACTCGTGTTCGCAGACCCGCCGATCGCGCCGCCTGGACCGCTGTGCGAAGCTCCGTTCGACCCGGAGCACCCGATCAAGCTCAAGCCGCCGACCAATGCAGCGGCCAGCAGTTCAGTTCCCGTGAAGCTCTTCATCGCGATTCTCCTGTTGCCGTGGGCTCAAGTTCACGCGGAGGGGCAGTGGCGGCTCTGTCCACCCACAGCTCATTCATGAAATGGCGCGGCGCTCGGGCTGGGTGCACTGAATCATCTTCATCAGTCTCCCGAGCAGATCGATGGAAGCTTCCTGGAGTGTCCTGCCCTTGGGAATTGTAGGCAGGGCTCGGCCTCGCCGCCAACCGCTCGTCAGACTAAGGAGACATCGCATGAAGAGGATTCTCAGCTTGGCCATCACGGCATCCCTGGCTGCCTCTCTGGGCTGTTCGCTCAGTTCAAATTCGGAAGGAGCGGGCGGCGCAACGACAACCGGCGGTACTGTCAGCGCAGCGGGCACGGTCAGCGAAAGTGGTGGTAGCCCGAACAACGGCGGCGCCGGGCAGAGCGGCGGCCCTGCGGGCGCCACGGCAGTGGGTGGCAGCATCTCGACCGGCGGAGAGAGCACACCAGGCGGTACCACTTCGGCTGCCGGTAGCATCGCTCCAGGTGGCAGCACCGTGGTCGCCGGCAACAACACCCCGGGCGGCAGCACTTCAACCGGTGGCGCGACTTCGACCGGTGGCGCAAAGACCAGCGGCGGCTCCACTTCGGCCGCCGGTAGCATTGCTCCAGGTGGCAGCACCGTGGTCGCCGGCAACACCTCGAACGGCGGCGAGAAGACCAGCGGCGGATCCACCTCGGCCGGTGGCACCACATCGAACGGCGGCACCAGGACCAGCGGAGGCGCAAAGACCAGCGGCGGCAGCACCTCGGCCGGCGGCGCCACATCAGCTGGTGGCGCAACCTCGAACGGGGGCAGTCCGTGCAATGTCTCGCCCGTCACTCCCAATGCCACGCAGCAGGTGAAGAACGTGCTTTGCTACCTGTACCAACAATACGGCAACCACGTCTTGTCAGGACAGCAGGAAGCCAACTGGAACGACAATCCCACTGACGTCAGTTGGTACGCCACCCAAGGCATGAAGACCCCGGCGATTCTTGGTACCGATTTTGCGTACCACAGCAGTGCTGGCTGCACGGGGGTCAACATTTCTACCACACATGCCATTGCCCACTGGAATGCGGGGGGGCTGGTCATGTACCGCTACCACCAGGGCATGCCAGTGTCCGGCACAACCTGCATGAACGACTGCTACACCGGCACGAACTGCTCCGAGTCAACTCCCCCCAGCGGCTTCTTCACCAATGTGATAACGGCCGGAACACCGGAGAACACGGCCTTCAATGCCAGGCTCGACTATATGACGGTTCAATTCAAGGCCATGGCGGCGGTCAACATGCCGGTGATTCTGGCGATCTTTCACGAGACGCAATCCAACGGATGGTTCTGGTGGAGCAAGGGAACCGGAGCCGAATTCATCGCATTGTGGAAGTACACGTTCAACTACCTCACTGCCACCAAGGGCAACAACAACCTCATCTGGCTCATGCCCTATAGTGGCTCTCCGACTTCTGCCTATTGGCCAGGCCCGACCATGGTGGACATTTCGGGCGGCGATACCTACGGGAGCAACCAGCCGTTCACCGGGCTCTACAGCAGTTGCAAAGGCGTCATGGGCAGCACGATGCCGATCGCGCTGCACGAGACGGGGCTGATCCCAACCCCCAGTGCCATGTTCCCCACGGCGGCGCCGTGGATAATGTTCAACATCTGGGCAGGCTACGAGACATCGAACAACACCGTGGCCAACATCAAGGCCGTCTACTCGGACTCCCACACCATCACGCGCGACCTAATACCGAGTCTGAAGTAGAATTAAAGCCGGCGCGGTCGTCTTTGCTTGGCTGCTCAAGCAAGGTAGAGTTGTCACATCGGATGTCATGTCCAAGCCTGCAATCGTAGTCATGGGAACCCTCGGCGTCATCGCGTTGGCGGTGCTGCTTGGGGTGTTCGCTTTGCGAGATCGGCGACCGAGTCCGACGCCGCCCCAGGCTCAGGATTCGGTCGCGGCCGCGATCCCGTCCCAGCCGGTGGCGCCTGTCACGAAACCGGCGCCGCCGTTGCTGGCCCCCGCGGCCGCCGGACCCAGGCTGCGAAAGCCAGCGGAGCCGGACGCGGGAAAGCGCCTCGACGAGACGTCGCTGATGGCCAAGCTGCACGACCTGGCGGCATCCGACCCGCCGCTGTCGCTGCAATTGGCGAAAGAGGCACTCGCTCGTTTTCCAGAAAGCCCTAATGCGCCCGAATTCGAATGGAACTTGGTCAAGGCTCTGGCCAACATGGAGCATTACAAAGAGGCCGAGGAAGCAGCCCGGGTCATGGTCAAGAAGTATCCAGGCAATGACTTTGCCGCCGACGTCGATCGCCACCTGCTGAACCACCCACCCAACCCACCGCCCATCGCGCCCAACCCCTAGAGACGACGGTCGAGGACGTCATGTCCAAGCCTGCAGCCATCTTCCTGGGGATACTGACTGTCATCGCACTGCTGGTTGGACTTGGTGCATTTGCCCTGCACCGCAAGCATCCATCCCCGGTCGAGAAGCAAGAGCCAGGCGCCGCCACCACTCCAGTCGCAAATCTCCACGCGACCCCTCGATCCTTGCCGGTGATGCCGTCCCGGGACGCCGCTGGCAAGGAAGTGGCTCGTCGTCGACCACCGGCTGGCAACGACGTGGATGTGCCGTTCACTGAGGCCGCGCTCCTGGCCCAGCTTCACGACTTGGCAGCGTCCGATCCTGCCTCGTCGCTACGATTGGCGAAAGAGGCACTGGCTCGATTTCCCAACAGCTCCGATGCGCCGGAATTCGAATGGTACGTCGTCAGGTCTCTGACCAACCTGCAGCGATTCGACGAAGCCCGAGACGAGGCCCGGAGCATGATCAAGAAGTACCCGGGGACGTCTTGGAGCAGCGATGTCCAGCGCCACGTGCTGTCGAACCCGGAGTAGCTGTCTATTTTTGGTCTGGGGTGCTGGGCGGCGGTAGGGCAGGCGGCGGCGCGGGCGGAGGCGGAGGCGGGGGTGGAGCGGCCGCTGGGGGCGGCGCAACCGCTGGGGGCACGGACGGCGGCGGTGATGCCGGCGGAGGAGGTGGTGGTGGCGGGGCAGGCAGAGCAGCCGGGGCCGGCGGTGCGCCTGGCGGTGGCGGAGCTGAAGCCGCGGGCGGCGCAGCCGACGGCGGCGGCGTCCCAGGCGGCGGCGGGACCGATGCCGCAGGCGGCGTGGCAGCCGGCGGTGGGGGTGGTGGCGACGGCGGAGCTGCGGCGGCTGGTGGGGCCGCAGCCGGCGGAGCCGCTGCTGGCGGAGGCGGAGGTGGCGGCGGCGGCGGGGCCGCGGGTGGCGGCGGGGCTGCCGGAGGCGTGGCCCCAGCCGTGGGCGGCGGTGTCGGTGGCAAGTCGACGGGGTTCACGCACCCCGAGAGATCGAAGATCATGAACTCCAGCGCCTTCTCCTGCGGCGAAAGCGCGGTGCGGGTGGAACAGCAGTCAGGGAATGACGTTATTGTTGTTCCTGTTGTTCCGCCGCCGACCTTGACTGGATCTCCCGGGAAATCGGTGGTTGCGGCATCGGTCACATGCAGGGCGGTATAGACAAACTTTCCGCACTGGGCTGATTCAGCGGCGCCGATCGGCGTGTTGAAAGAGAAGTAGTGTGTATATTGCGCCGGCGCACCTGTGACACCTGCGTCTGGAGGTGAAACGCCTGCGTCTGAAGGCAAAGGTTCGAAGATCCATCGTTGCGAGGGCGGCTTGAGTTGGTCGATGGCCGTGTACTTCACACTGCTTGATAGCGTGAGGTGCCCAGGGGTCGTGGATGCGCCGACGTTGGACAGCCAGCTGGCGAACGCAATACCATTTGGGAATGACTGGTCAATGAGGGTGTCCCTTGCAGTCGTTCCAATCACGCCGGTGCCTGCATTCCAGGTCGCGACATCCCCGAAGACGGAGTTAAAGCCTGTGAACGAGCGGATCCACGCCCAGTGAAAGTGCTCGGCGAACACGCGCCCGCCAGCGTTCAAATAGGCCTTCAGCAGATTGGCTGCAGCCGGGTTTGGAATGAAAGCCTGGCCCCCCGTTGAGGTTGGGTCGACCTGCGAGCCGCCACAGTTGAGCAGAAGGACGTCGTACTTGTTCAGATCGGCTGCGCTGTCCCAGAGAGTCGTCGTCGCGTCAGGGAAGGTTCCCGTTATCCCCGTCACTTGGTTGCAGCCGTCTGCACTCTTCGACTGGTTGTACAGGCGAACCGAGCCTGTGGTGCTACTGGGCAATGTGAACTCCGCCGCATCGACGCCGATCCGGCGCAGCAGACAATGCAGGCGCTCGTCAGTGGTGTTGTTGGGATTCTGGGCATTGCCCGCCGTTATCGCGATCTTGGGGATGCTGGTGTACAGCCCGTTGTTGTCCCCGTCGTGGATGTTCCTGGGCAGGCGCAGAAGGGCGACGGGCTTGGTCTCGTTAATCGGATTGTCCCCACACTTGTTGGTGACCAGCGTCTTGGGGATGGTGATCTGGCGCCGCCACTTGCCGAGCTGCATGACCAGCGGGAAATCCACGCCCCAGGGCACGTTGTTGAGCACAAAGTGCCCATTGGCATCGGTCAGCGCCGAGGCGATCGGTTGGCCTGATACCTGGCCGTCGCAGGTCGAACACGTCACCCCCGTGGGGATCGGGTCCAACGCCGCATTGGGAATGGACACAATCACATTGTAAAGCTGGTTGTAGCCCGCGGGGTCGTACACGGTGCCGCTGATGCTGGTGGTGGCCGTGCCGCTGCAGCGCACGCGGTTCAGGCACAGGCCGCCGCAGGGTTCGCAAACATTGGGCGTCACGGCCCCGCAGGGCGTTCCGTTGGCACAGGTGGCTGTGCAGCCGAGCGTGCCACCGCACCCGTCGCCCACGGTCCCGCAGTACTGCTGAGTCCCGCTCGCGTTGTTGCAGGAAAGTTTCTGGCAGCTCGGTCCACCCACGCACACGTTGCTGCCGCCACACACCCAGCCGCTGCCAGCCGTCGAGCAGTCCGTGCCGCACGCGAGCGAGTTGCCGCAGCCGTCGCCCACGGTTCCGCAATACTGGCCGCCTGAGGCCGGTTTGCAGGTGAGCGAGGTACACACGCCTGGCGGTCCCTTGCACAGGTTGCTCTGACAAGTCCAGCCGGTCTTGGGGCAGGTGGCTGCGCAAGCCAGTGAGTTGCCGCATCCGTCACCGATGGTTCCGCAGTAGTTATCGCCGCTGGCCGTCGCACAGGTCAGCGCCGTGCAGCCAGCGCCCGGTCCTGCTTTGCACAGGTGGTCCTGGCAGGTCCACCCGGCCTTTGTGCACGTGCTTCCGCAGTCGAGCGAGTTGCCGCACCCATCACCCACGATTCCGCAGTACTGATCGCCGTTCGCGGTGGTGCAGGCCAAGGGCGTGCACACGCCTACGCCGGCCTTGCACAGGTGGTCCTGGCAGGTCCAGCCGGCCTTTGTGCACGTGCTCCCGCAGGCGAGCGAGTTGCCGCACCCATCGCCGACGGTGCCGCAGTACTGGTCGCCGTTCGCAGTGGTGCATGCGGCGGGCACGCAGCCGGCGCTGGGTCCTGCCTTGCACAGGCCGTTTGTGCACACCCAGCCTGTCTTGGGACAGGTTGCGCTGCACGCGAGCGTCCCGCCGCATCCGTTTCCGATTGACCCGCAGTAGCTGTCCACGCTCGACGCCGCGCAGGTCAGTGCCTGGCAGCTTGGGCCGCCCACACACACGTTGTTGCTGCACACCCACCCGCTGCCCGCCGCCGAGCAGTCCGCGCTGCACGCAATAGAGTGGCCACAGCCGTCGCCGATAGTTCCGCAGTATTGGCCGCCTGAAGCCGGATTGCAGGCCACCGGTGTGCAGACCCCGGGCGCCCCCTTGCACAGGTTCTTGTCGCAGGTCCACCCGGTCTTGCTGCAGGTGCTCGCACAATCCAACGAATGGCCGCAGCCGTCGCCAATTGTTCCACAGTACTGGTCGCCACCCGCGGTGGTGCAGGTCAGAGGCGTGCAAACCGGCGGCTCGCCTTTGCAAAGGTTACCTTCGCAGGTCCATCCGGTCTTGGTGCAGGCGGTTCCGCAATCGACGGAGTTGCCGCACCCGTCGCCGATGATTCCGCAATACTGGTCAGCGTTCGCGGTGGTGCAAGCCAGCGGCGTGCAGGCGGCCGTGGGTCCAGCCTTGCACAGGTGATCCTTGCAATCCCATCCAGTCTTGCTGCAAGTCGCTGGGCAGTCCACCGAATTGCCGCAGCCATCGCCGATAGTTCCGCAGTATTGGTCCCCCGATGTCGTGGTGCAAGTTCGCGCCACGCAGCCGGAGGTGGGGCCGGCTTTGCACAGGCCGTCGACACACACCCAACCTGCTTTGGGGCAGGTGGAGCCACAGTCGAGCGTCCCGCCACAGCCGTCGCCGATGGCCCCACAGTAATTGTCGCCGCTGGGTGCCACGCAGCTCAGGGGCTTGCAGGTCAGGTCGCCTTTACAAATATTGTTGCTGCACAACCATCCCGCCTTGGGGCAAGTCGTGCCACAGTCAAGAGTACCGCCGCACTGATCGCCGATGGTGCCACAGTAGTGGTCTCCGTTGGACGCATCACAGGTTGTCGGCGTGCACACGCCCGCGCCGCCTTTGCAGATATGGTCGTCGCCGCAGGTCCATCCTGCGGGGCAATCGTCTCCGCATTCCAGAGTGTCTCCGCAACCGTTACCCACGGTCTTGCAGTAATGATCCCCGCTCGATGTCGTGCAGCTCAGCGGCACACAGAACGGCTGCGCCCCCTTGCAGATATGGTCGTCCGCGCAGGTCCAGCCATTCGGGCAGTCGGCCCCACAATCCAACGACCCGCCGCAATTGTCGCCCACAATCCCGCAGTAGTGATTGTTGCCCGCGATCTCACAGGTGATCTTGGTGCATACAGCAGGCGGCCCGATGCACAAGTGATCTGCGCTGCACACCCATCCGGCTTGGGGACAATCGCTGGGACATTTCAAAGTGCCCCCGCAGCCATCCCCCACATCGCCGCAATACCGCCCCCCTCCGACGGTGTCACAGGTCACCGGCGTGCAGGCTGGCGGGCCGCCTATGCAAACGTTGTCCTGGCAGCTCCATCCCGCGGGACAGTCAGCCCCGCAGTCGAGCATCCCGCCGCAGCCGTCGCCGATGGTCCCGCAATAGTGATCTCCACTCGGAGTCTGGCAGGTCGCCAAGGTGCACACGGGCGGTGTGGCCTTGCACAGGTTGTGGTCGCACGTCCATCCCGCGGGACAGTCGTCCCCGCAGTCGAGGGTCCCGCCACAGCCGTTGCCTATGCTTCCGCAATAATGGTCGCCGCTCGCTGCCACGCAGGTCAGCGCCTGACACACCGTCGACGAGCCCACGCAAACACTGTCGACACAGTCCCATCCCACCGGACAGTCGGCCCCGCAGTCGAGCGTGTGGCCACAGCCGTCCCCGATCTTTTCACAGTAGTGGTCGCCCGAAGTCGCCAGACAGGTTGCGGCCTGACATACGATAGAATCGCCCTGGCAAATATGGTCCGTACCGCAGGTCCAGCCGGGCTGCGGGCAGGCAGCTCCACAGTCGAGCGTCCCGCCGCAACCATCGCCAATCACGCCGCAATAGGACCCGCCCGTGAAGGTACACGCTGCCAGACAATTGGTCCCTTTGCACACGTGGTTGTTGCATTCCTCGTTTGCCGGACAGTCGGCACAATGCAGGGTCTGCCCGCACTTGTCCTCGATGTCCCCGCAGTACTGCGTAGTTCCCGCCGTGCAAGCCAGCGCTGGGCAGACACCGCCGTCGCCGGTGCGCGGCGGTTCAGCCAAGATCAGGATCGGGGCCTCAGGGCCTGGCGGTCCTGCCTCGGACGACCCGATCCCCACCGGAGCATCGCTTGGCGCGCTGACTCTGTTGTCGACACTGCAACCGGCAGTCCACGCCAGAACACCGATTGCCCACACCCGCACAGAAACTTTGACCTGATGGCGCACCTGTGCCCTCAGGCCGCTGACAGACTGGTCACGCCTCATTCGCTTCTCCTGGTCACTAGCTCAGATCGTACCCGGCAGCAGCCACGTTCTGCAAGGAATGAAACGTAGGCTTGATTGCCTATCATACCGTATACTACACGTGGGTATTCGTCGGTCGAAGACCGTCTGGCCGCGCGCGGAGAGGACAACGGTGCGCGCTGCACCCAGCCCGGGGGATAGGAGCTCGCTCGCTATTGCTGGATGATCGCGCCCCCGGGGCAGCCCTTCAGGATCTGCGTGGACGTATATTTCCCGTTGGTGACGTCGTCGCACCACGATCCGTAGAGCTGAATGCTCGTGTTGGCCGGCGTGGTGTAGTCCCAGCCGTTGGTGTGCGAGGTGTCGTGCGGTGCCTTGATGCTGCTGTCATTGTTGAACTGGACGGCCACGTTGGTGGGAACCGGCGGAGCCGTGCCCAGACCGAAGGTGCAACTAACCACGGAGCCCATGATACTCGCCAGGGCCGCGGTCAACGCATCGGGCGTGAGGGCGGGATAGTAGTCGGTCGTGCCGCCTTGGTTGGCGAGCGCGGTCAGGTTCGCGGTCTCGGGACCAACCCCGAGTACGTACACTTTGTACCCGGCCTGGAATGCCGCAAGGGCTGCGCCTTCCGCCGCTAGCAGGTCCGAGGCCCCGCCGCCCCCGCCTCCGCCGCCTTTGCCACCCACACAGTTAGGTTCTCCGTCCGTGGCCAGCAGGATGTACTTGGGGTTCGGGTCGGTCAGGGACTGCAAGTAGGTGACGGCGGTTTTGATAGCGAGAGTGGTGGGAGTGGACCCGTTGGGAGTGATCGTGGCAATGTACGCTTGCACCGCGGTGGCGCCAGCCGCCCCTGGCTGAATGGCGACCTCGGGCGGAGCGACGCCGCAGCTCCCGTCCGAGTTGAACGTCTCGAGACCCCAGTTCACGTTGGTCGATGAGCTGGTGAGAACGGCGTTGAGGCCAGCCACCAAGGTCGCCCAACGTTGCTGGCAGGTGGTGGAGCCGGCCGCACACTGGCTGGTCGAATCCATGGCATCCAACAAAGAGCCCGTCTTGTCCAGCACCAGCAGCACATCAGGCGGCTGCTTGTTCAGCGGGGCGGTCGTGATGCCGCAGTTTCCGCCGTCGGCCGCGCTGACTTCGGTGCCGGTGTCAGTGCCGGTGCTGGTGTTCGTACTCGGTTTGGTATTCAGACCGAGATTGGTATTGGTTCCTTTTCCCCCGCCCGCGCCGCCGGTGAGGCTGCTGCTGCCCGCGATGGGCACTGGGCCTCCGCAGGCCAAGAAGGCAGCGGCCGTGAAAACAGCCGCTCCGTCAAGCCACAACCAACTGGTTCGGCTGAACAATCGTAGCCTGGTCATATTGACCTCCTTGAACTGCGTGCGGTGAATCGGGGACTCCCCGAAAAGCCTAACTCGTCCACCCTATACCTATCCGTATAAGGTTAGAGCATCCAGAAGCCTCCGGCTCTCAAAAAAGCAGACCCACATATCCCGACACGGGGTGCATCCAGGTTGCATTGCTGGCGACATGAGTCAATGATTACGACGGGTTAGCGCCGGCCCTAGCGCCGAGCGGCCTGGGCCAGGGCGGCCGCGTCCACGCCCTCGCGGCTGCGCAGGTCGAGGTACAGGCAAGCCACGGCCAAGGCTGGCACTGGCAGGCCCACGATCATCAGCAGGTCGCCCAAGAAGACGCGCAGGAACACGATGATGCGACGGCTGCTATCGGGAAGCACCAGATCCGCCAAAAGGAAGACCGCTGCACTCAGGACAGCGACGGCCAGCGCAACCACAACCACGCGCACGGCGTCCGCCCTGACCAGGGCGATGCTGCGCAGAAGCGCTGCCTTGCCCGCAGCCCGCTCGAACAGCACCACAACGGGAACGAACAGGAACAGGATCGCTGCGAGCAAGCCGGGCAGGAAGAACAAGGCACTTCCCAGCGCCACCAGCGCAGCCGCGGGCAGCAAGGCGGTGATGAAACGCAGCCGTCGCCTCCACAACAAAACCCCGACGTCGATGAATGCCGGCGGCGATCCGCCTACACGTTGGTCGACCAGCGCCACGGTCAGGGTCGCGTAGGCCAGCGGGACCGCCAGGCCAAAGACCAAGAAGCCCGTGGCCAGCACGGCCGCGAGCCAACGCGCAGCCACAGCCACTGGACTGGGCACGTCCACCGCGGCTCCGGCGCCGACCGCGCCCGCCGCCGAAACCGTGTCCAGGGCCGCCAGCTCGGCC
>Ga0265316_10002068_pt1 | contig 21125 bp, 16 predicted proteins | sample 4522metaG_FD_202092 | JGI IMG/M metagenome (GOLD analysis project Ga0265316, IMG submission 202092) | Rhizosphere microbial communities from Carex aquatilis grown in University of Washington, Seatle, WA, United States - 4-5-22 metaG | ecosystem: Host-associated > Plants > Roots > Rhizosphere >... | reverse complement strand
CGGGCGTCTCGCGCATTGTCGCCGAGACACACGAGGGCTCCTTCGGACTCCTGCCGCACCGACTCGATTGCGTGGCGGCCCTCACGCCGGGAATCCTGATCTACCAAACCCAGGCCGAGGGCGAGGCTTTCCTAGCCGTGGATGAAGGGATTCTGGTCAAGGCCGGAACAGACGTGCTGGTGTCCGTGCGTCGGGCGTCGGGGGGAACAGATCTCGGCCAATTGCACGCTTTGGTTGCGAAGGAGTTTCTGACCCTGGATGAGCGCGAGAAGAGCGTGCGCTCGGTCATGACGAAGTTGGAAAGCGGTTTTCTGAGTCGATTGGCGGCCTTTCAACATGAGTGACGACGCGAACAAGAAGATTTCGGGCAGCGGGCCGACCCTCCCCGAGCAGATCGGCGCGAAAGCTGCGCGTAAGCTCAAGGCGCGGCGCAATTCCGGTCAAGGCGTCTGGTTCGGCCTTGGCATGATGGGGATCATCGGCTGGTCGGTGGTCGTTCCCACGCTGCTCGGCGCTGCACTTGGGCTTTGGTTGGACAAATACCATTCGGGCAAACATGCCTGGACGCTGGCGCTGCTCGTGGCCGGACTCGCGATCGGCTGCCTGAATGCGTGGTTTTGGGTCGCCAAGGAAGACAAAGCCATGCGCGATGAACAGGAACAAGGCGATGAATGAAACGCTGATGATGGCCCTGGCCTGGGTTTTGGGTGCAGTACTGGGCGTGGTCTTCTTCGGCGGCCTTTGGTGGACGGTTCGCAAAAGCCTCTACTCCAAGCATCCTGCTCTTTGGATCTTCGGTAGCCTGATACTGCGAATCAGTATTGTTGCGGCTGGCTTCTACCTATTCTCGGGCCACTACTGGGCGCGACTGCTGTTGTGTCTCCTCGGGTTCATGGCTGCGCGATTCGGAGTCATCCGCCTGACGCGACCATCGGGACAAGACCGAACCGGTCCAGCACAGGAGGCAACCCATGCGCCTTAGTCCCGACCAGATGATCTTCTGGCAGCGAGGGTTTCTGAAGCTCAACGGCACCATCGCGTTCACCTGGGGACTGATGCTCGTCCTCGCCGTGGGCTCCAAGCTCATCACGCGCAAGCTCTCCACAGACCAGAACCGTTCCCGATGGCAGAACTTTCTGGAAATCATCGTGACAGGGATCGAGAAACAGATTGAAGAGGTCGGCCTACCCCATCCGGAAAAATATCTCGGCTTCCTGGGCACGCTCTTTCTCTTTCTCGGCACCGCCAGCCTGTGCACGATCCTTCCCGGTTACGATCCGCCGACCGGCTCGCTGTCGACCACCGTGGCACTCGCGCTCTGCGTGTTCGTCGCGGTACCCCTCTTCGGCATCGCGGACCAAGGTGTGGGCGGCTATCTCAAGTCCTACATCAAGCCGACGGTCATCATGTTGCCATTCAACATCATCAGCGAGCTTTCGCGTACGCTTGCCCTGGCCGTCCGTCTGTTCGGCAACATGATGAGCGGGGCGATGATCATCGCGATTCTTCTCACTATCACGCCCTTCATTTTTCCGATCGTCATGACCCTGCTCGGCCTGCTCACCGGGATGGTCCAGGCATACATCTTCAGCATCCTGGCTGCGGTCTACATCGCCGCTGCTACCCGCACACGCAAGCCCCAGCCAGCGGTCAAGACTTGAATCAAGCGAACCAACCAAAGGAGCCCCTATGAACAGCATAACTATTATCGCGGTGGCATCCATCATCATCGCCGGCATCACCACCGGATTCGGCACCATGGGGCCCGCGCTTGCGGAAGGAAGGGCGGTCGCGACAGCGCTGACTTCGCTGGCCCAACAGCCCGACGCCTCCTCCACCATCACGCGCACCTTGTTCGTCGGCCTGGCGATGATCGAGTCCACGGCTATCTACTGCTTCGTGGTCTCGATGATTCTCATTTTCGCCAACCCGTTCTGGAACCACGTGATCTCCCAGGCCACGGGAAAGTGATCCAGTGCTCATTGATTGGTTCACCGTCGGTGCGCAGGCGCTCAACTTCGTCATCCTTGTATGGTTGATGAAGCGCTTTCTCTACAAACCCGTCCTTGCCGCTATCGACGTGCGCGAAAAGCGAATCGCCAAGGAGATCGCGGACGCGGACGCGAAGAAGGCCGACGCTCAAAAGGAACACGACGAGTTTCAGCACAAGAATGAGGAATTCGACAAGCAGCGCGCCGCACTCTTGAGCAAGGCCACGGATGAGGCCAAAACCGAGCGTCAGCGATTGCTCGACGAAGCACGGAAGGCGGCCGACGCGCTCACGGCCAAGCGACAGGACGCGCTGAGAAGCGATGCCCAGAACCTAAATCAAGCCATTATTCACCGGACCCAGGGGGAAGTGTTCGCCATCGCGCGAAAGGCGCTGACCGACCTGGCCACCACCAGTTTGGAAGAACGCCTGGTTGACGTGTTCACACGCCGCTTGCGAGCGATGGACGGCCAGGCAAAATCGGGCATTGCCAATGCCTTAAGGACAGCGTCGGGCACGGCCCTTGTACGCAGCGCCTTTGACCTCCCGCCAGAGCAAAAAGCGACGCTACAGAACGCTCTCAACGAAACGTTTTCAGCCGAAATCCACATTCGGTACGAAACCGCTCCAGATTTGGTCAGTGGGATAGAGCTCACCGCGAATGGGCAAAAGGTCGCTTGGAGCATCGCAGATTATCTCGCGTCGCTCGAAAGGGACGTCGGCGAGCTTCTGAAAGAGAAGGACAAGACCAAAGCCAAAGCCGAGGCGAAACCCGAGGCGAAGCCTGAGGTCAAACCCGAGGTGAAGCCCGAGGTCAAGCCCGAGGTGAAGCCTGAGCCCAAACCCGAGGCCAAGCCTGAGGCCAAGCCTGAGGCCAAGCCTGAGGCCAAGCCGCCCGAGGCCAAGGCTGAGGCCAAGCCTGAGGCCAAGCCGCCCGAGGCCAAGCCGCCTGAGGCCAAGCCGCCCGAGGCCAAGCCCGAGGCGAAGCCTGAGACCAAGCCCGAGGTCAAGCCTGAGGCCAAGCCTGAGGTCAAGGCTGAGGCCAAGCCTGAAGAGCCGAAGCCCATGGCGAAAAGCGCATGAACATGGAACCCGAGGGCCTCCAAAGCGTCTTCGATGGCGTGTTTGCCAGAATCGGCAAGGCGCGAGAAGCATTCACGCCACAATTGCGGCCCCACGAGGTTGGCACGATCACCAGCGTCACCACCGGCATCGCCAAGGTTTCCGGCCTCCCCGGCGTGGGCTTCGAAGAACTGCTCAAATTTCCGGGTGGCGTCTACGGCATTGCGTTCAACGTCGACCAAGACGAAATCGGCGTCGTGTTGCTTGGCGACTACTGGCATCTCCAGGCCGGCAATGAGGTCGAGCGTACCGGACGGGTCATGGACGTAGCCGTGGGCGATGGATTGCTCGGGCGTGTCATCGACCCGCTCGGTCGAGCACTCGACGGCGGCGGGCCCGTCGCCTCCAAGGAACGCCTGCCCATCGAGCGCCCCGCCGCTCCCATCATGGACCGCGCTCCTGTCACGGTGCCGTTGCAGACCGGCCTGAAGGTCGTCGATGCTCTCATTCCCATCGGACGCGGTCAGCGCGAATTGATACTAGGCGACCGGCAGACCGGCAAAACGGCGATCGCGATCGACACCATACTCAACCAACGCGACCAGAATGTCGTTTGCGTCTATTGCGCCATTGGCCAGCGTGCCTCCGCCGTGGCCAAGGTCGTGGCTGTCTTGCGCGAGAAGAGCGCGCTCGACTACACCGTGGTCGTGGTGAGCGAGGGCAACGACCCGCCCGGACTCGCCTACATCGCTCCCTACGCCGCGACCAGCATCGCTGAGTATTTCATGCGCGCGGGCCGCGACGTCCTCATCGTGTACGACGACCTCACGCAACACGCGCGAGCCTATCGAGAGCTTTCCCTCCTTCTCCGCCGGCCACCCGGCCGCGAAGCCTTCCCCGGCGACATCTTCTACATCCACTCGCGACTGCTCGAGCGCGCCACCCGCCTGCGCCCGGAGTTCGGCGGCGGCTCGCTCACCGCCTTGCCCATCATCGAAACCGAAGCGCAGAACATTTCTGCCTACATTCCAACCAACCTGATTTCCATCACCGACGGACAGATCTACCTGTCGCCCTCCCTTTTCGAACTGGGCGTTCTGCCTGCCGTCGATGTTGGCAAATCCGTTTCGCGTGTCGGCGGCAAGGCGCAACGGGCGGTGTACCGCGCGGTGGCGGGTGACCTCAAGCTTGCCTACGCCCAGTTCGAGGAGCTAGAGACCTTCGCTCGCTTCGGCGCCCGCCTGGATGACAACACCCGCAAGATCATCGAGCATGGACGGCGTATCCGCGCCTGCCTCAAACAGCCCGAGGGCTCCCCTGCGTCGGTACCCGCTCAGATCGCCGTTCTGCTGGCATTGACGGCAGAGCTCTTCGACCCCGTTCCGCTTGACAAGATGATCGACGCCGAGCGCGCAGTGCAGACGGCAGCGTCGGGCATTGCGCCCGAAGTGCGCGCACGATTCGAGACCGCCACGAAGTTGAGCGACGAGGACCACAAGGCGATTCTTGAAATCGCCCGTCAGGCCCTCGCACCGTTTCAAGACAAGCCGGAACTCAAGGAGAAATCTTGAGCGACACCACCGCGAGCCTACGCCGGAAACTCAAGAGTGCGGGGGACCTCCAATCCGTCGTGCGCACAATGAAGACCTTGGCTGCCTCCAGCATCGGACAATACGAAAGATCGGTGCGCGCATTAGCCGACTACTATCGCACCGTAGAGTTGGGATTGGGCGCGTGCCTTCGGGAAAGTGCTCCGGCATCCCGGCTCGCAGGAAAGAACGACCAAGCCGAGTCGGGTGCGCTTGGTGCGGTTGTGTTTGGATCCGACCAAGGACTGGTGGGCCAGTTCAACGATGTGGTGGCCGACTTTGCGGTCAAGACCCTTGCTGCTCTGCCCGGCAAAGCCCAAGTCTGGGCCGTTGGCGAACGCGTTCACGCGCGTCTGGCGGACGCGGGCCTGCCGCTCATGGGCTTGTTTCCCGTGCCAAATTCTGTTCAGGCTATCACCCCGCTGGTAGGGCAGATTCAAATCGAAAGCGAAGCGCATCGCGCCCAAGGCGACTATGGGCGAGTCTATGTCTTCCACAACCGTCCGCAGTCCGGGGCGGTTTACGAACCAGTCAGTCAACGGTTGCTGCCGCTCGATGTGCAATGGCAAGAAGGCTTGGCCAAGGTCGGCTGGCCGACAGGAACCCTGCCCGAGGTCATGGGCAGCGGCAGCACCACCTTGCGCTCGCTCATTCGCGGCTATCTCTTCATCTCACTTTTCCGCGCGTGCGCCGAATCTCTCGCCAGCGAGAATGCGAGCCGCTTGGCCGCGATGGAGCGTGCCGACAAGAACATCGACGAATTGCTGGAGAGTCTCAACGGTTCTTTCCATCGCTTGCGCCAAAGTGGCATCGACGAAGAGCTGTTCGACGTCATCTCCGGATTCGAGGCGCTGGTAGGACCATGACCGCCGTGGCAACGTAAGCTGGCTACTGCTGAATTGGCAGCGCCCATCCTGGTCGGCGCGTCCCCCGAGACGCTCGCCGGGATCAACGAGGCCTACGAGCGCACGGTGAAAGGCGACGTGAAGTACCGCTTCGTCATCGACTGCACGAAGTTCTAATCCCGGGCACACGGTACGGATCGGAATCGGCCGTGCCGCCGGTCCGCGGTGCGGGCTGGCGAGCGTAGATCTCGAGGTCGGCGGCGGCGAAGGTGCGACGATAACTTCTGGGAATGAGTGGCCGCGCTTCGGGGGGAATGGCCCAGGTAAGCAGATGGCTGAAGCGCGGCTCGGCTTCGCGCCAAAAGTCGCTCCATTGTTTGTGCCAAGCCAGCGTGCAGTCGGCGTCGTCTTCGGAGTGGGCGTTGGGAAAGATCTTGCACAATTGGGATGGGGTTCCGCGCAATTCGGCGAACCGATCCAAGGCGGGCGGGATGAGCGCCGCCGGGGGAAAGACGCGGTAGGTGATAGGGTAGGAACGCTCCACGGCGAATACCAGTGGCGCTGAAGTGTTCTTCGCGATGACGTAGTAGCCCCACGCATGCGTCAGGCTCGCCGTGAAATCGCTGGTTCTTCGGTGCTTGAACAGCAAAGGAAGCAGCGTGGCCCGCTCCGGTACGGCATCAAGTCCCGCCGTGAACGCGGCTCTGTCGCGGTCGAGCCGGACGTAGTCGAAACCAGTGACGGCGGAAAAGAGCAGCGCGCAGGCCGCGAGTGCAAAGGCGATTGGCTTGGGCACAGTGGCCGGCACGCGCAATGCTGTCCCCACCCAAAGGAAGGGGACTAGGCGGCAATTGAGGTACCACCAGTTGCTCAGCATGGTGGGCAAACAGAGGTAGGCGCCGGCGAGGATCACCATGGTCAGGTTCGAGAACAATGCCCGTGCGATCTGCCGCCGCTTCCAAGCGAAATAGGGAAGCAGAAGCGCGGGAACGATCGTCATGCTTCCCCATCGCGTGAGAGCGCCGGAGGCATCAAGCCAGTAGTGCAGAACGAGTTCCCAAGGCGGGAGGTAGGCGAACGTGGTCGAGGCCGACGCAGGGGAGCCCCCGGCTTTGACGAGGTGCTGGAGGGTAGTCACTAGGAGAAGAATTCCAACCGGCGCAAGCGGCGACAAGAGGGTGATGCTGGTCCCGATTCGTGCGCGCCAAGTCGGGCGAGTGACAATGTCCAGAATGACGATGCCAACCACGACCGCGAGCGGGAATGGATGCGCATACCAGAGCACGCCAGAAAGCACGACAATGCCAAGACCCCGCCTAAACCTTGGCTCCTGTCGCTGTCGGTCGATCACCGTGAGCAGGATCAGAGATAGCGGAAACGCAATGGCGAAGTTCAACATTCCCATGGACAGAAAAAAACCGTGCACCAGCGGCCAGACAAACAGGGTCGCGACCAACATGCACCGTCGCCCGGCGAAATGAAGTACGAAGATCGGCAACGCGAGTGCGTTGACTGCGAGGACGACGGCGGTGAACGCACGAGCAGCGCCAAGCAATCCGTGATCGCCTTCGATATGAAGCCAGAGCGTGAGCAGAGAATTGGACTTGAAATAGCCGTTGAAGACGTATTGGGGATAGAGGTCGAGGTGCGAAGCGATGTGCGCCGATGCGACGTGATTGGGCAGATCCTGAAGCGGCGGCAGGTCGACGAGCAGCAGCGGCCATGCCGCCATCACGAACAACGCCAGCGCAACGAACGAAACTAGCGTTGCGTTCGAAAGCTCAGCGAGCCGGCCCACCAGCCTGGAGGTGCCTCGCTCAAGCCCGTGTGTGATGGTGCACACCAGGTCCTTCCAGTCGGGATCGGTTCTGGCAATTGGTGGTGTCGCCACAACTCCGCAAGATGTATCGGAGTCTTGTCCAGCTCCTGGTCAAGAAACAAGGAGAAAACCGCGGCTCCGAGCAGGCGGGGTTGCCCTCGGATCCCGTGTGGGCAACGTGGTCGCCCGATCAACCTGGCAGTCGTCTTGCAGGACGAGCCCGTCATGAAGATCGGCATCGTTACTGAGTACTACTATCCAACCCTAGGTGGAATTCAGGAGCACGTTCACCATTTCGCCCGCGCCGCGCGCGGGGTGGGACACGACGTGCGCATTCTCGCGCCAGCCGTGCGCGACCGACTGGCTTCCACGAATCGCCAGTTGCGCCCATTAGATGAGCGAAGGGCCGACGAGGAAAATGGCGTGATTCGCGTCGGTGATTCCGTCCCGCTGTTGTCCGCGGGATCCATGGCCCGCGCCTCGGTCGGAAAGGGGCTGTCGCAGCGGGTGACCGACATCCTGCGGGCCGAGCGCTTCGATATCCTGCACGCGCATTCGCCGCTCATGCCCACCCTGCCACTTGTCGCCTTGCGCGCTTCCGACTGCGCCAACGTGGGGACTTTCCACAGCGATTTCGAGCGGAATTTCTTGTACTTCGCCCTCGGTCGTTTCTTGCAGCCCTATCTCGATCGGCTCGACGCCGCAATTGGGGTGTCAGAGACGGCATTGCGTGGCCTGCGCCGCTATTTCAAGGCGCCCTGGCGGGTGATCCCCAACGGGGTCGACGTGTCGATGTTCGCTTCCGGTAGAAGGCGTTCAGAATTTGACGATGGTCGACTGAACGTTCTGCACGTCGGCCGCTTCGATCCGCGCAACGGGGTCGATCGTGTGATAGGTGCCTGGGTCGGCGTGCGCCGCGCCGGCACCGATGCACGCTTGATTCTCGTCGGTGACGGCCCCCTGCGCCCCATGTACGAATCGATGGTGCCGCCCGATCTGCGCGCGGACGCCCATTTCGTCGGCTTCGTCGAAAGCAGTGAACGACCGTCCTACTACGCTTCCGGCGACGTGTTGCTTTGCCCCGCTCTCGGGGGAACCTTCGGTATCATCGTGGTAGAGGCCATGGCGGCGGGGTGCGCGGTCGTCGCGGCCGACACGCCTGGCTTTCGCACCGTCATGAAAGACGGCGTGCAGGGGTTCCTGGTCGACGTGGGCTTGGACCCGACTTGCGCGCGCTTGGCCGAACGCACCCGCCAGTTGCTCGACGATACATGCCTGCGCCGACGCTGCTCCGAAGCAGGCCGCGAGACAGCAGCACGGTTCGATTGGCCGCTCGTCGCCAATCAAGTCCTCGGCGTTTATCGCGAAATCCTGGGCGGTTCGCAGTGTGCGAGTTGCGCGAGCGCGTGACCATGAAATCGCCATCGGTACCACGTCTTGAGACTTGGGTCCTTGCCGCGGTTTGCGTCGGCCTTCGCGTGGTTTCGCTGGCTAGGTCGTGCCTCTCGGATGACGAGGCCATCTACGCGGTCGTCGCCCGAGAAATGCTGTCTGGGCAAGCGCTCTATCGCGATGTCGTGGACCACAAGCCCCCGCTGATCTACGTCGTCTACGGCTTCACGCAAGCCGTAGGCGGGCCGCGCGGCGGGATGCTGCTCTTGCACTTGTTGACCATCGGGGTGGTGTTCGCGACCGCACTGATCCTTTCGCGCATCGTCCGCCGATTTGGCGGGCTTTCGCCCGATTCCCGCGCGCCCTTCTGGGCAGCTCTACTCTATGCCGTTTTCACCACCACGCTGCTGCCCTTCGATGCTTTGGCGGCCAACTGCGAATTGTTCATGATGCTGCCGCTGGCTGCGTCGGTGCTGTTCTTCCTGGCAGGAGCCGGCGCCTTGCGTTTGCGGCCCCTATTCGCAGCCGGACTGCTGGTTGGTATCGCCATGCTTTTCAAGTACCAGGCCGGCGTGCAACTTGCTCTCTACGGCTCTGCGTTGGTCATTGCGCACTGGCGGCGAGTGCCGCGCGTTCTGCTGGCCAGTCTCGCCATCGCTGCCGGCGTGGCGATCGTGCTCGGCGCCGCATTCGCGCTCATGCACCACGCGAGGTGCCTCGAAGCCGCCTGGTTTTGGTTTCGCTTCAACTTCGCCTACATCAAGACCGGCTTTCGTCTACAAGACACGCTCAGGCGCGCCGCGGTCCGGATTTCATTTGTGGTTTTTCCCGCGGCGTTTCTGTGGATTCTCGGCGCCAAGTCCGCGGTGAAAGCGCTAACAACGAAGCCACCGGAGGGTAGCGTCAACTTCTTTCGTTTCGCGACGTTCTGGCTGGTCGTCAGCGCCTTCGCGATCACCACCGGAGGGCGTTTTTTTGGCCACTACTTTCACCAGGTCACGGCACCGCTTGCGGTGCTTGCCGCCCCAGCCGCCGCCCGACTTTGGCAGACCCGTCGCCGTCTCGTCTCGGCCGCGGTTGCCGTGCCGGCGGTCGCGTTCTTTCTGGTGGCCACTCTTCAAGGCCCCGTGCTCGCAGCCGCAAGCGCACCAGCGCCCGATTACCAACGCATGGTCGACCTTATCGATGCATACGCCCGCCCGGGCGACAGCCTGGTGGTGTGGGGCAACGTGCCGGTCTTGTATTTCATGGCCGAGCGTCCACTTGGCACGCGCTTTGTCTTCTCCAACTACATGACCGGACTTTCACCAGCCACGCCTTCCCAATCCGACCCAGCCGTGGATGCCTCGCCCAACATCGTTCCCGAGAGTTGGGACATGTTCGAGGCAGACATCGCCGCAAGAAGACCGCGGCTGTTCGTCGAAACGTCGCCGGGCAACGTGGCAGCTTATGGTAAGTTTCCACCGTCGAATTTTCCACGCTTGCAGGCGCTTCTGCAGCGCGACTACAGCCTGGTGGGTGAGGCCGCCGGAATTCGCCTCCTGCTTCTTCGCGAAAGGCGTGACTGATGCCCACGGATGCTGCCGCCAAGGTGCCGGCGACCGAGCCGCCCGCTTGCAGGCTGCCGCGGAAGCGCATCGACCGCTATGTCGATTTCCTGGCCCGCCACGACCTGGCGATTTCAATCGCCGCGCTCGTCCTATTCGGACTCGGTGTGGCGGCGGCGTCGCGCCTGCAACTGCGGTCGGATTTCACAGAACTCTTGCCGCAGGACGATCCGGAAGTCACCCAGCTAAGAGAGCTTGGCGACAAAATCGGCGCCCCGTCGACGCTGGTGGTCGCCGTCGAGGGTTCCGATCCATTGGCAAACGAGCGCTTCGCCGAGGCCCTGGTCAAAAACCTACAGCCCTTGCTTGGTTCCAGCCTTCGCGCCATCGACTACCGCGCGGACGCTAGCCGCCCGTTCTTCGAACACAACAAAGCGCTCTACGCCAACGTGGTCGACCTGCAACGGATCGACGACGACGTGAGGAAGCTCGTCGCATCCAAGAAGAACCCGATGTTTCTGCCTTTCGCGGATCCGGACAAAGGCGAGGAAGACGACGATCCCGCCAAGGATCTGCACAAGCTGAAAGAAAAGCTGGAAGGGCAAAAGCCAAAGAACGCCTTTCCTTCTGGCTACTATGAAAATCAAGACCGCAGCCTGCTGGCCATCATCACGTGGACCGAGTCGTCGGGAACCGGGGATTCGTCGGGGTTCCGCATTCGCGATGACGTGCAACGAATCATCGACCACACGAGACCGGCTTCCTTCGGCCAGGTGAAGGCGAGCATCACCGGCGATGTCGCCACGGCCATCGAAGAGCACGACGCCCTCAAGTCCGACATCGAATGGGTTTCCATCGTCTGCACGATCCTGGTGCTGATGGTGATCATGCTGTATTTCCGCAGCCCCTTCGCCCTTGGCTATGTCTTCTTCCCGACCCTGCTCGGGGTGGCCGTGGCCTTCGGCATTACGGCGCTGACCATCGGGTACCTCAACACGAACACGGCATTTCTCGGCTCGATCATCATCGGCAACGGCATCAACTTCGGCATCATTCTGCTGGCTCGTTACCGCGAAGAGCGCGCGAGGGCCCCGGCGGATCTGTCGCAAAACGCGATGACCAAAGCCATGACCGACACCCTTCGCCCCACGCTCGCGGCCGCGCTGGCCGCCGGCATCGCCTACGCCAGCCTGACCCTGACCGGATTTCGCGGGTTCCGTCAGTTTGGCTTCGTCGGCGGCATCGGCATGGTGCTGTGCTGGCTCGCAACCTATAGCTATTGCCCAGCCCTGATACTCTTCTGGGAGAGGATGCGCAAGCACCGGCCGCCGCAACCGCTGTCTTCGAGCCGGACGCTGCTTGCCATCGCCGAGATGCTGCTCCGGCGCCGCCGAATCTTGCTTGGGATCGTCGCCGTCACCACGGTGGTCGCGGCCGCTTCAGTGGCGCCGGTCGTGCCGAACCCGTTCGAATACGACTTCTCGAAGCTGCGCAATCAGCAAAGCCGAAAGCACGGCGCGGGCGAACTGTACGGCAGGGTCGGCAAGATGTTCTCGCAGGACATTGCACCCATTGGCGTCGCGCTGCTCGCGTCGCCCGAGGATGCTGCCCTCTACGACCAGGCCGTGCTTGAAAAGGACTGCCGCGATGGCCTCGCGCGCGCGCATTCCAGCTTCGCGGCCGACGCCACCACCCTTGCCCGGGAATGCGCAAGGCGGGTTGCGGCCGGAGAGCCCACCGGCGGCCTGCTTTCGTCCGTGTCGACCGCGTTCGACTATTTGCCCAAGGACCAAGATGCCAAGCTGGCGGTGATTGCGGATCTCCGCAAGCGCCTCGGTGGCGATGCGTTGCAAAGCCTCTCCAACGAGAATCGCCAACTGATTGCCGAGTGGATGCCGCCCGATGATCTGCACCGCTTGGTGCCCGCGGACTTACCTGAAGCCATTGCGCGGCGATTCCGCGAAACCGACGGAACCGTGGGGCGCGTCGCCCTGCTTTTTCCCGTGCGGGTGTGGGCCAATTGGGATGGACACAACCTCATCCGGCTTGCCGACGTCACGAAGAACGTCGCCCTGCCGAACGGACACGTGGCCTCCGCCGCCGGCCATACCTCCTTGTTTGCGGCCATGCTGCGCTCGATCGCGCACGACGGTCCCATCGCGACCCTCGCGGCGATGATTGGCGTCGTCGTCATGGTTCTGCTGCTCTTCCGCAACCTTCGCAGCTCGGCCATGGTGCTACTATCGCTCGGCGTGGGCGTTGTCTGGATGGGAGGCGCTGGGGCGCTCCTCCACATGAAGCTCAATTTCCTCAACTTCGTCGCATTGCCTATCACCTTCGGCATCGGCGTCGACTACGCGGTCAACGTCTTCGCGCGCATCGTCGACGAACCTCCCGAAAGGCACGCGCGCGGCCTCGCCGAAACCGGGAGCGCCGTCACACTCTGTTCGTCAACCACGATCATCGGCTACAGCTCGCTCTTGATTGCGTCCAACGGCGCCCTGGTTTCTTTCGGCAAACTCGCCAACCTCGGCGAGATCGGATGCCTGCTCGCCGCCCTGCTGCTGGTCCCTGCCGTTTCCGCTCGCTACAAGGCGAGGCGCGGAAACCGCGCGGTCGCGGCCTAGCCCTAGCGTGCCGCGGCTTGCAGTGTCCGGCATCACTCGCCCGCAAGCGCACTGTTGGAAAGCTGCCACTTTACTGGCACCAACCAACATATCTCACCAGACACTGCGCCTCTTTCGCCCAGCTCTCGGTGTACGCGCGCTGGCAACTCGATTGCATTGATCCCAGCCATGAACCGAATGGCCACCGCCAACAAGAGAACCTGGGCGCGCATCGTGCTCCTTGCTTCCACGCTGCTCTCTTACGCGAGGATTGTCTGGGTCGTTCTATCTGAACGGCTGTGGCGGATCCCGCAACGACAACTTCGCACGACAGGGGACGTGGCCAACACCGCCAGCAGGAGGCTGCCATGAACTTCGCATCGCACCTGACCGGATTGTCGCTGACCGGATTGTCGATAGACCTGATGTTCCTCGTCTGTTTCTCGGCCGCGGCGCTGATCCCCTTCGCGACCTACATTTGTCTTTGGCTCCTCGGCCTCGAGTCCCTGCCTGCCCCCAAAGAAGGAGGCGCGGGCCGCCGTCTGCTCGGTCCACTCTTCGTCGGCTTCTATTACTGGTTGCTCAGTCCTTTCCTCAGCTTGGCAAAGCGCAGCGGCCTTACGCCGAACCAGTTCACGCTAGCCTCGCTGGTGGCGAGCATTCCCACCGGCGTTGCCATTGCCACCGGACACTTCGCGCTCGCAGCCGTGCTGCTGATCGTCGGCACCACGCTCGACTTGGTGGACGGGCATCTCGCGCGCAGCAAGGGGCTGGTCAGCAAGGCGGGCGCTTTCCTCGACTCGACCGTCGATCGCGTCGGTGACGGCATGATCCTTGGCGGATTCGCCGTGTACTACGCCGGGACCCCAACCATGTTCGCGGCCCTAGCGGCGCTCATCATGTCCTTCGCCACGAGCTATGCGCGATCGCGCGGCGAAACGCTCGGTGTTTCTGGTTCCGAGGGTCTTGTCCAGCGAGCCGATCGGCTGACGATTCTCGGCTTGGCGCTCGCGCTTTCCCCCTACCTAGGGCACCAAGCGGAAGGTTTCGTTCCGCACCCTTCCTATGCGGTAGCACAGGCCGCGCTCTGGCTGCTCGCGTTTCTAAGTACGTTCACGGCCGGAAGTCGCGTGCTGTGGATCATGAAGAAGCTTCAGCCCATAGACGCGGCGACCGCCAACGCAGGCCCGTCCCCACTGTCGGCGCGCACCGTCCGCCCACTGTTGGGATCCGCCATCACAACAGTCCATCCGATGACAGCACCGGACGCTGCAAAGACTCCAACGGGATCCGCCGATGTCTACCGACGCTGAGAAAGCGACCGGCCGGATGGGCCCGTGGTGGGGGCTCGGCCTGCGTGGGTTGACCTTGGCGGCGGCCTTGGTCTTCCTCGTGCGCGGCGTGCGGTGGTACGACATGGGCGACACGATCAGGCGGGCCGGATTTCTGCTACCGTCGATTGTGATCGCCATGAACGCCTGCATGATGAGCCTTCGTGCCCTGCGCTTGCGCACTCTGCTCGAACGCAAGCTCTCTTTCAGTTCGTCATTTCTGGCGCTGCTCACCAGCTCTGCCATCAACAACATCACGCCATTTCGAGGCGGAAATGTCGCGCGACTATGGATGCTGGAGCGCGCGAGTGGCGTGACCAAATCGGCGGCGATTGCCATCACGGTGGTCGAAAACCTAATCGAAGTCTCGGTGTTGGCGGCAATAGGTTTTGTCGCATCTCTATTCGTTGTGGGACAACGATGGGCAACCCTTGCCACACCGGCCGTGTTTACCCTGGCCATCGCCTTGTTGGTGCTTCTGCGATTCACCGCTGAGCGCGCGGTCGACGCAAATTGTGAAGCGTACGACCCGACAGTCGGTGCGGGTTGGCGGAAGAAACTCCGTCAATTCCTTCTGCGAACCGCGCCTGGATTTCGAGCGCTCTGCAAACCGGGCGTGCCTGCCCACGCCCTGCTGCTCTCGCTCTTGGCTTGGACCTGCGAGACCGCCATGATTGTCCTCGCGGCACGAGCGATGGACTTGCAGGTTTCATTTCCATTGGCAACCGTCGTCCTACTTGGGATCAACCTCGCCATGGCGCTTCCGTCGACGCCAGCCAGCGCAGGTCCGTTCGAGGGAGCGGCCGTCGCCGTCCTGATGTTTGCGGGAATCGGCAAAGGTCCGGCGCTTGCTTTTGCACTTTTCTACCACGCGATCCAAGTCATCCCAGTCACCGTGGCTGGCGTTGCCGTGTTGCTCTTGGCAAAGCGACGCCACTCGACCCAGGCAAGCCACCTGCGAGGCAAACATGTGGAAGCTGCGTCGGCCAGACCCGCGGACTTGGGTGTGTGAGCCGCAGAATCTGCGTGCTCGCACACCCCCGAGTCCGGATCGCCGCTTACGCGATCCGGGTTTCAGTCGTACCGTCGTGACCGCCAGAACCCGTGGCAGTGCTGAGCGTCGGCTTCTCTTCAGAGACCACGCTACGGAGTGTAGGCGATCCAGGCCTTGATGGTGCCGGCCCCGTCCGCGGCGCTGTAGCCTACGACCGTCTTGCCATCCGTGGAAATGCCGGTAGCAGCCGCAAGGGTGCTGGGTGCACTGGACACCACAGTCGGCACGGTCCGAGCTCCGGCCGCCTGAGTCCAGACAAAGGCCTGCTGGCCGGAGGTTGTATTCTGTCCGACGATGACGCTGCCAGTCTGGCTGGCCGCGTAGGCCATTCCGTTGAACGGGCTCCCTTGTGGGGTCGCGAGAGCCTGAGCCGCAGCGTTGGCGGCGCCACCGGGCCACTGCGCGGCGAGGGTATTCGATTGCCCCACAATCACGGTTCCGTCACTGCTGATCCCGTGCACCGAGGCAGACCCAGTGTAACTGAGGCTGTACAGCGAACCGCCAACCAACTTGAATAGTCCGAGGTTGTAATTGCCAGCGATCACCGACCCGTCGGCACTGATACAACTGGCCGTGCCGGAGGTCGCGCCCGTGATCAGACCTGTAGCGGCGCCCCCCGAGGTCCACTTCACCGGCAGGCTAATCGGAGAGTCCCCTCCCACGATGATGTTTCCGCTGCCGTTGACCCCGTAGGCTGAGTAGTATCCCACCGGGGACAGCATGGTCTGGGTGCCGGACGCATTCCATGAAACGCCTGCCATGCTTTCGGGATCAGTTCCATAATTGCCCACGATCACGCTGCCATTGGTGTTGACAGCCGTAGCCATCGTGATGCCACTGGTGCTCAACAGGACCAGCCCGCCAGCTTCAGTCCATTTCCAGGCGTTGCTCCCGCCCCCCGCCTGACTGATGTACCCCACCGCAGTTGAGCCGTCGCCACTGAGTGCGGCAGGTTCGAAGGAGTATCCGCTTACATAGCCGCCGGAAGGAACGGGCAGCCACTGGAAACCTACGTTGCAATTGGCCCCGGAGAAGCCGGTCGCGCAAGAGCAGGTGTAGCCGCTCGCCCCATTGATACACGTGCCGCCATGCTTGCAAGGACTGCCCGAGCAATAGTTGCTAGGCGGGGGAGTTTGGCAGTTGGTGCCCGTATAACCGCTTTGGCAGGTGCAGGTATAGGTACTCGCCCCATCGGTGCAGGTGCCCCCGTTCTGACAAGGATTGGGGCTGCAGCTGCTAAGGTAGGCGATCCAGGCCTTGATGGTGCCGGACCCGTCCGCGGCGCTATAGCCTACGACGGTCTTACCATCCGCGGAAATGCCGGTAGCAGCCGCAAGTGTGCTGGGTGCACTGAGCACCACACTCTGCATGGGCTGGGCTCCGGCCGCCAGTGTCCAGAAAAAGGCCTGGCCCGATGTCGTATTTTGTCCGACGACCACGCTGCCAGTCTGGTTGGCCGCGTAGGCCATTCCGTTGAACTGGCTCCCTTGTGGGGTCGTGAGAGCCTGAGCGGAGGTGTTGGCAGCGCCACCAGCCCAGACCGCGGCAACACCATTATTTTGCCCAACAATAGTGGATCCGTCGGCGCTGATCCCTTGCGCCGTAGCCGACCCACTGGAGTAGAGGCTGTAGAGCAAACCGTTGACCCATTTGAATAGTCCGACGTTGTAATTGCCAGCGATCACCGACCCGTCGGCGCTGATACAACTGGCCGTACCGTAGGTCGCGCCCGTGATCAGACCTGTAGCGGCGCCCCCCGAGGTCCACTTCACCGGCAGGCTAATCGGAGAACCCCCTCCGACGATGATGCTTCCGCTGCCGTTGACGCCATAGGCAGAGTAGTATCCGGCCGGGGACAGGATGGTCTGGGTGCCGGACGCATTCCATGAAACGCCTGCCAGGCTTTCGGGGTCAGTTCCATAATTTCCCACGATCACGCTGCCCGTGGTGTTGACAGCCGTAGCTTCAGTCATGCCACTGGTGCTCAACAGGACCAGCCCCCCGGCCTCAGTCCACTTCCAGGCGTTAACGCTGCTCCCCCCCGCCGGATAGATAGACCCCACCGCAGTCGAGCCGTCGCCACTGATTGCGGCGGCTTCGAAGGAGTATCCACTTACGTAGCCGCCGCTGGAAGGAACGGGCAGCCACTGGAAACCTACGGTGCAATTGGTCCCCGAGAAGCCGGCCGCGCAAGAGCATGTGTAGCCGCTCGGGCTGTTGATACACATGCCGCCGTGCTTGCAAGGACTGCCCAAGCAGTAGTTGACCGGTGGAGTCTGGCAGGTGGGGCCCGTGTAACCGCCCACGCACGTGCAGGTATAGCCGCTTGTGCCGTTGTTACATGTACCGCCATTCTGACATGGATTGCCCGCGCAGTAGTTGTAGGTCTGGCAGTTGGTTCCAGAGTATCCCGCCAGACACGTGCAGGTGTAGCTATTCACGCCATCGATACACGTACCCCCGTTCAGACATGGATTGGGGCTGCAGTCGTTGATGTTGGTTTGGCAGTTCGTACCAGAATATCCGGGCGGGCACGTGCAGGTGTAGCTATTCACGCCATTGGTACAGGCTCCGCCATTCTGACATGGATTCGGGCTGCAGTTGTTGATCAGGGTCCCGCAGGTCGTTCCCGAATATCCGGGCGCGCACGTGCACGTATAGCCACTTGCACCGTTGTTACAGGTGCCGCCATTCTGACATGGATTCGGGCTGCAGTAGTTGGCCGGCGTCACACAAGCGCCTGCGACGCAATTCTGGCCTGTCCCACAGACCTTGCCACACCCGCCGCAATTCTGAACATCGGATTGGGGATTCACGCATTGGATTGTCCCATCCCCCGCCTGGCAGCTTACCCAGCCGGTGGTCGAACAGGTTGGGCCGCCGAAATCGACGGAGATGTTCGCCTGGTCTGTCTTCTGCATGATGAGAGTCAGGGACGTGGTTACGCCCGGTGCTGCCGTGATCGTCACCTCGCGTGAAGCCCAAATCGCCGAGGCGGTCCCGGCCGGACAGGCTGCAGCGTACGCCGAGCCTTGGAAAGTGATCTGGCCCGCAGGTAGTCCGCTCATGGTGAAGCTCGTCGCCCCTCCAGCTTTGACCGTGGTAGCTTTCTCGATCGGCACCTTGGCGCCGGCCGGCGTTGCATCCAGGACGATGCAGCCCACGCCCGTGGGAACCGAAGTGAGTTCTATGTGCACCTCCGCGTACGGGCCTCCGCTCCCGGATCTGCCATCACACGCCTGACCAGCAAGCGCGACACACGCGAGCACCAACAAAGTACCTGTTCTGAGTTCTGTGGCCATGGAGCACCTCACTTTAAGAACGTTTGGAAGCCACGTTTCTCACACTATTGCGCCAGGCGCAATAGCCTTCGGGGCATTCCCGCGCTGACCTCTCAGGGGCAGCCAGCCAGCCCGATCCCCGAGGGGCTGAACCCGAGCTGGCCGTCGGCCTGCAGGCCATTGTTGCGCGAGCCCCAGAACCAGACGGCCCCGTCGTCCGCTCGCGCGCAGGTGGAGTTGGGACCCGCGCTGACCTCGACGAAGACCGTGCCCGGAGCCGCGGCGCGAACCGGAGTCGTCGTGTCTTTCCCGAGGTCAGCCGTACCACTGCCGAGCTGGCCGGAACCGTTCCATCCCCAGCACCAGACGGCCCCGTCGCTCGTGCACGCGCAGGTGTGGGTATCGCCGGCCGAGACCTGTACCACATTCGACAGCCCTGCCACCTTCACCGGCAAGGGGCTGGAGACTGTCGTGCCATTCCCGAGCTGACCCGAATCATTGGCGCCCCAACACCACGCAGTGCCGTCTTCGAGCCAAGCGCAGGTGTGCCATGCCGAGCCGGGCGACACCTGGCGTGCATCATTCCCGAGCGCGGCGACCTGAACCGGGGTCGGGCTCGGAAGCTTGCTGCCATCGCCGAGCTGCCCAGAACTGTTGGCGCCCCCCCCAACACCAGAGCGTGCCATCAGCGAGCCGCGCGCAGCTATGCCCGTTGGAGCTGACCTCGACCGCGGGTTGGCCAAGCTTCACTTGCGTCGGAAGCGGTTCGAAAAAGCTGGACGTTCCATTTCCGAGCTCGCCATTGTCGTTGCGTCCCCAACACCACACACTACCGTCGGCGAGCCTGCCACAGGCATGTGCCGCACCCGCAGCGACCTCGACGGCCGCCGGCAGGCCGGCCACTTGGGATGGCATGGGCTGCCGGTCGAACACCCCGGCCGAGTTGCTGATCATGCCCCAGCACCAGATCCCGCCATCGCTGAGCAGGGCGCAGGTTGTGCCGTCACTCCCGGCGGCAATCTGCATGACCGACTTTCCCAGGCCGGAGATGAGGACCGGTCCCGAGGTGTCTGCCAGGGGGCCATAGCCGAGCTCGACGTAGTAGCTCTGGCCCCAGCACGAGACGGTTCCGTCCGTCAGGCGCGCGCAGTAGGAGGCAAACGAGGCCGCAAGCTGGGCCGCCGGGGTCTTCAAGCTCGCAACCTTGCGGGGCTCGGTCTGGAACGGCAGGCTGCCGGTTCCGAGCTGGCCCCAATCGTTGCTGCCCCAGCAGCGCAGATTCGACGTGGCATCGATTGCGCAAGCGGTGGCTTCGCCGACCGCAACCTGCTTGGCCCCGGTCACCGACGCCACCGTCACCGGCTGGTCGCTCGGGTACAGGGTTCCATCGCCCAATTGGCTGTGTTCGTTCAGCCCCCAACAAGCAAGCGTGCCGTCGCGCTTGCGCGCACAAGAGAGCTGCATCCCCAGCGCGACCTCTTCGGTCTCCGGCAGATTCGCGGCCAATACCGGTGTCGTGTTGACGGCCGAGCTTCCCCAACACCAGAGCGAGCCGTCCTTCACGATGGCGCAGGTCTCGTCCGAGCCCGCGTAGATGCGCGAGGCCGGCTGGTCGAGGCCCATGACCTGGACCGGTACCAGACTGCTGACAGTGGAGCCATTGCCAAGCTGGCCGGCGTTGTTGTTGCCCCAGCAATACACCGTTCCGTCGACCTTGAGAGCACAGACGTGTGATGCGCCGGCGGCGAGAGAGGCGGCGTCGCGTGACAGCCCGGCCACTTGCGTGGGAGCAACCGAGAGGGACGTGGCCGTGCCGGCGTTCAGGTAGCCCCAGCACCAAACCGGTCCATCCGTCCTGCGAGCGCAGGCGTAGTCGACGGCGAGGGCGACTTGCGCGATCTCCGCGGGCCGTTAGCTGAACCACGCCAGAGCCGGGCCAAGCCACCTGCACCGGCGCAGCCTTGGTCTCCCAGGTGCCATCGCCGAGCTGACCTGACGAGTTGTCGCCCCAACACCAAAGCGATCCGTCGCTTGCCAGGGCGCAGGTATGGTGCCAGCCCATCGCCACCTGGACGACCGAGCCGCAAAGCTGGCCCTGAGCTGAACCGCCGCCAGCGTCGCGCGGCTCTTGCCAAGCCGGCGCATCCAGTGCATCCGCCCATCCGCCATCGCTGGGGGCGTCGGGCGGCAGATCGGCAGCACCATCACCACCAGCGTCGCGATGGAAATCCTTCAAGCCACCGTGACAAGCAGGCAACGAAGCCAGACAACACGCGAGCGAAGAGCCAACGAGCGTGCGCACCAAAGTCACGATACCACGGCTGAGCTTGATCCGCTTTCGTGGACACCCACTGCGGAGAACTGCCCTTAGCGCAGGATCTGCGAGTTGATGATCTGGGCGGGACTCTTGGCGATGACGTAGAAGCCGGGAAGATCGGGGGTCTCGAAAGTGCCGCGGGGGTTGTTGCGGGTGATCGAGTCCGTGATGGTGATTGACCCGGTTTGGTTGTTACTGACGAAGAAGATCGCGCTGCCACCTTCGTTTGCCATGTTGTTCTCGATCAGGCTGCTGGTGACATTGAGCACGATCTCGTTGCCGTCGTTGTAGA
>Ga0265316_10002067_pt1 | contig 21137 bp, 16 predicted proteins | sample 4522metaG_FD_202092 | JGI IMG/M metagenome (GOLD analysis project Ga0265316, IMG submission 202092) | Rhizosphere microbial communities from Carex aquatilis grown in University of Washington, Seatle, WA, United States - 4-5-22 metaG | ecosystem: Host-associated > Plants > Roots > Rhizosphere >... | reverse complement strand
ATCGGCGCTGTCGCGCATTACTTCATATTCCAGTTCTTTCCAGCCGGCTACGGATTCTTCAACGAGTACCTGATGAATCGGACTGGCAGTCAACCCGCTGTTGAGCACAATTTCCAGCTCTTCCCAGCTGTGGGCAAACCCGCCGCCCGTACCGCCTAGCGTATACGCAGGACGGATTACCACCGGCAAGCCGATTTCTTTGGCTACCCGCCGGCCGTCGTCCATCGTTTCCACTGTTTCGCTGCGCGGCACCGGTTCCCCGATTTTAATCAGCAGCTGTTTGAAAAGCTCACGGTCTTCGGCGTTGCGGATGGTTTGAATCGGTGTTCCGAGTACACGGACGTTGAATTTATCCAAAACCCCGGCATCGGCCAGTTCTACGGCTAAATTCAATCCGGTCTGTCCGCCGAGTGTCGGCAGCAGGCCGTCGGGGCGTTCTTTTTCAATAATGCGTGATATTACTTCTACCGTCAGCGGTTCGACGTAAACCACGTCGGCAATATCTTCATCGGTCATAATCGTAGCGGGGTTGGAATTGACCAGCACGGAAATGACGCCTTCCTCCCGCATCGCTTTGCAGGCCTGCGTACCGGCGTAATCGAATTCGGCTGCCTGCCCGATGATTATCGGCCCCGACCCGATGATTAAGACTTTCTTTGGCTTATTTTTTATCGTCATGTTATTCCTTTTACAATTTCTGTCTCCCTCCCTCTCAGGGAGGGATTAAAGGAGAGTGATAATTTCAAATTCCATACTGAACGGAGTGAAGTGTCTCCCTGCCTATTAAATAGGGATGGAGATTCTTCGGGTACTTCGTATCCTCAGAATGGAAATCCATGATTATTTCTTCTCCATCATTTGGATAAACCTGTCGAACAGATACCTGTTGTCCATCGGGCCGGGGGAATCCTCCGAATGGTACTGGATGGCGAAAATCGGCAGTTCCTTATGCCGCAGGCCCTCCACCGTACCGTCGTTTAAATTGATGTGGGTCACTTCCAAGCCGTTCTTCATCGTATCCGGGTCCAGCGCATAGCCGTGGTTCTGCGCCGTGATGTGGATGCGTCCTGTGGCAAATTCCTTCACCGGATGGTTTCCGCCGCGATGCCCGAATTTCAGTTTAAAGGTTTTCGCACCGAATGCCCGTCCCAGTAATTGGTTCCCCAGGCAGATACCCATTATCGGTTTTTTCCCGACCAGCCCCTGTACCGTTTTCACCGCGTAATCCAGTATTTCCGGGTCACCAGGGCCGGGTGAGAGTAAAATACCGTCCGGATTCAATTTCAAAATATCTTCCGCCGTACTGGTGCAGGGCATTACCGTAACCTTGCAGCCCCGGGCTTTCAATAATCTTAAAATGTTGTATTTCAGGCCGCAATCGTACGCCGCGACGTTATATTTGTATTCAACCGGCTTATCTTTTTCCCAGACATAAGGCTTTTTGGTGCTGACTTCCTTGACATAATCAGCGTCGCCGTAATCCGGTTTTCGCTTTAATTCGGCCAGCGCCTCATCCGGTGTCAGGCGGGAAGTGATCATCCCCATCATCACGCCGACCGAGCGCAGTTTCCGGGTAATGGCCCGGGTATCAAGGCCGTAAATTCCGGATATCCCATCGTCAGCCAAATACTGGTGAATCGTCTTTTTATTCAGGTAATGGCTTGGTTCCAGGCATTCTTCCCGGACAATGAAACCCCGGACCTGGATCCTGTTGGTTTCATCGTCCTGTTCGTTGACGCCGTAATTCCCGATCAGCGGATAGGTGGGCATTAAAATCTGCCCGGCATACGAAGGGTCGGTGAGCATTTCCTGATAGCCCATCATGCTTGTATTGAACACGACTTCCCCGAAAGTATCCGCCTCTCCCCCGAAAGAAAACCCTTCGTAAAATGAACCGTCCGCCAGCACGAGGTACGCTTGCTTTTTCATTATCTCAATCCTATAATCACAGAATCGTCTTTATAAACCAGGTTGCCCTGATAAATTGTCGCAACAACTTTGCCCGTCAATTTCGCCCCTTCCAGCGGGGTATTTTTCCCCAGGGATACAAACTTATTAACGTCCACCACCCATTCTTTGTTGGGGTCGATGATTGTCACATTTGCAACTGTCCCTTCGACAAAGCTGCCCAGCGGTTTGTTTAAAATTGCCGCCGGTTTACTGGTCAGGCAGGCAATCAGTTCTGTCAAAGTCAGTTGTTTGGATTGTACCAGCCACATCAGGCTCCCCACTGCCGTGTCAAATCCGCTGATACCGGCCGGGGCATCGGCATAAGGGCGCTGTTTTTCGGTTGTTGTGTGCGGCGCATGGTCGGTGGTGATAATATCGATTGTGCCGTCTTTGATGCCTGCAACCAGTGCCTGTCTGTCGGCTTCCGTTCTCAACGGCGGGTTCACTTTCGCGAGAGCACCCCGCTTCTCAATCATCTCTGCTGTTAACAGCAGGTGATGCGGCGTCGCTTCGGCGGTTACTTTTATACCCTTTGCTTTCGCCTGCCGGATGAGATTGACCGCGCCCGCGGTGCTGACGTGTGCAATGTGCACCCAGCCTTTGGTCTTTTCGGCGACTGCCAGGTCGCGGGCCACAATTTTCTCTTCCCCCTCGGGCGGTCCGCCGTTCGGTTCTTCGCAGTGGTCGATTATCGGCAAATTGAACATTTTACCGATTTCCAGTGCTTCTTCCATCAGTTTCGCTGTTCTCACCGGGTCGCCGTCGTCACTGAATCCGACAACTCCTGCTTTTACCAGCGGCTCCATGTAAATCAGGGCTTTCCCCTTTCTGCCCTGGGTGACGCACCCGATCGGGAATACCTGTATCAAACCGTCGCTTTCCGCTTTGTTTTTCAAAGCGACAATCATTTCGGCAGAATCCAGCGGCGGACGTGTATTCGGCATGCAGCAAACCGTCGTGAAGCCGCCGTAAGCCGCTGCCCGGGTGCCGGTGGCAATCGTTTCCTTGCTCTCAAAACCGGGTTCCCGCAGATGGCAGTGGAAATCTATCAATCCCGGACAGACAATCAGTCCCTTAGCTATCAGCGTATCGTATGCTTTACCGACCGGGTTCTCCCGGCCCTCGCTGACCCAGCTTATTTTATCGTCTTTAATCAGCAGGTTCCCGACACGGCTGATTTTGCGCGCCGGGTCGACGAGTCTGCCGCCTTTAATCAGTAACGCTTTATTCATTTTTTGGTTTTTCCTCAACAGCTTGCGATTGGGCATAATGTCCGGGCAGATAACCATGTTTTTCGGCCTCTTCCGCCGAATCGAAAGCGATCAGGTTTTCCGGCCTGATTTTCTTTGCCAGGTGGCTGTTGGCGCGGTTGTAACGCTTCTCGCCGGTTGTTCCCTGGTGCCATTCCATGCTGGCGACGTATTTCGGTTCGGTGCCGTGCTCGCAGTAGACGCAGCGGAAGGTCAGCGGTTTCAGGCTGACAATCTTGAATTGCGGTTTGAGATAATTTTTCTCAGTCTCCTGCCAGGTCACGCACCGCGGATTCGAACATTTCACACCGTATTCACGGTCGTAAACCGGATAATCCACTTTCGTAACCGGCGCTTCGTCCGGCATCGTATTCTTTTTTACCCCCAATGCCAGCGCAATCAAAGCCATGCGCACCGGCACGCCCCGGGAGGCCTGCTTGAAGTACATGCTGCGGGGGTCGGCATCCATGTCGTAGGCCAGTTCATCGACGCGCGGCAGCGGGTGCATTACCAGCGCCCTCTGCAGCTCTTTGCCGCTCATCAGTTTCTGGTCGACGATGGGGAACTGCAGGTCGGCGGCCTTTTCTTCGTTCGTAAACCGTTCCCGCTGCGGCCGGGTGACGTAAAGCGCATCCACGCCGGCTTTCATTGTTACTTCCAGGTCGATACCCGGCATCATTGCCAGCTGGTGCGGCTGTTCGGGGGTAATATAAGCAGCGTCCACAGGGAAAGCCCCTTTTTGGTTCTGCTTGTGATTTTTACTGAACTTCTCCAGTTCACCGCCGTATTCCGTTACCAGTTTATGCATGATGTTTTCCGGCACTTCCAGGCCGGGACTGGGACAGAATAATATTGTCGCACCGAATTTTGCCAGAGCGAATATCAGTGAGTGTGTAGTGCGTCCGTATTTCAGGTCGCCCCACAACGCAATTGTCATTCCTTTTAATTCCCCGCGTTCTTTCTTCAGCGTGTAAAGGTCGCACAGTGTCTGGGTGGGATGCTGGTGGCCGCCGTCGCCGGCGTTAATCACCGGCACTGTGGCGTAATCGGCCATCAGTTGCGCCGCGCCTTCCCAGGGGTGGCGCAGGACGATAATATCGGCATAGCCGCTGATAATCCTTGCCATATCCGCGATGCTTTCGCCTTTGGCGAAAGAAGTTGATTTCGGGTCGGCCACGCTGATTACGCTGCCCCCGAGGCGGTGCATCGCCGATTCAAAAGAGAGCCGGGTGCGGGTGCTCGGCTCGAAGAAAATGGTTGCCATCACTTTGCCGGCGCACAGTCCGTACTGCTGCGGCATTTTATCGGACATTTCATCCGACAGCGAGAATATCGATTCGATTTCGCTGTTGGTCAGGTCGTCAATGGTGATTAAGTCCCTATTCTTTAAGTCCATTTTTGCCTCCCTGCATACCGTTTTGCGCTCCATTTTGGTTGGTTTTCACGGGGGGTGGGCTGATAATCGCGACTTCATCGATGCCGTCGGTTTCTTTGAGTTTGACGGCGATTGCTTCATCATGGCCGCTGGGCACATTTTTACCGACATAATCGGCGCGAATCGGCAATTCGCGGTGCCCCCGGTCGATCAGGACGATTAATTGGATTGATTGCGGCCGTCCAAGGTCGATAATGCCGTCCATCGCGGCGCGGATGCTGCGCCCGGTATAGAGTACATCATCCACGACGATGACTGATTTACCGACAATGCTGAATGGGATTTCGGTGCGGGTCACTTTGGGATGGATATCGTGCTGCGGAATATCGTCACGGTAGGGGAATATATCCAGCGCCCCGACGGGTACTGCGGTCTGACTGTAATTTTGGATGTTCAGTGCCAGCCGCCTGGCCAGCGGTACGCCGCGGGTGTACATCCCGATGAATACGATATTATCCAGCGATTTGCTGCGCTCGATGATTTCATGGGAGATGCGGGCCAGCGTCCGCCGGATATCTTCTTCGGTCATCAGGACTTTTTCGGGCATAAAAAAACCCCTTGCCGTGAATGGCAAGAGGTTCGTGTTTCCGGACTCTTCTTTCCCCTTACCAGTCTCACGGGACTAGCTTAAAGGCTCTGGTATCATATTAGCAGACGGGAAAAAGGATTACAAGGGAAATTTTAAAATATTTTTGGATTTCAACCGATAACAATAGGGTGTAACCAAGGGATGGAAAATCAAACTAAACAATTTATACTTCGGGGAAAATAAAATTCACCTACACTGTCGTTCCCGCGAAAGCGGGAATCCATGTAACTATTTGCTCATGTTTACCAAGGGCTGTTAGTGTTGACAGACAAAAAATTAGGATGTTTTTTGAGCTGGAAACTCTAGCTTTGTCTTATTTGCTTTAAAGCAGTCGTAGCAAGTCGGTTTAATAAGCATAGATTTATTGTCTTTGCCGCAAACGTGACAATGCTTTTCTTCATATTCTTCATTTGAGAATTTCTTCCAGGCTTTGTAGCAAGTAGCACAATAGGGTACCATCGGATTCAACTTGATTTCCGCACCGCATCGGATACAATATCCGGAATTATCTGATTTCGTTGGTACAATTTTGGGTTGATCTGTTTTAGGTACTTGTGTAACCGAAATTTTGATTTCATCACTAACTCTAACAAGCCGCATTGCTTCCGCATAAATATCTGCATATAAATCGGGGTCTTCTTCTTTTGTGACATATATTCCCATTTCATTATTGTTAACTTGGGAAAAATCATACAAGTTCATTGAAGTGATTATTGCTGCTTTTTCGTTAAGATAACATTTCGCATGAAGATTTTGGCAGAAACTGGTTCTGATGCTTCTAAGGGACTTAAGCCAGTTATGTTCTGATAATTCGATTTCACTCTTGCCATATATTATTCTAATATCAAGCTTCATTAAATCTTTGTCAGTAAGTGACTGTTTAAGTCGGTCGCTGATTTTTAGATAGGGGCTTATTAAAATTAACTTTTCATTGGCGCTATTAATAAGTTGTTGAAGGTAAAATGACACTCCCGCGGTATCCAAGAACTTAGCCATGCAGTTGAAGCCTCCTAATTAATCTAGCTGAGATATAATACTTGACATATTATCATACTAGAAAAAGAAAAGAAAAGTTTATGTCTCTTTGGTTCGTCTAACACACAATCTTTTTTCCATACCGACGAAAGTCGGTATCCAGTGTTTATTCAGATTGGAAAGGGAACCTGATTATTTCCCGGACTCTTTCCAGTCTGCCACAACTCATCTAATCTTGCGGGGATACATTCAATTGAGTGCCAATTGTGTTTTAACCGCTTCTTCAACTTTCTTCATATCTTCCTGTGATAAGACCGCCGCGCGCCGGAAAAGCCGTTCTTTGCTGACGGTAGTGATCTGGTCGGCCATTGCCTTGTTTTCCTTACATTCAAAATTAACAGCTGTTTCACTGGGATACAATTTTCCTGTTTTGCTGCTCAGCGGAACCACCTGCACCCGGTTCAAGACTTTGTTCGACGCATTATTGCTGATAATCACCGCCGGCCGTTTTTTCCGGATTTCGCCGCCGATTGAAGGGTCGGAATTAACCCACCAGACTTCACCTCTTAGCATTTTCAAAATCCTCGAGGGTATTTTCCGCCCATTCCAGCGCTTCTTTCTCTCGCTGTTCATTGCGCGCCATCGCCCTGTATTCCGCTTCCATTTCAGCTTCAAATCTCTTTTTGGCCAATTCTTCCAGGCAGGAGGCGACTACTTTGCTTCGGCTGGTTTTTCTCTCTTTCGCGACTTTGTCGGCCATTTTTACCAACTCCGACGGTACGCTCACGGTGACTTTGACAACTTGAACGGTCATATCAATTCTCCTTAACAGTGTTAAGCAACATCATCATACCAACGGTATGAACAATTGTCAATTGGCTAAGTCCCTACCTGTGAAAGCTGGTATCCAGCCCCCAATCACTCCCCAACTTCCTTTGCGAGGACCAATAAGGACGAAGCAATCTCAAATTCAGGGATGCAAACAGCAACGAGCTTGTGGATGGAGAGACATCGAGATTTTGGAATATATATAATTTTGAAATTTGAATTTGTTTCTTATTTCGATATTAGATATTAGTGCTTATTGGGAACTTGATTCTTGAATCTTTGTCCCCTCATCCCATTGCATTGATAATTTCTTCCAGCATCACCCGCCAGCCCTTTCCCGGCTGCCGCAGGCTCATCCGGAGCTGGCTGTTCCCCAGTTTTACCCCGTCCCGGTAAAAACGCGCCAGTTTCTTTTTGTCCAGCTGCATCCCGGCAAATAACTGGATGATTATTTCGCCGTCCAGATTGGAAATGGATTCGATGCCTCTGTCTTTAGCCACAACCCGGATTTTCAGGATATAGAGCAGGTTTTCCACTTCTTTCGGCGGCACCCCGAAACGGTCGTTCAATTCCTGCGCCAGGTTCGGGATTTGCTTCAACTCGGAAATATCCGCCATCCGCTGATAAAGTTCCAGTCTGGTAACCATGTCATCAACATATTCTTCCGGAATTAATGCCGATAACGGTAAATCGATGGTCGGCGGCGGCAGCTTCGAAGTACTCGGCGTCTGGATTATGCCGCTCTTTTGCATTTTCAATTTTTCCACGGCTGTCGCCAGCATCTGGCTGTAAAGATTGAAACCGACCGAGCTGATTTGTCCGCTTTGCTTCATCCCCAGCAGTGTGCCGGCGCCCCGGATTTCCAGGTCTTTCATGGCGATGCTGAATCCTGCTCCCAGTTCGGTGGCTTCATAAATTGTCCGCAGCCTCTTTTCCGCTACCGGCGTCAATCTCTTACCCTTATCGAAAAGCAGGTAAGCGTAAGCCAGCGTCGCCCCGCGTCCCACCCGGCCCCGCAGCTGGTGCAGCTGCGTCAGGCCGAAACGGTCGGCCTGGTTGATTATCATCGTATTCACGTTCGGCATATCCAGTCCGGATTCGATAATCGTGCTGCAGACCAGCACGTCCGCCTTGCCCTGCATGAATTCAGTGGTAACTTTTTCCAGCCCGCCTTCCGGCATCTGGCCGTGTCCGACCGACACTCTGGCTTCCGGGATGAGGTGCCTCAGTTTATCGGCCATGATTTCGATGCTCTGTACACGGTTGTGCACAAAAAAGACCTGGCCGCCGCGTTCCAGTTCCCGCAGCACCGCTTCCCGGACTACGCGTTCATCATATTCCGCGACGTACGTCCGAACCGGCAAGCGGTCTTCCGGCGGCGTTTCCATCGTGCTCATATCCCTTACGCCCACGAGCGACATATGCAGCGTGCGGGGAATCGGCGTTGCGCTCAAAGTGAGCACGTCTACTTCCTGCCGTATTTTTTTCAAAAACTCTTTATGTGCCACACCGAACCGCTGTTCTTCGTCGATAATCAATAAGCCCAGATTTTTAAATCGCACGTCTTTTTGAATCAGCCGGTGCGTCCCGATGCAGATGTCTACCGTTCCTTGCTCCAATCTTTTTATCACATCTTGCTGTTCTTTATGGCTGCGGAAACGGCTGAGCGATTCTATTTTCATTGGAAAGGCCTTCATTCTCTCGGAAAATGTCGTGTAATGCTGCTGCGCCAGCACGGTTGTAGGTACCAGCACCGCAACCTGTTTGCCGTCGATCACCGCTTTGAAAGCCGCGCGGATTGCGACCTCGGTTTTCCCGTAGCCGACATCGCCACATATCAGCCGGTCCATCGGTTTACTTTTCTCCATGTCCGCTTTGATTTCCTGCTGGGCGGTAATCTGGTCGGGGGTTTCGATGTAGGGGAAAGAAGCCTCCAGTTCCCGCTGCCAGATGGTATCTCTGGAAAAAGCAAAACCGGGCACCACTTCACGACTGGCGTACAGGTCCAGCAAATCTGCGGCCACTTCCTCGACCGCCTCTTTGACCTTTTCTTTGGTGTGTGCCCATTCTTGCCCTCCCAGGCGGCTGAGCGTAGGTGGTTGTTCCCCGCCGCCGACGTAACGGCTGACCCGGTCTACCTGGTCTGTCGGTACGAAAAGCTTGTCCCCGCCGGCGTACTGCAGTATCAGGAATTCCCGGTCCATATCGCCGTTGCGGATGACCGTAAACCCGTAAAATTTCCCGATGCCGTGCTCGATGTGCACGACGTAATCGTCGGGTTGGATATCCGCGAAGATTTTATGCCGGGCCACCAGTCTTTTCTTTTGCAAACGCTGCTGCTTGGTAAAGCCGAAAATTTCCGCATCGGTGAAAAGATGGGTATCGTGCAGCGTCCAGCCGGAATTAAGCAGACCTTGCAGCAGTATCAAAGAGCCCGGCTGCGGTGTCTGTTTGATTTCAGTCAGCACCGGCGCGATGATGTCCGCTTCGCCGAGTAGTTCCGAAAGGCGGTTCGCCTGATGCGTGACCATGATGACGCGTTCCTTGTCCGCCAGCATCTGTTTGATTTTCGCGATAAAGGTCGGCAATTGGCCGCCGTAGCTGGTCAGCATTTTAAAATCGAGACGGTGCGTCGTTGTTTTTTCCGACATCTCCAGTTCACTCAAAATCAGCTGCGGCATTTTCCCCAATGCCGGCGCTATTTCGTCCCAGCCGAAATAAGGTCTGGGGAAATTCGCCGGCAGTTCGCCCTGTGCCTGTTGGCCTTTGCGCAGTTCCACCGCTTTATTATCAAAATCCTCGATGGTCCGCTGCACGCTGAGAGGTTCGTCGATAATCAGCAGCGTGTTTTCCGGCAGGTAAGATAGGAGGCTGTCCTGGTTGAATAACGGGGCGTAAAACTCTTTACTTACGGTTTTTTGTCCGCGGTAGAGGTCCTCTAATTCTTTGGCAAATGTTTGGCGTAATTCTTCGTTGCAATTGTTAAAGTCGATATTTTTAATGATATCTTCCGGTTTCAGGCCGTTTTCCGCAAAAGGTGCCAGTAATTCCGTTGCAGGACCGATGCTTATTGATGGAACTCTTCTCACCGAGCGCTGGTTCGCCGGGTCGTAAAGCCGTATGCTCTCAACGATGTTTCCGAAAAATTCCAGTCTAGCCGGCAGTTCGCCGGTCGGTGGGAAAATATCGATAATACCGCCGCGTTTGCTCATGGTGCCCGGTATCTCAACCGTGCTTTCGACGGTATAGCCGAGCGATTGCCAGCGTTTCATTAAAAGCATCGGGTCGTAGTTTGATTCTTCTTTGATTGTGTGGAAGTAAGCGGCGAAGTCAGCGTATAAGGCTGTTTTCTGAATCAATGCGGTCGCCGGGATTACTGCCAGCGGCAGTATTTTACCGTTACGGGCGTTCGCCAGTGCCGAAAGCACCCGCAGCCGTTCCAGTTCCGTCGGTAAATCGGATACAATACGTTCGTAGGGGAGCGCATCGGCTTCCGGCATCAGTTTGAACTCGTCGGAGCGGCTCCAGATGCTGATCTGTTCGTATAATTTGCGGGCTTCTTCGGCCTGTGCCGTAATCACAATTAACGGCCGCTTCAATGTCTGATAAAGGGCTGCGATCAGATAAGGCCGCGCCGCCTCGATGACATCCGCTTTGGATAAGGCGTTTTTTTGCCGCAGTTCATCTATGAGCCTGCCGTATTCCGGCACCTCGTTGATTAAAGTCAACAGTCTCGAAAGGTTTAATGACTCCATATTTCAATTGTCATCCCGTACTTGATACGGGATCCATATCAATTTATCTGCTTTTCACAAACGTTTTAAGGGGCTAGCCGAACCGGACTAGCCCTTACAAGTTCATTTTAACATAATCCTGTGATATAATGACTCTGAACAATTTTAGCTGAAAGCTGAGATAAAAAATGGCCAAATCAAAAACAGATACTAATATCACCTGCCGCCGTATTGTCGCCAAATTCGGCACCAGCCTGTTAACCGCGGGCTCAAACCGTCTGAACCTCGAACGCATGTCCGACCTTGTCAATCAGATTGCGCAGCTCCACAATCAGGGCGTAGAAGTGGTTATTGTCACCTCCGGCGCCATCGCTGCCGGCCGCGAGCGTCTTGGTTTGACCAAAAAAGCCAAAGGTGTCGCTCTCAAACAGGTGTTGGCTTCCGTTGGACAGGGCCGTTTGATGAATATCTACGAACGTCTTTTTGAGGAGCATAACATCACGGTTGGGCAGGCATTACTGACGAAATCGGTGCTGGTCGACCGCGCCGGTTATCTGAATACCCGTAATACGCTGCTGGCGTCGCTGGAAATGGGTGTCATTCCGATTATTAATGAAAATGATGTGGTTGCCGTGGACGAAATCCGCGAAGCCCGTTTCGGCGATAACGATAACCTTTCTGCCATGGTGGCTAATCTCATTGACGCCGACCTGTTATTTATCCTGACCGACATCAACGGCCTGTATACCGCCGACCCCAATAAAGACCCCTCCGCTAAAATGATCCCCCTGGTCGAGAAAATAGACGATAAAATCGAAGCCCTGGTTTCAGGTTCCACCAGCGGCCTCGGTACCGGCGGCATGGTCACCAAAATCGAAGCTGCCCGGCTGGCGACCGCTTCCGGCGTTACCGTAGTTATTGCCAACGGCAGTGAAAAAGATGTTATGGTTAAAGTTGCCGGCGGTAAAGCCTGCGGCACCCGTTTTCTGCCGGTAAAAAACAAACTCGACAGCCGCGAACGGTGGTTATTATCCGGCCTCAGTACCCGCGGCAAATTAACCGTCGATGACGGCGCCGCTCTGGCCCTGAAAAAGAAAAACTGCAGTTTACTGGCCGCCGGGATCATCGAGGTTGACGGCGTTTTTCAGCGCGGTGACATCGTGGATATCTGCGATGCGAAAGGCCGCAAACTCGGCAGCGGCATCACTAATTACACCGCCGTCGAAGTTCAATCGATCAAAGGCGCCCAATCCGGGAATATTACGGACCTGCTCGGCTATGACTCCGGCTCGGAAGTCGTCCACCGCAATAATCTGGTGATTCTCTAGCACCGGAACTAAAAAAGGCCCGCGTTCCAAAATAGAAACGCAGGCCTTCATTAACATCAACCTAAACCGGTTCGACCCTATTATTCTTCTTTCTCTTCTTCGTCTTTCAGCGCTTTATTTTCCGCTTCTTCCTGCCCCAGTTTCAGTTCTTCAATCTGGTCATTGATGCTCATATTTTCCCACCAGATGCCGAAACCGCTGCCGATAATCAGCAGCGCTCCGAATCCGGTTAGCCCCCAACTGACGCTGTCCATATTATACAGGCGGATAAAATGTGTGTAATACGGCACTACTACTACAATCACGATGCCTACCGTCAGGATAATACTGAAAATGTTATTGTTGTTTCTGGCGGATTTGATTGTTTCCTGCATGCTGACAATCCAGGCGCGTTCCGAGGGGGCTTTTGAAAGTTCGACGCCGCACTCCGGGCAGAATTTCGCTTTTTCGTCAATTTTATTATTACAAACCGGACAATTTGTCATTTTATCCCTCCACGATGTTTCAATATTCCATATTATCCCCATCTTAGCATCTTTTCAAGAAATCGGCATAGGGTATTGATTAATCAAGTCAAAAAGGATATAATCAGCATCAAACTTATTATTTAAATAATTTCCTGCCATTACTGCTGACCCTGTTATAACGAGTCCGCAGATATAAAAATTGGCACAATTCTTCGAAGCAAAGTTGTTTTTCATGTAAAAAAAATAGCGCAAAATATGTATTGAGGAGAGATAAGTGAAAAAGGGATTGATCGGGGCAGTAGCTATTATTATGATGATAATATCCCTGGTTTTAGTATCTTGCGGTTCGCCAAAGACAACGACAACTACTACCACCGCAGCGACTACAACATCGTTACAACCCATTCAAGTTTTATCTGTTTCCGGGCCGATACAACCTGCAGTTCCAGGTGGGCCCAGTATTACAATGACGGTTCAGAATTTTACTGCGCTGACTGTAACTTCTTTAAGTGTTGTTTTTACAAACATGGGACCGAATGAATTTAAATTTGATTTCCCTATTTCCGATACGAATTACTTACGGCCCATGGGAAGCACCAGCGATACTTTTACTTTGATTGATGGGACCTTCAATAACGATAGTTCGTATCCTTTAACCATAGAAGGCACATTACAGGATGGTTCAATATTTAATTATACGGTGCAGATTAAGATTGCAGCGCCGTCGAGTTGATGAAATAGTCAGGGCCCGTTTAACAGTAATCGCAAACGGCTCAGAATATCGTTGATTATTTTGCCTTATTTAATACCCCGACCGTTAGGCCGGGGTATATTTTTTGGATACATCTTCCCGTCATTTATCTATAACTTGACAATGCTATAATTAAGCAAAGATTTTCCTCGACCGGGCTTATTATTTGGAGGTGAGCACAATGTTGGAAAAAATTCTGGTCTGTCTCGATGGTTCCACTCCTGCCGAACGGATTTTGCCTTATATTATCCCCGAAGCCGTTACCCGGCACAGTAAACTGGTTCTTTTGCATGTCGTTGATACGCCGGAATCGATGAATTCGCTCAATATCCCCGGCTCACCCGCCGTCCCTGTCAGCACTTCAGGCGCAATGAAACGCACTTTCACCGAAGAAACCGCTGCGGGATCATACCTCGCAGCCCAGACGCAACTTCTTACGGAAAAAGGGTTGGAAGTGGATTATGTGGTGCAATCCGGTGCCGCCGGCGAGACCATTGTCAAATACGCTCAGGAAAATGAATGTACCTTAATCGCCATTGCCACCCACGGGCACAGCGGGTTCCGCCGTTTCGCGCTCGGCAGCACCGCCGACTATGTCGTCCATCATTCTGCAATCCCGGTCCTCACGGTCCGCAGATAATTATGCGGAGCCTGCAGCTGCATCCTTTCAAGTTGTACAATAATTAAGGGGGTCATAATATCGACTCTCTTATTGTGTGTTATGTTTTACAGGGGGGAGTTTCCCGAAGGTACTCAGTCTTTGACTGATGTAAAACTCGCCCGCCGGTTCGTTTCTGCTCACTATTTAAGGCTAAGGTTTTTATTTGTCACTGGAGAGGAAAAAGATAAAGCCTCTTCAGTGCCTTGTCAGAAAACTAGAACAAATGTTAGAATAAATCCGGAAGGAAAACTATGCCGTTAGATGCAATTGTTGTCAAAGGCGCCCGCGAACATAACCTGAAAAATGTCGACGTTACCATCCCCCGCGATAAACTGGTCGTCATTACCGGCGTTTCGGGTTCCGGCAAAAGTTCGCTTGCGTTCGATACTATTTATGCCGAAGGCCAAAGGCGTTACATGGAGTCCCTGTCGGCTTATGCCCGCCAGTTTTTAGGCCGCATGGAAAAACCGGATGTGGACTACATCGAGGGCCTCAGCCCGGCCATCTCCATCGACCAGAAAGGCGTCGGTAAAAATCCCCGCTCCACCATGGGTACCATCACTGAAATTTACGACTATCTGCGGCTGCTCTTTGCCCGTGTCGGCCATCCGCATTGTCCCAAATGCGGCCGGGAAATCACCAGCCAGACCGTCGAACAGATTGTTGACGCCATCAAAAACCTGCCGGCCGACAAACGCATTCTGGTCATGTCGCCGCTGATCAAAGACCGCAAAGGTGAATATCAAGCTGTTTTCGACGACCTGCGCAAACAGGGTTACGTGCGCGTCCGCGTCGATAAAAAGATTTATGACCTCTCTGAGACAATTAACCTCGATAAAAATAAGAAGCACACTATCGAAGTCGTGGTTGACCGTCTCGTTACCGGCCAGAGCGACAGCCAGACCCGCATTGCCGATTCGGTGGAAACCGCCCTCAAACTCGGTGAAGGCGTGGCTTTAATTTCCATCATCGACGGCGAAGAGCTCCTTTTCTCCGAGCATTTTGCCTGCGTGCATTGCGAAATCAGCCTCGGTGAAATCGCCCCGCGCACCTTCAGTTTCAACAGCCCCCACGGCGCCTGCCCGGCCTGCACCGGCCTCGGTTTCAAACTGGAAATCGACCCAGACCTGATTATGCCGGACCGCAATCTTTCCATTTCCCAGGGCGGCATCAAGCCTTATCAGACGCAGTACTGGTATTTCTACCGCCTCGAAGATATTGCCCGGGAACATGGTTTTTCCCTGAACACCCCGATTAAAAACCTCACCAAAGACCAGTTGGACCTCATTCTTTACGGCGATAATTTCGAGCGGACAAAGTACCGCACCCGTTTCGGCCAGGTCCGCGAGCATACCGAAGGCTGGGAAGGTGTCATACCGCGGATGGAGCGCCTTTACCATGAAACACAGTCGGAATACTCCCGGCAGGAAACCGAACGATATATGATCACTAAACCGTGTCTGGAGTGCAACGGCAAGCGGCTTAAACCCGAAGCTTTGGCCGTAACCATCGGCGATAAAAATATCTGGGCCGTCAGCGGCCTGCCTGTCTCCAAAACGCTGGAATGGGCCAAATCCCTCAACAGCGGCGAAAAGCCCATCCTTTCCGAAAGGGAACAGCTTATCGCACGCCAGATTATCAAGGAAATTTTGTCCCGGCTGGGATTTTTAAGCGATATCGGCCTCGATTATTTGGCGCTGGAACGTCCTTCGATGACGCTCAGCGGCGGTGAGGCACAGCGTATCCGTTTAGCCACCCAAATCGGCAGCGGCCTGATGGGCGTCCTCTACATCTGCGACGAACCTACCGTCGGTCTGCATCTGGCTGACAGCCACCGCCTGATTGAAACCCTGAAAAGGCTTCGCGATATCGGCAACACCATCCTCGTCGTCGAGCACGACGAAAGCGTGATGCGCACCGCCGATTTCATCATCGATATGGGGCCCCGCGCCGGCGAACACGGCGGCAATGTCGTCGCCACCGGGACGATGCAGGACATCATGGATTGCAAAGAATCGCTCACCGGCCAATATCTAAGCGGCGCCAAATCCATTCCCATGCCAGCCAAACGGCGTAAAGGCAACGGCGCTGCGCTTACCATCAAAGGCGCCCGTCAGAACAATTTGAAAGATGTCGATGTCAAAATCCCCCTCGGTAAATTTGTCTGCATCACCGGTGTTTCCGGCAGCGGCAAAAGCACCCTGGTGGACGACGTCCTTTCCCGCAAACTGTCGCAGGTTTTATACAATGCCAAAGACCCGGTCGGGGAATGCGACAGTATACTAGGCATAGAGAATATCGATAAGGTCATCAATGTCGACCAGTCGCCCATCGGGCGAACCCCGCGCAGCAACCCCGCCACTTATACTGCCACCTTCGGCCCCATCCGCGAACTCTTCGCCTCCGTGCCGGACGCCCGCATCCGCGGTTATGAAGCCGGAAGGTTCTCCTTTAATGTCAAAGGCGGACGCTGCGAAGCCTGCCGCGGCGAGGGGTACATGGAGATCGAAATGCAATTCCTGCCGGATGTCACCGTGCCCTGCGAAGTCTGCAAAGGCAAACGTTACAACCGCGAAGCCCTCGAAATCAAGTTTAAAGATAAAAATATCGCTGAAGTCCTCGATATGACGGTCGAAGAAGCGCTGGAGTTTTTCAAAAACTTCCCCGCTATCAAACGCAAGCTGGAAACACTCAATGATGTCGGCCTCGGCTATATCCGTCTGGGACAGCCAGCGCCCACGTTATCCGGCGGTGAAGCCCAGCGCGTCAAACTCGCCACAGAGCTCGCCAAGCGGTCCACCGGCAAGACCCTATACATCCTCGATGAACCCACGACGGGGCTTTCTTTTGACGATGTAGCGGCTTTGCTTCGTGTCCTGCAGCGCCTGGTGGACGCCGGCAACTCGATTATTGTTATCGAGCATAACCCGGATGTGATGAAGAACGCCGATTACATCATCGACCTGGGGCCCGGCGCCGGCGATGCCGGCGGCTATGTCGTCGCGAAAGGCACCCCGGAAGAAGTCGCGGAAGTCCCCGAATCCATTACCGGACGATATTTGAAGGACATCCTGGCAGGGAAACATATCGGGTAAGCTAATCACCCTGAGTCCACAGACGAAGGGTCTCCCTGCCTATTAGTAGAGATGGAGATTCTTCGCCAGCCTGGGGCTGACTCAGAATGGTGTCCACTCAAGCGGGGGACTGATATAATAGGTGAATATCCCTCTTAAGAACAATCGGAGGTTAAAAAGACTATGAACCGCGAATCAGCGCTCCAATCAGTCCGTCAAAACATCAAAAATGAAAACCTGGTCCGCCACATGCTGGCCACTGAAGCCATCATGCGCGCCCTAGCCAAACGTTTCAACGAGAATGAAGACGAGTGGGGCTTGGCCGGCCTGCTGCACGATATCGACCTGGAATTGATCGGCGACGATATGTCCGTCCACAGCAAACGGAGCGCGGAAATGGCTAAAGACCTCGGCGCGAGCGGTGCCGTCTGCCATGCCATCCTCTGTCATAACGGCGCCCACGGCGAGCCTTTTCAGGCGCTGATGGATAAAGCCCTGTTCTGTGCCGACCCGCTCACCGGCCTCATCACCGCGGCGGCATTGGTCCGCCCGGAAAAGAAACTCAGTTTTGTCGAAGCGAAGTCCGTCCGCAAACGCTTCAAGGAAAAGACCTTTGCCGCCGGCGCCAACCGGGAACAGATTGCCAAATGCAGCGAACTGGGACTGGAGCTGGACGACTTTATTGCCCTGGGACTGACAGCGATGCAGGGGGCGGCGGAGAGCCTGGGGTTGTAAAATTCCAAAATCTACATCAGATCATTGAGCTGAGTACCTCTGGCAAATAAATACTAAAACTAAAAAGCTGAAATTAGCCTCCAAATTGATTCGTTTCGTAAAAAATGATATTTTGAAAATTATGCGCCCATTGGTTTGAGGCTAAAAACGGTGTCTGTTTAACATAACGTCTAAATTAATTATGGTTTTTGAAGCTACTTCGTTTGGTACATTTTCACTAAGGTTAAAAGTATCTTCGGTTGCGACCTGCGATAAAACCCCAAATATTAATTATTATCTCGTTTATTGTGCGTATAAACGCTGCTACCGGCGGATTTGAGGGGGTATAACACGCCATTACATTTACCTCGAAAAACTCGGTAAAGTACCTTCGGCTGCGGCCTACGGCGTTTTGTAAAACATTAATTTTTCCACCACCAAAACTCCAAACTACAACATTTTGCTTCGAGCGGCCCTGCCAAATATACCATTTCTATGTAAGTACCGAAAATATCTCTTTTGCTACAGACTAAGGAGCAGCAATCACTGCCGCGCTCGAGGGTGTGATTATTTTACAATGGGGAAAGGAAGATGCGTCAAGGGGATTTTGTCACCTATTTTGAAGCTTTCAGCGATCAGCTTTCAGCCTTCGGCTTTGTTGTACACCCTCATCAGTCAGCTAGCAACTATCAGTTCAGAGTTAAGAGTCGGGAATGAGAATTGGAGTTACAGAAGACGGGGCGGGCGTACATTTCAACTGCTGTTAAAAGTATTTCGTTTAATACTCAAAGTTAAAAACTAAACCCTACATAAGAGTGTCACTCTCTACATTCGCTTCGCTCAGGATGACACGGAAGTGCTTGACAAATCTCATTAATTGACATAATATTCAATACAACTTAGATGAGAGTTTTCGGCTGACAGTTGCTGTATATCCCTTTTGACTGCGGTCAAAAAGGAACTACAGCTTTCTTCGAAATCAGAAAGTTTTCGGAGACTTTTGTCACATACCAATCAATATATATATACTAAAGTAGAAACAAATATTTTAAATAAGGAGAATCGAAATGGCTTATACTGCGAAAGATTTCAGCGCGTTAGTCGGCATGCAGGGATTCAGCGACACTTTGATCAAGAATCATTTTACGCTTTACCAGGGATACGTTACCAACACCAACAAATTGACGGACGCCTTGACCGGGTTGCTCAAAGAGGGCAAGACCGGGGCACCGGAGTATGCCGAACTGAAGAGGCGGATGGGCTTCGAGTTTAACGGCATGCGCCTGCACGAATTATATTTCGACAACCTAGGCGGCAAGACTTTAGCCAATATCGAGAGCAAATTCACCAAAAAAGTTACCGCGGGTTTCGGCAGCTACGAAGGCTGGGAAGCGGATTTTAAAGCGGTCGGTGCGATGCGCGGCATTGGCTGGGCGGTGCTTTACGAAGATTGGAACGGGCAGCTTTTCAACCAGTGGATTAACGAGCATGAGACCGGGCATCTGGCCGGCTGTACGCCCGTGCTGGTGATGGATGTTTTTGAACATGCCTATATGATAGACTATCAGTTGAAGCGCGCGGATTATATCGCCGTTTTCTTTAAGAATATCAATTGGGAGAATGTCGAAAAGAGGATAAAATAGAGTTCACTCGGTTAATGGAATGATATTGCGTTGCAATGATGAAACGATAAATTTCTATGCCCACTCTCTCCAACTCTCTCCCACAATACATTTTGATTTAATGTCAAAAGTACTTCGGACTGCTGTCTTCAGGGGGAGAGAGGGCTGAGATAAAAGCTCCGGTGGTTGGGGAGCGATTGATGAGTTGTAAATAGATTGGAGATGACATGACCGCTGAAATAAACTTCATGGTGGGTGGGGAAGCGGGGCAGGGAGTGCAGTCTGTCGGTTTACTGCTGGCGAAAGCGATGGCCCGCTGGGGCTACCATGTTTTTGCCGACCAGGATTATGAATCGAGGGTACGCGGCGGCCACAATTTCTTCCGCATCAGGGCCGGCGATGCCCATGTAGAAGCAATCCGTGAGTCCGTAGATATCCTGATTGCTTTAAATAAGGAAAGCATCGACCTGCACCGTCACGAACTGGCTAAGGGCGGCGTGATTATCTATGACGGCGAAAAACTGCCGGGTCTGGCGGGCAACGAACTGATAAACGTGCCTTTCACCGGCCTGGCCAAAGAAGAAGCCGGCGACGCGGTGATGGCGAATACTGTCGCATTGGGCGCGGCGCTTGGACTTATCGGCTACGACCTCAATTTACTCAATGAATTATTGACCGGGTTTTTCAGCGGAGAATCCGGGGCAAAAAATACTAAAGCCGCCAATGCCGGTTATCAGACGGCGCAAAGATTTGAGGGCACGCAGAAAAAATTGAACCGCGCGGGTAATGATAAAAGAATACTGCTGAACGGCAACGAAGCGATGGCCGTCGGGGCGATTGCTGCGGGATGCAAGTTCATGTCGGCCTACCCGATGACACCGATTACGTCGATCATGGAATATCTGGCTTCACACAGCACGGAATTCGGATTGGTGGTCGTCCCCGCCGAGGATGAAATATCGGCGATAAATATGACCGTCGGGGCCGGTTTTACCGGCGTCCGGGCGATGACGGCGACTTCCGGCGGAGGATTCTGCCTGATGGTGGAAGGCCTCGGTTTAGCGGCAATGACGGAAACCCCGATAGTGGTGGTCGAAGGTACACGTCCGGGTCCGGCCATCGGACTACCGACACGCACCGAACAGGGCGATTTGGATTTCATTTTACATGCATCGCACGGCGAATTTCCGCGGGTGGTTTTTGCGCCGGCAACCGTCGACGACTGCTTCAATCTGATGACTCAGGCTTTTAACATCGCAGAGCGGTACCAGTTGCCGGTTTTGCTGATCACCGACCATTACCTGGCAAATTCCTATTTTACGACGGATAAATTCGACCTGAGCAAAGTCACCATCGACCGCGGACTTTTATTTGATAAAAATAAGACCGCCGGCGAAACGTATAAAAGATACGCTTATACCGAATCGGGGATATCACCGCGGGCCTTCCCCGGCAACAGAGACGCTTTAGTGGTGGCCGATTCGGACGAACATGATGAAGCCGGGCATTTAATAGAAGACGCCGAAACCCGCACCAAAATGATGGACAAACGGTTCAAGAAAATGGAAGGACTGAAAAAAGAGATTGTCCTGCCCAGATTTTACGGTGCGGATTCCGCCGACACGCTGCTGATCGGCTGGGGGAGCACTTACGGCGTGATTAAAGAATCGGCGGAGACGATGAATAAAACCGGCGGGAGCTGCAGTCACCTGCATTTGAGTCAGCTCTGGCCATTCCCGGTGGGAGCGGTTTCAGCGGC
>Ga0265316_10002064_pt1 | contig 21149 bp, 19 predicted proteins | sample 4522metaG_FD_202092 | JGI IMG/M metagenome (GOLD analysis project Ga0265316, IMG submission 202092) | Rhizosphere microbial communities from Carex aquatilis grown in University of Washington, Seatle, WA, United States - 4-5-22 metaG | ecosystem: Host-associated > Plants > Roots > Rhizosphere >... | reverse complement strand
CACGCGACCTCCGAGGCGGTCCCCGTTGCGGCTTAGGCAGGTTGACCCATGTCATCCGTGACCAACCAGCAGAAGGGGGCGGGCGGAGCGCGAGTCCGGTGTGCGACGCGATCGCGTCGCGGCTTCGCGCCACCGTCCGCCCCCGATGCGTTACGAGTCATACGGCAAACAACTACGACGGGTGCAGCATGAACACGATCACCGCAACGACCGGCGATGAGCGGTCACCGTCCGCGACCGCAGTAGACGACTATCGACTTTGGGACGCCAACGATGTGGCCCGGTTCATCGGCGCCAGCCGTTCCTGGGTCTACCATCAAGCGGAAGCGGGACGATTGCCTTGCATTCGCCTTCTCGGTTTCCTACGCTTCGATCCCCGAGTCGTCCGGGCTTTCGTGCTGGCGGCGGCGTCCGCACCAGCAAGGTTGAAGTCCGGCGACGCTTCGGGCGCTTCAGGGAGATAGGCCATGCCTTCGGTTTTCAAACGCGGTGTTCGCTGGTACGTGAAGTACAAGGATGCGACGGGGCGGTGGTGCACCCGGCCGACGACGGCCGACACCAAGACCGATGCCAAGCGGTTGGCCACTGACCTCGAACGCCAAGCTGAGCGCCACCGGCTCGGCTTGGAACCGCTCCCCACCGACGACGGCACCACGCTCGGCGACTTGCTGAGCTGGTGGGAGACGACGTACTTTAGGCAGAGCCCCGCTTATGCGAAGAGCTGCGGCACATTCCGCCGGCATCTATTCGGGTCCGACCTATCGAAGATCCCGATACGCGAAGTGACGACGGGCAGGGTGGAGCAGTTCATCCAGGCGAAGACGCAAGAGCTGGCTCCCCAGACGGTGAACCACCTGCGCAGCTTTCTCTGCCGCGTCTTCAGCACCGCTCGGCGCGCCGGCAAGGTCACCCAGAATCCGGTCCTCGACGTGAAATGTCGGCGTGTGCCCAAGCGCCTCCCAACGTTCCTGACGCTGGAGGAGGTTCCGCGCGTCCTGCTCGCGCTTCCCGGGCGCTGGCGGCCGCTTTTCGCCGCGGCCATCTACTCCGGGCTACGCAAGGGTGAGTTGCTCGGGTTGCGGAAGGCCGACGTGGATCTCCCGCGGCGGCTCATCAGCGTTTGCCGCTCGTACGCGCGCGACACCACCAAGGGCGGGCACGCGGAGGCGGTGCCCATCGCCTCCGAGCTGGTGCCATACCTCGCAGCCGCCATCAAACAGTCCCCGTCAGAGCTGGTCTTCCCGAACGAGGACGGCTCGATGATGTCCGAGGAGGCGTCGCTCCAAGAGCTGCTGCAGTCGGCGCTTGCTCGCGCCGGGATCGTGATCGGCTACAGCCACGTCTGCCGTCGGAAGGGATGCGGGCATTCGGAGGTGGCGAAGGACGCCGACCTGCGGCGTTGCCCGAAGTGCAAGATGAAGCTCTGGCCGCGGGCGCTCGTGAGAAAGATCCGCTTCCATGACCTGCGCCACACGACAGCGTCCTTGCTCATGATGGCGGGCGCGAATCCGGCGGCCGTTCAGCGCATCCTCCGCCACAGTGATCCACGCATCACGACCGAGGTCTACGGCCACTTGGCACCGGAATATCTCCGTCGAGAAATCGATCTCCTGTCCTTTGGCAAGCCCGTGGACGACACCGGAAACGCTTTGGCAAGCTCACCGAAAAACGATCCGTTTGGTGCATTAGTGGTACAAGAACCGAATGATGCGCTGATCGGCGGATCCAGTGGATCTCGGAGCCCCCTGGAAATGCGGGGGTTTTCGCTTGAGCGCGAGACGGGGCTCGGACCCGCGACCCTCGGCTTGGGAAGCCGATGCTCTACCAACTGAGCTACTCGCGCAAACGGACCCTTCATAGATACCACTTTCGTGGGCTGGGTGGGAGGGTTGTCTGTGGGCGACGCTCCAAACAGGGACAAGAGATGGGCCGGGATGCTCGACGGGTGGTGAGCGTGAGCGACGAAGGATCCCGCATCGACATCGGCAGTCGCGCGATCACGCTCATCGATGGCACCATCGAGGCGGAGGCCCTCCATCAGGGCGTCGAGCGGGAGAACGTATAGATGTAGCCGCCGGCGCCGTTGCTGCCGAAGCTGTCCGTGGCGACCAGCTTGTCGCCGTCCGCTGAAGACGCCACCGATGTCCAGTTTTGCGCCGTGCCGGTCTGGGTCCAGGTCGCCCCGGAGTCCGCTGACACATAGATGTAGCCAGGGTTGAGCTCGCCGGTCACGAGCGTGCGGGTCGCAGCGACCAGCTTCGTTCCATCCGCTGACGACGCCACCGACACCCAGAATTGCGCGGTACCAGTCTGGGTCCAAGTCGCCCCGGAGTCCCCTGACGTGTAGATGTACCCAGGGTCGACCCTGTCGCCGGCCACAGCGATGAGCTTGGCACCGTCCGCTGACGACGCCAGCGATTGCCAGCTCTGCAGTGTGCCTCTCTGGGTCCAAGTTGCCCCAGAGTCCCATGACGTGCAGATGTAGCCTAGCGGCCAGTCGGTGACCCCCTCCGAGCTGCCCGCGGCGACGAGCTTGGTGCCGTCAGCAGACGACGCCACGGAAGACCAGAGCAGGAAAGGACCCCGCGGACTGTTGGTCCTGTCGGTCCAGGTGGCCCCGGAGTCTGTCGACGCGTAGATGTCACCGTCGCTGCTCACCGCGACGAGCTTGGTGCCATCGGCCGAGGACGCCACTCCAGTCCAACTTCCCTGGGTGCCCGTCTGGGCCCAAGTCGCCCCGGAGTCGCTTGACGTGTAGACGTAGCCATACTTCCAACTGCCGTCGCTCATTAGGGCTGGGCCTTGTTCCATACCTACGGCGATGAGCCTGGTGCCGTCAGCAGACGATGCCACCGATGTCCAGTTATCCATTGGAGAACTCGGAGGAATGCTCCAGGTTGCCCCAGAGTCCCCTGACGTGTAGATGGTGCGGCTGTCCACAGCGACCAGCCTGGTTCCGTCCGACGAGGACGCCACGGCTTGCCAGTCCCCCACTGGCGACCCGCTGGACTGAGTCCACACGATAGCGCCATTCCCACTTCCGCTGTCCGGGCCGCTGACAGCGCTGTCGGCGCCGCCCGCACCGCCCACCGCACCCCTGGAGTCTGCAGTGCCGCCGCCAGGCCCCAAAACTCCGACAGAGGCGTCCTTGGGTTGCATCAAGCCATCTCGACAACCGAAGAACGCGAGTGCTATCGCCAACGGCATGGCAGATGCTGATCCAATGTTCCTCATGTCCATCCTCGGTGCGAGCCGCAACATGGCCGAAAGCGAGAAGTCGCCAGAGTCAAGAGTACCACGGAAGTTGAGTCTTATTGCTGCATCATTCCCCTTCGTTCTTGAGTCGTCTCACATCGGCAAACGATTGATTGGCAAGCGCGTGCTGGCCTGGCCAAGAGGACCCGCCATCGGCGCTAAGCTGATCAACGGCGGAATGAAATGGCCATTCGTGATTGGAGGACACAAGCCTTCGATGGGTCAACCCTCTCCCTTTCGGGAGAGGGGTCTGGGGGTGAGGGCGAAACTTCTTGTGAACCGGACGCTGAAGTCACCAAATTGTGATGATTGCGCCCGCTGCACGATTCGACGTGCAAATGCAGTACCCTCTCCCCAGCCCTCTCCCAGAGGGAGAGGGTGGTCTACCCCAGTTCTTTCGGCGCAATTCCGCCGCTTGACGCCAAGGGGGCCCGCTCTCCATGCTATCGTGCCTCGGTGCGATTGCCGCCTGCTGTCCTCTGTCTAGCCCTGGCCACAACACTGGCCGCGTGCAAGACGTGGCGCGCGCCCGCAGCGCCTCCCTGGATCCTCGACAACATGGTCGAGATCCGGGGCGGCACTTTCACAATGGGAAGCGACAGCCAGGATGCGAATGAGAATGAAAAGCCGGTGCACTCTGTCAGCGTGAAGAGTTTTCAGCTCGACCGGACCGAGGTGACGGTGCGAGCCTTTGCCGAATGTGTGCGCGTCGGCGCGTGCAGTGAACCCGATGCCTACCGCGAAGAACGCGGCAATTTTCACATCTTCTGCAACTGGAAGAACCCACAGGATCGCTCGACCCACCCGATCAACTGTGTTGATTTCCAGCAAGCCACGGCCTTCTGCGCCTGGGCCAACAAGCGCTTGCCCACTGAGGAGGAATGGGAATACGCGGCCCGCGCGGGCGCAGAAGGCCGAACCTACCCCTGGGGAAACGACAAGCTGGACCAGACTCGGCTGAATGCCTGCGGACAGGAATGCCCCCCCAACCTGGTGGCCAAGGGGTTTCCCAGATGGGCGCCCCTGTATGAGGGGGACGATGGCTGGCCGGAAACCGCGCCAGTGGGCAGTTTTCCCGCTGGCGCATCGAAGCACGGCGTCCTCGATCTGCTCGGCAATGTCTGGGAATGGACAGCGTCCGCGTACGCGGCTTACGACGGCAGCCACGCCGAGAAGAAACGAGTGCTTCGCGGGGGAAGTTGGGGCGGTGGCGAGCCGCGTACCGAGCGGACGAGCCACCGTTTTCGCCTGGTTCCTACCAGTCGCGCCCAGTTTCTCGGCTTCCGCTGCGCCCGATGAAACCGGGTGCGAAAGTCGGGCGCGCTCACGGCGAGACTGATGCACAATAGCCGCACCGACATGCGTCCCGTTGCTCGCTCCCTCTCTCATGCCATGGGCAGCTATTTGCGGCGCATCGCCGTGCACCGGCGTCCCCTGGCCAAGATCCTGGTGCTCTTTCCCATCAAGCACTCCGCCTATCTCTTCTATCCCATCCTCATCAAACTCATCATCGACCGCTTCATTCCCGCGCGCCGCCTCGACTTGATCTTCGGCACTCTGGGAGTGGTCGCGCTGCTGGGAGTGCTCAACTATTTCTGCCATCGCGCTTATACCGTGTGCGAGACCACCATCACCAAGGGCGTGTCGCGCGACCTGCGCAATCAGATCATCGAGAAGCTCCAAATTTTGTCTTTGCAGTATCACGTCAGCCATGAGAGCGGGCGTTTCGTGTCGAAGCTGTTGGTCGACGTGGAGCGGACCGAGCGTTTTGCCGAGATGCTCTTCAATACGCTGCTGGCGTCTGTCATTACGGTGGTGTTCTCAGTGGCGGTGCTGGCGACCGACAACTGGAAGATGCTGTTGTTCTACCTGTTGTGCATTCCCTTCTATTTGCTGGTTTACCGCTACTTCAATGTGCGCTTCGGCCGCTTGCAACACGCGGCGCGCATGGCCAACGAGGACCTGAGCCAATCCCTCAGCCAGTTCATCCAGACTTCGTTTCTCAGCAAGCTGCACGGCGAGGAGGAATTCGAACGCAAACGCATCGACGAGCGCAGCGTCGACATCATCCAGCGGCAGAAATCCATCCGCAAGACCATCGCATCCTTTGGCATTATCACAGTGACCTTTTCGCAAGTGTTCACCATGCTGATTGTCGCCGTGTGCGCGACCCTGGTGATTCGCGGCGAGATGCTGATCGGGTCGTTGGTGCTGTTTCTGACCTACATCACCCAACTCACCAACACGGTTACCAACATCATCAACCAGTTCCCCACCATCACCGAGTTCGCCGAATCGGTCTATTCGATCCAAGAGGTGCTTGATGCCTCGGAAGAGGAGCACAACCAGGGCAAGGAGAAGCCCGCCGCCATTGCCGGGCAGCTCGAATTCCGGGACGTGGATTTTGCCTACGTCAGGGGAACGCCGGTCTTTGCCGGGCTTTCGCTTGTGCTGGAGCGCGCTGCCACGGTTGCGCTGGTGGGCGCCTCGGGGTCGGGCAAGACCACCTTCGTGAATCTGGCCCTAGGTTTGGTGCAGCCGCAGGGCGGGCGCATTCTGCTCGACGGCCGTGATCTGGCCATCCTGGACATGCGGCACGTGCGCCGGCAGGTCGGCGTGGTCACGCAAGAGCCCATCATCTTTCGCGGGACCGTCTACGAGAACATCGCGCACGGTCGCGAGGACTACGACAAAGAGGCGGTGCACGAGGCGGCCCGGCGGGCCAACGCGCACGATTTCATCGCGGCGCTGCCCGACGGCTACGACACCGTTGTCGGCGAGCGCGGGGCCACGCTGTCGGGCGGACAGAAGCAGCGCATCGCCATTGCCCGCACGATTTTTCGCCGGCCCGCGATCTTGGTGCTGGACGAGGCCACCTCGGCCCTCGATGCTGAATCAGAGCGCGAGGTGCAGAAGGGGATCGACGGACTGCTCGGGGGCCAGACCACCATCGTGATCGCGCACCGACTGAGCACCATCTTCAAGGCGGATCGTATCCTGGTGTTCGACAAGGGAAAGATTGCGGAATCGGGCACACACGACCATCTGATTGACCGGCGCGGCCTCTACGCCGGCCTGTTGCAGGTACAAATGGGGCTCGACGAGCACAGTATCGGAATTCTGAAACAGACCGGGCGTCGCGGCGCCGGGTAGGGGGCCGTGGCGGTGCGTGCGCGCGTCGGGCGACCGCAGGTCGCCGCCACCCAAGACGTGATGCGGGTATCCCGCCGTGGCTGGCCCCGGCATCGTGCGCTCCGCAAGTGTAGCGGTTGAATGCAGTGCGACATTTGCCGAGCCCAAACCTTCTTGACGCTGACCTGCCTATTCTGGGACACTGCACACGTCCGACTTGTCACGCAATTGGTCCGCATTCAGGGACAGGGCGCAGCAGGTACGGGCGCGGTCACTAAGAAAGGAGCCGATACCTATGTCACAGCAGAATTTCTTTGGTCTTCGCGGAACCCTGTCTCTCGCCCTGCTAGGGGTGGTACTTGGATGCGGCAGCTCGCCGCCTAAGCCACAGAATGCACTCCAGGCCGAGATGGTGGGCGCCCCCAAGTGGGCGCAGGGCGCTTGTCAGCTTGGTCTGCAGAACAAGAAGGCCATCTGTGGGACCGGAAGCGTGTCCGGCATGACCAACGTTGCATTGGCCCGCTCGGCCGCTGAGGGCCGCGCGCGCACTGAGCTAGCGCGCAGCCTGGAGACGCGCGTCAAGGCGATGCTGAAGGACTATCAGTCAGCCGCCCAGGGCGGCCCCGAGAACAAGACCGCCAGCGAGCAGTTCGTCCAGGACGCGTCCAAGCAGGTCACCGTTCAATCGCTCTCGGGCACGCGCCTGGAGGATACCTGGATCTCCAATACCGGAACCTTCTGGGCCCTGGTCGTGCTCGACGTCGATGCCTTCAAGGACGCGCTGCCGGCCATGAAAGGGCTCGACGAACACATTCGCGCTGCCATCGTGAAGAGGGCTGACAAGGCCTTCTCCGAACTGGACGACGCCACGGCCCAATAGCCGACGTTTGTGCGCACCACTTCAACCAGGGAAAAGGACATGAAGACAGCAGTCTCCCGTCATTCTCTACTCGCTGCTCTATCGCTCACTTCGATCGTCACTGTTGGCTGTGCCGGCAGCATCACGGTCACCCGCTTGGCGCCTGCCGAGGTCAACTTGGCCGGGATCAAGCGCGTTGCCATCACCAGCATCGGAGGCCCCGACGGCGAGACTTTTTCCACCCTGGTCAGCCAACGCATCCTCGATTCCAAACGCTACGAGCTGGTTGAGCGCGCCGAGATGGACAAGATCGCCGCCGAGCACCGCGGCGCGCTCGATGCGGCCTTTGAACAGAATCAGGGCGTGGAAATCGGGAAACTGCTGCCTGCGGCGGCGCTGATATCCGGCCGGGTCGACGAATCCAAGGCCAGCGATAACGTGACCAGCCGGAATGACAGCTGCACCCGGTATGAAGCCGGCAAGCTGCTGCGTTACTCGTGCACCCGCTACACCCGGTTGGTGAAGACGCGCTTCGTGACCAACGTGCGCGTTTTCGACACCAACACCAGCAAGGTGCTGGTAAGCCGGCGCCTGGTCGCGGAACGTAAGAAGGAGACCACGGCCACCGATGGCGATCCCGCGACCGTGGATACCGATGGGCTGCTGGATCAGTGCCGCAACGAGGTGGCCGACCAATTCCTCAAGATGATCGCGCCCCACCCCGTGCAGGAACATGTGGCCCTGGAAGAGAACAGCGCGCTACCTGAGCTGAAGCAAGGCAACGAGTATCTGAGGCACAGCGATCCGGGCACCGCGGTGGAGTACTTCGCTCGCGCCGTGGCCAAGGCGGACGCCAACCCATCGCTCAAGCCGGATGTCAAAGGCGCCGCCCACTACAGCTATGGTCTGGGCAAGGCGATGGTAGGCGACTACGATGTCGCCCTGGCCGAGCTGCACTTGGCCCAGACCCTGAAGCCGCAACCGGCGTGGATGGATCTGGAGATGCGCGTGCGTACTTGGAAGAAGGACGCGGACAAGGTCAACGAGCAGATGAAGGACGCCGCAGCCGCTGCCGCGCAGTAGAGGCCAAAACCAGAAGCGGAGGCAGAGCGTGACAACGAAGAACTATGTGACTCTGGCCGCGTTGGTTCCCGCTCTGCTACTCGTGCCCGCAAGGGCCGACGCCGGGTGTCCCGACTGGACTCGCAGCGGCCAGAGCCCGGAATACCCCCGGTCCCGTTATCTGGTGGGGCTGGGCGTGGCCGGCGGCGTGCCCAGTCAGGCCGCCGGCGAGGAGCCGGCCAAGACCTCTGCGCTGGCCGACATGTCCAAGCAGATCGTGGCGTCGATCTCGTCGACCACCACGATCGAGGCTTCGGGTAGCTCGGGCGGCGGTGCGCAGTTTTCCATCAAGGACAAGTCGACCATCAAGAGTGCCATCAAGCTGCCCGACGCGCAGATCGTCGCGCGTTGTTTCGATCCGCAGCAGGCCACCATGTACGCGCTCGCTGCCGTGGACAAGGCAGTGGCACAACAGCGTGTCAGCGTGGCCGTAGACACCGCGGCCGACAAGGCCGCGCGCGAGATGAAAGCCGTCGAGGGGGCTATGAAGAAACGGGCGCCCATGGAGGCCCTGCCGCACCTGCAGCCCGCGCGCGAGGGGATCGACGAGGTGGAGACGCAGCTCATCGTCCTGCGCGCCATCGGTGGCAATTACAAAGGCATGGCGCCGACCCGCAGCCAGTTCAAGGACCTGGCCCGCTCCCTGCGTTCCAAATTGCGCGTGACTGTGATCGCCACGGGCGAGGGCTGCAAACAGGTGGCTGCCGGCGTGGTCGAGCGGCTGACCAAGCTGGGTGTGGAGGTGCAGACCGCTGACAAGGCCGCGGGCGCTGTCGTCATCAAACTCGAAGTTTCCGAAAAGGCCATGGTGCCCTCTGCCATCGCAGCCGGCATGGCGGCGCAGGAAGCGGCCAACGTGGAGGTCAAGCGCACTGACACAGACGCGGTCATTGCCGGGTTCCAGAAAGAAGGCCGTGGCGTGGGCCGCGCCGAATCTGATGCGCGCAACCGCGCTTTGACCAGCTTGGCCGGGCTCATCGGCCCAGCCGTCGAGAATGCGCTCAAGGGTCCACTGGCTCTGGGCGCTGAAGGCGAGTAAACTCACAGTTCACCGCACTTGCTGCGCGGGAAGAGATGTAGTGCTCCGCGCGATAATTCACGAACTTCGAGCTGCCGGCGGTAAAACGCCGACAGGCGCTGGCAACAGTCGCAGCGATGTCTCGCCACGCGGATTCGCGCTGGCGATCGGAATGCTGGGGTGCTGCCTGGCGTGCGGCAATTCGGGATCCGCCGGACATGCATTGGACGCGGCCGCCGGCCGCGCGCCAAGTGACGCGGCAGTCGGCGGCGCAGCGGGCGGCAGTACGGCTGCCGGAGGCAGTGGCGGAGTGGCAACCTCGACTGGCGGCGCTGGCGGGCGGGACACAGGTGGCGTTGTCGCGGGCGGGGCTGGAGGAAGCGACACCGGCGGCGCTGGCGGAAGTGACACGGGCGGTGTGGGAGGCAGTGATACGGGCGGAAGTGACACGGGTGGGGCTGGAGGAAGTGACACGGGTGGCGCGGGAGGAAGCGACACTGGCGGCGCGGATGCAGCGGCCGGCGCGCCAGCGCTCGATGCGTCCAGTGGCCGGCCTGATGCTCCGTCTGAGCCCAGTTTTCTTCACGTACAAGGCAATGGCCTGTTCGACGCCCAGGGGAAAAGCGTGCGACTTACCGGCGTGAATTGGTTCGGGCTGGAAACCTCGAATGAAGCACCCCACGGGATCTGGGTCCGCGACTATCGCAGCATGCTCAAGCAGATGGCCGATCTCAAATTCAATTCCGTCCGCCTGCCCTGGTCCAACGCCATCATGCGCCCGGGCGCGGCGGCCGTTTCGGTCACCACTGTCGGGGAAGATGCCTACGACCACACCAATCCGATCAACGGAGATTTGGTGGGCAAGACGCCGCTGCAAATTATGGACGCGGTCATTGTGGCCGCAGGCGACGTCGGATTGAAGATCATTCTCGACAATCACTCGCGTGAGCCCGACGCCTACGACAAAGAAGAGCTTTGGTGGACTGCGACGACATCCGAGCAACAGTGGATTGCCGACTGGGTCACGCTGGCCACCAAGTACAAGGGCAATCCCACTGTGGTGGGGTTCGACCTCGACAACGAGCCGCACGGTGCATCGACCTGGGGCACGGGCGTGATAGCGACCGACTGGAACAGTGCCGCCGAACGCTGTGGCAACGCAATCCAGGCCGTGAACCCCGACGCGCTCATTATCGTCGAGGGCGTGAGCATTGTGGGTACTGACGTCTATTGGTGGGGCGGCAATCTGAGCGCAGTCCGCACCGCACCCATTCACCTAACCCATCCCGAAAAGCTAGTGTATTCCACCCACGAGTACGGACCTGAGGTGCATGACCAGACCTGGTTCAGCGACGCCACTTTCCCCGCCAATTTGGCCGCAGTGTGGACCCAGCATTTCGACTTTATTATGCAGCAGGGAATTGGACATCTGCTGTTGGGCGAATTCGGCATCAAGGACCGCACCGCCGACTCGAACAAGTCGGGGCAGTGGTTCGATACATTGCTCAAGACCGTGGGCTCGACCTACTCATGGACCTTCTGGTGCTGGAATCCCAACTCTGGCGACACCGAAGGAATTCTGCAGACCGACTGGCTGACGCCGTGGGATTGGAAAATGAGCGCGCTCAAGCCCTACCTCGCGCCGATGATAGGCCAGTAGAAAACCAGCCCCGCTGAACGGCTAGGATGGCGAACAGCGTGGCGCAACGCAATGCCAGCCCTGTCGAACGAGACTTTGTTCTGAAACACTAGAGTGGGCGGGGCCATCCAACCCGCAGCCAGACTTGCGCGGGTTGGGAAGAAACTCTGGACGGAGATTGCAATGATCTATCTACGGGGAATCTGTCAAGGTGTGTTGGCCATTGGACTGGTGACGCTGGCCGCATGTTCGAGCGGTGTTGCGAGCCCCCCAAAGACCGGGGGAACAGTGAACGCCGGCGCCACAGCCACGGGTGGACACACCGCGACCGGCGGCGCCACAGCAGCCGGCGGACAGAGCGCCACGGGTGGTGTGTCCGCGGCCGGTGGAGAAAGCGCGACGGGCGGCGTGACCGCAGCCGGCGGAGAGAGTGCGACCGGCGGCGTGACCACCACGGGTGGGGCGAGCGCGACGGGTGGCGTGACCGCAGCCGGCGGAGAAAGTGCGCCCGGCGGGGCAAGTGCAACCGGTGGGGCCAGTGCAAGCGGCGGCGTGAGCGCAACCGGTGGGGTAAAGACGACGGGCGGCGTGACCGCGACCGGCGGAGAGAGCGCAACGGGCGGTGTGACTGCGACCGGCGGAGAGAGCGCAACGGGCGGTGTGACTGCGACTGGCGGCGTGAGCGCAACCGGAGGGGTGAAGACGACGGGCGGTGTGAGTGCGACGGGCGGAGTGAGCGTGGTCGGCGGGACTCATGCGACAGGCGGAGTGAGTGCGACAGGCGGAGTGAGCGCAACGGGCGGTGTGAGCGCAACCGGTGGCGTGAGCGCGACGGGCGGTGTGAGTTCCACCAGCGGCTCCACCCACGCTGCCTGCCACGCGGCAGGCACCCTGACAGCGGTGAATGTTGGAACGACAGCCTGGTCGATTGATGGGGTGGACAATCCCACCCTGACATTTTGTCGGGGAAGCACCTACGTCTTCGCCGTGAATGCCCCAGGGCATTTCCTCTACATCAAGACCGTGAGATCGAGCGGGACAGGAAACGCCTACACCGACGGCGTTTCCGGGAATGGTGCAACCGCGGGCGACCTCACATTCGTCGTCCCCAGCAACGCGCCAAACACCCTCTTCTACGACTGTTCCATCCATCTAATGATGGGCGGAACCATCAACATCGTGAACTGACAACGACGATACTCTAGCGAGGTAACGGCGGAGGCGATGGCACCGGGCAAGCAACCGGCGGCGGCGGGAAGGGTAGCCGCAAAACCGGCGGCGGGGCGGCCGGAGGAGGAAGCGGCAGAGTGATCAGTCCGTCCGGCGATCCACACACATGGCTCACCGTCTCGCCGCAGGTTGAGCCATCAGGGCACGCGCCGCAGGCGAGCGCGCCGCCGCATCCGTCGCCGATGGTTCCGCAGTACCTGTCGCCGCTCGGGGCGGCGCAGGTCGATGCTGTGCACACCGAGGGCGGCCCGATGCACATGCCCTGGTCGCAGAGCCAGCCCGACTTGGCGCAGGTGCTGTTGCAATGGACAATTCCGCCGCAGCCATCGTCGATGTCACCACAGTACTGATCCCCTGCGGCATCATTGCAGGTGCCCCCTCCCCAGCAGAATCCCCCAGCAATGCAAAGGCTGTGTTCGCAAATCCAGCCCGGGTTCGGGCAGTTCTGGCCACAATCGAGCTTGCCGCCGCATCCATCGCCGATGATTCCACAGTAGCCGGCGCCATCCGAGTTGTCGCAAGTCCACGGTGTGCAGACCGAAGGCGGCCCAACGCAGAGGCTATTCTGGCAAACCCAGCCCGACTGGGCGCAGGTGCTGCTGCAATGGAGAGTTCCGCCGCACCCATCGCCGATATCACCACAATACTGATAGCCGGTCGGGTCGGTGCAGGTGCGCGGCGTGCAAGGCACATAGGCCTTGCAGATGTTGTCCTGGCAGACCGAGCCCACCCTCGGACATATGGTCGGGCAGTCGAGCGTGCCGCCACACCCATCACCGATGGTCCCACAGTAGTCGCCATAATCGCAGGTCGCATGATTGACACAGGTAATTGGCACGCAAGCATCAAGCCTAGGCCCCGCGTCAATAGAATTGGGGGCATCTGGAACTTGCGGCGCGTCGGCGGTCAAATCCGAGATTGCCGCATCAGCCGCCGCTGCATCGGGAACGCCCGCATCGACCGCGCTGTCCGATTGGGTTTGCGAGCCACCGGAATCCAACGAGCCGTTTCCCATGTCGGCAGCAATCACATCGGAAACCGACGCGCTGGCATCGTGGCCGGGCGTAGCTTTCAACGCCCGCCCGCCGCACCCCAAGAGGCCAGTGAGAAAACCCACGGCAAGACAGGCCACGGGGCTGACCTGGGCATTCCACCGACCGTTCATGCCCAGTAGTGTACCCGATTTCCGATCCAACCCGCGACCCGCGTGGCATTCACAGCTTGGGTCCGCGGTCGTGCCGTCTCTCGTGGCGCTCGACGTGGTCTCCAATCTTGCGCGTGGCGATCTTGAGCAAAGCCGCCGCCCCGGATTGCACTGCCGTCTCGAATTCCTTCGCTCCCTGTGCCACGGTGTCGCCGCCGTCGAAGAACTTCTGTTTCCATGCCGCGCGCGCGGCTCGGCGTCGCTCGCGCTCGCGCCGCTTTTCTTCGCGGCGCCGTTGCCGCAGGACCTTGTCATAGGGAAAGATCACGTGCCGCACCTGCAACGCCAGCAGGGCACCGCTGCCCAGCAGCGGCCAGACGTACCAGGTGCCGCCGGTGAAACGAGTGGCGATGAAGTACAGGAAGACATTCAGGAAGGAGTAGCTGACCGCCGATGAGGCGAAGCGCTTGAGCTGCACCACTCGCTCGGCCGCCAGCTCGTGCGCGGCAACCTGGCGGGCCTGGTCCTGCGTGCGGGACTGCGCCAGCTCCGCGGTGGCGCGTTCCAGGGCGTCGCGTTCGATGCCCGCCTCAGCCGCGATCTCCACCAGCTCGGCATGGCTGAGCGCGCGCTCGCGGGCCGCCGGCTCGCTCAGGGCGCGCCGGATGATCTCGTTGATCTCTTCCTGTGTGTAGTGGGCCTGCGGGTCTGTCATGAAGTCCCGCCATTGTGCCCCCGCAAGCCGCGCTTGTCAGTAGTGAACCCGCCCAGGTTCGCGTGGCCGAGCTGACCTAGCACTACTGATTGAATTTCTCCCGTCGCCGTCGCTGCTGCGGGGCCCGTCCGCTTTCTCGCTTCTCGGTCAGATACGTCAAGTATCTTCCCTCGGCGCTCGTCGCGGCCGGGCCTCCTCGCGACGCGCCAGCTCGGTCCGAATTTCAATCAGTAGTGCTAGCGCCTCTTCCGAAGACGAAACGCGAACACAAGAAGCCCGAGCAGCGCGAACGCGGTTGAGTCGGCGGCCGGGCGCCCGGCGATCCGGCAGGAACAGCCGCCACTGGTCTGGTTGGCTTGCGTCGAGGTCGTCGTGCCACCCGTGCTGCCGGGTTGCGGAGTTCCGCCCGCGGCCGCATTGCCCCCGGTCTCGACTGGGACGCTGGCGCCGGCGCTGCCCGACACTCCGCCGGTTGCGCTTTCTCCGCCGGTTGCGACAGTGCCGCCAGTCTCTGCGCCGCCGGTTGCGACCACGCCGCCGGTTTCGACCACGCCACTCGTTCCGCCTGTTTCTTTCACACCGCCGGCTCCTGTGTCGCCACCGATTCCCGGTGTGCCACCGAGGAGCGTGACTCCGCCAGCTGCCAGAGTGCCGCCGGTTCCCGGTGCGCTGCTGCTTGCGGTCTTCCCGCCGGTGGCCGTAGTGGCACCGCCGCTGCCGGTCTTCCCGCCGGTTGCCGTAGCGCCGCCGCCTCCGCTCTTGCCACCAGTTGCCGTGGTTGCGCCACCAGTTCCCGTGACTCCGCCAGCCCCCGTGGCTCCCCCGGTCGCGGTCGCCCCGCCAGCCCCGGTGACACCGCCAGTTGCCGAACCGCCTGTCGCTCCGTATTCATAGGCGCCCAGGTCCGGGGCTGCGCCCACAAATGGAAGTTGGACATTCGTGCCCTTGTCGATCATCTGGCTGCCAGCGGCGAGTTTCAGAAAATCCACATTCGGGAGGCTGCCGTCGGCCTGGCGGGGACCCAGCGCCAGTGAACTTGTCTCTATGGCCTGACCTGTCCCCCCCACGGTGGTGTCGGTGATGCTGAGAAAGTCCTTGGCCGCTGGGGTGATATTCAGATCCCAGGTGTTGAATGCCGTGTCGACTCCATACCCGGTAATGTATTCGTTCTTATTGGGATAGCCGATGTTGTTCCTCATGATGTGGACCTTGTCCCCCGTCAGGATTACACCGTCAGTTCTGGTGCCGCCGCCGTTGGGTTCACTCCAAGTGCTGGCCAGCATGTTGTACTGAGTGCCATTCTGAAACGACGTGTTGTTGTACCAGGTGTTTCCACCCGAGGAGTGATTGGCGTAAAATCCGTTTGCCTTATTTTTCCAGGCGACGCAGTTCATGACGGTGTGCCTGATGCCGGTCTTGCTGCTGCCGACCTTGAAGCCGTTGCCATTTCCTCCCGCGCCGGTACCATAATTGGAGTACCCAGCGCCCATGGCCCAGGAGTTTTCGATAGTGACCGGAGATTCGTCGCTGAGGAAGTCGTAACCATCGTCAGAGTTCCACCAAGCCCGGCAACCCCTGATTGTGGTGCCGACGGTCCCGCTCCCGCCGTGCACACCGAAGCCGTCGGCATCCTCTCCGGCGCCGCCTCCGTTTGTTGAACCCGGATCGAAGTTGTCGTGCGAATCACAATTCAGGGCCAGGTTCCCCGGCCCGCTGCCGACCTGAATCCCGCTGCCTTGGTTGTTGTGCGCGTTCAACAACTCGAGGATGTTGTTACTGCCGTTATTCGCAAACCCGTTGTTGGCTTTAGTGTTCATCGGGACGCAGCACTCCTCGATCCCTTTGAGATGCACCCAGCTGCCGCCGATCACGATGCCAAAGGTATAAGCGCCGTTTTGTATCTGCAGGTTGGAGAAGTCGAAAAGCGGGGTCTCGCCCGCATAGGCCCAGTACTTGATTCGGTTGGTATCCGATGTTCCGCTCTTCGAGAGCTCGATGCCAGCGCCACTGGATTTGGGCGTCGTGATCTTGTACGTCCCGCCGCGGAGCCAGACGGTGTCTCCAGCCACCGCTGTGTCGGCTCCCTTCTGCAAGGTGGCGAAGGGTGCGGCGAGGGTGCCGGGATTTGAATCGCTGCCCGTGGGGGCCACGTAGTATTCCGTGGCAAACGCATTCCTTGCGGCGAGGAAGCCCAGCCCGGCGACCAGCCAGAGTAGCAGGGAGTGTTGCTGACCCGTTTTCGAGAGGCGTTCCACGGATGTCATCGGAGTCTCCTTTTGTGCACCATGGCGATCCTGAGTCATGAGGTTTCCGTCAGTCGTCAAGAGAACGCCACTATCTATTTATGGGCCTCGAAGCGCAGAAAAGGGGTCATTTTGGCAAGCAGAAGGACCGAATCGCCGGTGAACAACGCGGGCGGGGAATGGCAGGCCCTGACCGCCGCCACCACCCGTGGCGGTCCCAGAACTCGGCGGGGGTGTCGACGGATTGTTGTACAATCTATCGACTCCCATCCCGCAACTGGAGACGACATGAACAAGGCCAAGCTCGTTTGGGCACTGGGCATCGTGGTTTTCGGACTCGCGGCCTGTGACAGCGAAGGTGGCTCAGGCGGCAAGGCGGGCGGGGCAGGGAGCACGGCAGGAAACACCAATGCAGGCGGCGCGACCAGCGCAGGCGGTACAATCAACACCGGCGGCATCGTCACAGGCGGCGCGACCGGCGCAGGCGGCACGATCAGCACGGGCGGCATTGTCACAGGCCGCACGAGCAGCACGGGCGGGATTGCGCTGGCTGGCACGACCAACGCAGGGGGCACGGTCAGCGTTGGCGGCATTGTGACGGGCGGCACGACCGTCGCAGGTGGCACGTCGGGAGGCGCGATCGTTGCGACTGGCGGTGCGACCGGTGGTTCGCGGGCCGACGCAGGTATCGACGCCCCGGTCGACTCGCCCGAAGCGGGGCGTGATGCATCCGCTACGCGCGATGGGGCCAGCGACACCAGTGTCAACTTCGACGCTGCGCCGGACATCCCAGGCGACAGCGCCACGGACAGTGGCGCGGGTTCGGGACTGTGGTCCATGGGCTACTACGCCGGCTACGACAGCACGTCGTATCCGGTCAGCGCCATCGAATGGGCAGGGATGACCCACATCGCGGTCGCGTTCTACTCGCCCACGGCTACCGGCGCCTTTGACGAGAGCCTGTCCCAGGGCAGCGCCGCGCAGGGCGCGACCCTAGGCCACGCCATCGTGACGGCCGCGCACGCTCATGGGGTGAAGGCCGTGGCGTCTCTGGGCGGCGCCGACTCACGCGCTCAGTTTCTGGCCGCGACAGCCAGTGGCGTGCGCGACACCTTCGTGGGCAGCTTCGCCAAGCTGGCAACCGACTACGGGTACGACGGGATTGACTTCGACTGGGAATCGCTCGAGACAGCCGACGAGCCAGTGCTTGTGGATGTGATGCAGAAGGTGCGCCAGCGTGCGCCCGGCTTGCTGCTCACCGTCCCGGTGGGGATTATCAACGTGAACATGCCGGGCGACCTTTCTGGGTACGCGGCATTGGCTGCCGCCGCCGACCAGATCAACATCATGTCCTACGGCGCCGCGGGAGCCTGGCAGGGCTGGAAGAGCTGGCACTCGAGCGCGCTCTACCAGCAGGACAGCGCGACGCCCACGTCGGTGGACTCGTCGGTCAAGGCCTATGTCGGCGCGGGGGTGCCCAAGGCCAAGCTGGGGATCGGGATCGGCTTCTACGGGCTGTGCTACACCCCGCCGGTGACCGCCCCTGACCAGGCGCTGAACGGCTCCACCGTGGCCGCCAGCGACGGAGACATCTCCTACGCCAACATCATGACCTCGTACTACTCGGCCGCCGCGGCCAAATGGGATGCCTTTGCCCGCGTGCCCTACCTTTCCTTTGCTGCGGCCACCGGGCCCAAGGGCTGCGGGTATATTTCCTACGACGACGATCGCTCGATCGGGGAGAAAGGCGCCTACCTGAAGGCGCAGGGTCTGGGCGGCGTGATCATGTGGGAGATCAACGAGGGCTACATCTCCACGGCGCCCGTCGGCCAGCGCAACCCGCTGCTCACGTCCATCGGGCAGCATGTGCTGCAGTGACGCGGTTCGGACTTGACGACGGTTGCTCCATCCTGGGATGCTTCAGATGGCGGAGGGATGGATAGAAGATTCCCATCGCGTCTCGGCCCTGTTGTAATCTAGGAAGAACGTGACTCGCTCGTTTGCATGCGCGCTGCTGGCAATCGCCGCGACCCTTGCGGCTTGCGTGGACCTCTCGCAACCCTTGGTCTTGCAACAGGGTACCGGCGGCGACCAGGGCGGCAGCGCGACGTCTGCGGCAACAGGGGGCAGCGGTGGAACTGCCACGGTCGCGAGCGGCGGTTCACACGGCGGCACCGCGACCGGCGGCACGGTGACGGGTGGCACAGTGGCGGGTGGCGCGACGGCGACGGGCGGGGCTGGGGGAAGCGCCGTTCCGGATGCGGCGGTCGATGCAGCTGTTGACGTCCCGTACTCTCCTGATGCCATCCGACCTTCGGACCTGAGCACGGGCGGGAGCGCCGCAGGCGCCTCGGGCTCGGGCGGCGGCGGCACAGGCGGCACAGCAGGGCAGGCCGGCAGTGCCAGCGGCGGCCAGACCAGCACCGGCGGCACAGCCGTGGCCGGCTCGGGCGGCAGCACGGGTGGCACCACGGGACAGGCCGGCAGCTCGGGCGGGGCAACCGGCGGCGCAAGCAGCACCGCCACTGGAGGCGCTGGAGCGACAGGTGGAACGACCACAGCCACAGGCGGGGTGACCGCCACCTGCACGCCTGTGCCCAAGAGCACGGGCGGCCTCTCTTGTCCCAACGGCCTTTGCACGGTTGGTGCCTATAGTGGCTACGATTTCACCTTCAGTGACAAGATAGCTTCTTCCGTCTGCATGTTGCCGAACAATCTCTGTGGGGCGGGCACCGTGGGCGCGCAGAATCCGGCCGGCGGCTACACAGTTTGGGGCGCTGGCTTTGGATTCAGTCTCTCAACGCTCACCACCGCCATCACCGAGATGCCGGTTCAGCTCGCGGGAACGGGTGTGACGGTCACGGTCAGCAGCCTCCCCACCAACGCGGACATGCGCCTGCAGGTGAAGCACTTCGTCGGCGCCGTAGGCACGACCTATTGTGCCATTATGACCACGGCCACGCAGACCATTCCTTGGACCAGTTTCAATACTATGTGTTGGTCTCCATCCTCCGGCGTGGCGCTGACTGGGCCGCCCAACACATCGAACTTCCAGTTCCAGGCCAGCTCACGTCCCACGGCTGGCTCGTTCGACTTCTGCGTGACGGCCCTGTCGTTCAAGTAGTCCCCAGTAGCTGCCCCAGCAGTCAGTTGTCGGGCCGCTTTCCCGTGTTGTGCGCCGACGGGACCGTCGCAGGCATTGGCGAAGACGTCCGTCCTGACCATCGGAGATCGCGCCAAAGGCAGATGGTCTGCTTGGTTTACCGCCTGGAGGATGGGCCAAAGGCGCCGATCATGAGCCGTCGCCCGTGCTCGCGCAGTAGGTGCAGCAGATCGACCGTGCTCGCGCCCTCCACGGTGTCTGTGCCGAGTAGGCTGCCACCTTTGGTTTCGTGCAGTTTCAAGGTGACAACGTAGAGATTTTCCACGCGCACGCACTTGCCGGAAACCACATAGTCTGCGCCGATGTTGCGAGCGGTCTCGACTTCGCAATCGCCCTCTTCGCATTGCTGCTTTCCCATGTCCTTCAGCAAGACCAGCATGTTCTCGCGGGTGATCACGACCACCCCATGGCCCTGGAGGCCTTGCAGGGCGCCGCCGCGAACCGTGTCGGACAAGGTCATCAGGATGTCGTCTTCGAGGCCTCGGCCCTGAAACTCCAGTACGGCCAAACGCTGGTTTCCGCCCAAAGCGGCCGATGCTGATCCAGGGCCTATCGCCGCCGGCGAGTTGCGATCCGGCTGCAAGGCAAGACGTGTCTCCGCGTGCAGGAGCGGCGCCCCGTGCCCCTCTTCCAAGAAGGCAGCAATATGACTTCGATCCTTCTTCATCTCATGCGCGAGCAACCTGATTGCGTGATCCCAGGCCTTCATTCTGGTTATTGGCATGTGCTCGTCGTCAAAGAAAATGTGCGGGCAGGTGTCCGCGGTTACTCTGCGATATTGGCCAATTGCCTCGTAATTCCCGAGAACGCTGGCGCCCTTCCTCAGAGTAGCGCTCAAGTGCACATCATAATCATAGGTGTCTTCCAGAGCACCGCCCGCGAGGCACAATGAAAGTCCTAAAATGCCCGCATTCAGGAGGCCTCTGGCAAAATGCATGCTGTCGTCGGTATTGGCCTTTACCGCCAGCCTCAGGTCAGCTCCCTTTTCCGAGCGACCAACGGTCACTTCACTAAAGACTTTTTCCTCAGTTAGGGTTTCAGCAAACTGTTGATCAATTGCGCCTGGTGGGTCTGAGTCAACAACTACCTGCAATTTCGCCTGCATGGGTAGGAAATCCGGAATATCGCCGATCGTTTTGACTGGCGATCTATTCGATAACTTTGTCGAAACACAATTGCTCAGGAGAAGCAAAGCGAAGGCGAATGTCGACACTCTCATCGTGGTCCTGCTCGTCGTTTTAGTGCGGCTTGTCAAGCGTATTCCTATGCCCGAGGGCAAACAAAACGCGATCTTAAGAGGTTGGGGGCTTCGGGTACAGAGGCGTTCGTAGCGGCGGTGGAAACGGGCGACTTCGGGCAGCCGCAGGGCCTCGCCCGTGCTCGGCGGATGAGCGATTTTCGTAGTTTTATCGGAAGCCGCCCCGGCCGCCGCAATTTTGCCGCCGAAATCTGCTCGGCTGGATCGATGTCACGGCCCGCACATATGGTGTTTTGGAACCCATCATCAAATCGCAAAGTTGTTTCGGTCGGGGCGGCCGGATTTGAACCGACGACATCCTGCACCCAAAGCAGGCGCGCTACCAACTGCGCTACGCCCCGTCTCCCGCCGCAAGCGACGGAAGGCGACGG
>Ga0265316_10002063_pt1 | contig 21156 bp, 16 predicted proteins | sample 4522metaG_FD_202092 | JGI IMG/M metagenome (GOLD analysis project Ga0265316, IMG submission 202092) | Rhizosphere microbial communities from Carex aquatilis grown in University of Washington, Seatle, WA, United States - 4-5-22 metaG | ecosystem: Host-associated > Plants > Roots > Rhizosphere >... | reverse complement strand
GCTGGCATCGAGAGCGCGAAAGACTGATGCAGTCCGTGTGTGAACTCCTGGGTAGAAACGCTGCGCCGCCGGCAGAGCCGATCGGAAGCTAGGAAAAGCTATGATCGGGGTGATCGCAGGAGACAGCGAAGTCGCGGTAGCCCGTGAGTTTTTCGAGCTATTCAAAACGCCATGGGAGATATGGAACTCCGAGAAGGCCTACGATGTGGTGCTCTGCGCGACTGGAGAGTGCCCCGAACACCTTCAAGCGGCATTGGTTCTGGTGTACTCGGGAAAGCGATTGGCATCGGATCCCGAGGACACGGTCGAGGAGCGCGGTGATCACGGCGCGAAATCCCTTCGGTATAAAGACAGTGAGATCCCCATCTATGGAGGATGCGTCAACTTTCCCGGAGGAGACAGCGGCATTCTCGCCGATAGAGAGTCGGGGCAACCGGCAATTCTGCACAAGGAGCCGGGCGAGCAGCAAACGATTCTGCGCGTTGGCTACAATTTATTCGAGGAAATCCGATTTCTCCTTACTTCCGGACAGCCGGTGGAGCAGGCTGGGATTCCGACTCTTGAACTGCACATCGAGTTCCTTCGAGACCAGTTACTTGCGGCCGGGATTGCGTTTGTTGAGATTCCACCAGTTCCGGAAGGTTACCGGTTTATCGTCTGCCTGACTCACGATGTCGATCACCCATCGATAAGGAAGCATCGTTGGGACCACACCGCAGCAGGATTCCTGTACCGCGGGACGGTCGGCACCTTCTTAAGCTTTGTGCGCGGTCGGTGTTCTGTCCGGGCGCTGGTCAGGAACTGGATTGCGGTCGCGAAATGGCCTTTCGTCCAAGTGGGATTAGCAAAGGATTTCTGGCTTGATTTCGCTGAGAGATATCGGGAAATCGAAGAAGGGGCAGCATCAACCTATTTCGTTATTCCTTTTGCGGGGACACCCGGCCGTAGCGTAAAAAGATCGACGGCCAAACGCCGCGCGGCCGGTTACGGAGCTCGCGATATTGAGCCGGCGATCCGAAACATTCTGAAAAACAAGAATGAAATAGGCTTGCACGGTATCGATGCCTGGATGGATTCCGAGGCCGGTCTCAAGGAACTCGAAGAGATTCGTACTTTGACGGGCAAGGCAGAAATTGGCGTTCGCATGCATTGGCTTTGTTACGACCAGCGATCGCCTGAGGAGCTGGAGCGCGCGGGAGCCAGCTACGACTCCACAGTAGGTTATGGAGAGACGGTCGGGTACCGGACTGGCACCTCCCAGGCATATGTGCCGCCGGGAGCAGACTATCTTATGGAACTTCCGATGCACGTGATGGACACGGCGCTGTTCTATCCAGCCTATCTTGGGCTAACAGAAGAAGAGGCCGACAAGATCCTGGCCAAGTTAGTGAACAATGCAGACCGGTTCGGTGGCTGCATTACTGTCAACTGGCACGACCGGAGCCTCGCTCCGGAGAGAGTGTGGGATGCGTGTTATCGCAAGCTCATCGATGACTTGAGGGTCCAGGGCGCCTGGTTTGCTACAGCCAGCCAAGCGGTTTCCTGGTTCCGCGATCGCCGATCGGTGGTATTTGAGACTGATCGCAGCGATTCTAAGGAACTCTGCGCAACGACAACCTCCGCCCATGACGAACGATTACCGGATTTGCGGCTTCGGATTCAAAAGCCGAACCCCGATCGCGATCGTTCCAATTCAGCAGGTTTTGTAGATGTAGGGATCAATCGAAGCGCTGTTGTCCCGGCCGTTTGCGAGGCTGACGCATAGGCGCGATTTAATCAGACGATAGGCAGGTATCCGATTTCGCGTCGGCGATAACGGCGAGGATACGGAGAAATTCATCGTGAAACAGACCTGGGAGATTTCAGATCTCGACTTACGAGGAGAACATGGAAAAGACTGAAGAGCTATATGACAAGTTTCTAGATGAGTACGTTTCGGAGCAGGCCGTGCGCAAGTACACCTGGGAAACGGCAGGCTATGGCGTCAGCTATTTACTGCGGCACGACTATGCCAGCATCTATTTGGAAGCAGTGAATTCCTTGCTGCGGAGCTCCAACGGCCGACCCTTGCGACTTCTGGAGTTCGGATGTGGCGCGGGTATGAACATCACTCAATTGGTCAAGCTGCTGGATGAGAAGCAGATTCCAGTTGAAGTCGCCTATGGAACCGATTTCTCACCGCGCCTTGTTGAGGTGGCTCGTGAGGAAGTAAAGGCGGCTCTTCCGCCTCATCTGGCAAAGAAAATAAGCTTCTACGTCGCACACAACGAGCTGCTTGAGAGTGACCTGCTCCGCGAACTTGGAGGCAAAAAAGACCGCTTGGGCAAGTTCGACTTGATCATCGGGGTCAACACGTTCCGGTATTGCCATCGTCTTGGCAAGCAGGTTGAATGTGCACAGGACATCCGCCGTTTGTTGAGCCCGGGTGGCGTGTGCGTCAATATCGATATGAACAATCGCTTCCCAGCGTTTCGCAGCAACCTTCGCCGGAAGGACAAGGATACGGAGGAATGCTATCTGCCGACGCTTGCGGAGTACGCCGCGCCATTTGAAGCGGCAGGGTTCGAGATGATTAAGAAACAGAATTTCTGCTGGATTCCCCATTCGGCCGGCCGTGGCCTGACCTTTGCCTGCCGCGCAGCTGGGCCGTTTCTTAACCTCGTTGCTCGCAGCCGGGCAATGCGTTCTCTGATCGTTGCCCGGAATCCGGCCTGAATCGCCGGAATTTCGGTCCGAGCTTAAGGAAACATTCTTGGCCAGATTGGCAATCCTGTTGCATGAAGACGCGCCGGGAAAAGAGCAGAAGCTTCTGGCTCAGATCCTCGATTTTTTTGGCGTGCCATGGAAGAACGTGGGGTTGTCCGAGTTCACGGACTCCAAGGAGCAGTTTGGAGAGCATGCTCTATTTGGATCGGTTCAAACGCTCGCGGCCGCTCTCAAACAAGTTGGTGAAGGGCAAGCGAGCAGCCGATGCGTCGCTTGCTTTGCATACGCGAGCCAAGACCGGGCTGCTAGCGAGTTTGGACTTCAGTCCTTGTGCGAAGACTCAGCCGTATCGTTGCGGGATGCTCCTTCAGGCGTTGTCCCGGTCCGAGTTTCGACAGAGCCTACCGATATTACCGGCCTCATGGCGGGACTGGAATTTCGGTCGCCACTGAGAATGGAAGATGCGGTATTAGCGAACACGGAAACCCCGGAAAAGAAGTTTGTCACAATTATTTCGGTTGCGGGGGCTCCCGCGTTCGTCAGCTTTCACTTCAACACTGTCCCTGTGTACTTCAGCGCAAGCTCGTACATCGTTGACATCAACCAGCAGACAGGGCCCGGTTTTTACGACGTAAAGGAGCACTTTCTCTCGGCTGTTCCTCTTGTCCTCGCCATCCGCCACATCTTCCGAGAGGTCGCCTGGCAGCCTCAGGAATTGGGCGCATGCCTGATTTTTGACGACCCTCTTTTGAGAGAGCGTTATGGATGTTGCGATTTTGAATTGCTCGAACGTCTGATGCAGCAGTATGGCTTCACGACGAACATTGCTTTCATTCCCTGGAATTGGCATCGTACATCCAGGCCGGCAGGGAAACGATTTGACCATCATAAGGGCCGCTTCTCCATATCGATCCACGGCTGCGATCATATCAACGCGGAGTTTGGGGACAGCTCGCCGGTAGTGTTGAATAGCCGGGCCAGCGAAGCTCAATGGAGAATGGAGAAACATGAGACGCGGACTGGGATCAAGCACGACCGCGTGATGGTGTTCCCTCAGGGGATATTTTCATCCGCGTGCCCCGGAATTCTCAAGAGCAATGGTTATCTCGCTGCAGTCAACACCGAGATCGCCCCGGTGGACTCGGATTTTGCGGCAACGACAATCAGAGATGTGTGGGATGTGGCCATCATGAGATACGGCGATTTCCCTGTTTTCACTCGAAGATATGCTCATCATGGACTTGAGAATTTCGCGTTCGATCTGTTGTTGGGTAAGCCATGCCTCATCGTTGCCCATCATGAATTTTTCAGAGATCAATGCTCCGCGCTGATTCGTTTAATTGAGCAACTTCAGACCCTTCAAATTAAATTGAGCTGGCGTTCGCTGGGCGATGTAGTCCGCCGGGCGTGTCGGCGGCGGGCAAGTGAACCGGGCACCGAAGAATTCCAAATGTACGCCAATGAGTTGGTGATTCAAAACGACTCCGACAAAGCGATTCGCGCGATCGTCAGAAGGAAAGAGGCTCACGCCGAATCCGTCGCTGAGGTGACATTTGATCAAATGCCCGTGGAATGGACTGTCGCAGAAAATCACGTAGTCTTTGCAGAGGCAGTCGGAGCTCACAACTCGCGTCGATTCCAAGTGTCCTATCGGAAGTCGGCTGAGAGAACACAATTCAAGCGGCCACTTTCTTTCAAATTATCTGTAACTATCCGGCGAATTCTTTCCGAGTTCAGAGATTCATATGTCGCGAAGAGGCCCTTTCCTGCCTTAACCCCTCCCATCAGAATGAAAGCGCGACCAAAACCTATTCGGAATTCAGCTCGCTGAGACGAATGGGGCTGACTCTTAACTCCGCCGAACTCTTCTCTGTAACGCACTGTAAAGCTAATAAAAAGCTGACTACCTTGACGCTCTATTTATCACTCATCTTCATCGAGTAAGAAAATGTCTGAAGCAGAAACAATGCAATCGACCGTTCTGCCACAGTCGCCGATCGTAGAACTATCGGATCGCGTTCTCGTGACCGGAGCGGCAGGTTTCGTCGGAATGCGCGTCCTCACTCAGTTGCTGGGGCTCGGGTTTTCAAACATCGCCTGCCTTGTTCGAACGGCAAGTAAATTGCCGAAAATCGAGGCGATCGTCAAGTCGCACACGGCGGATGCTCAGGTTGAAGTAATCGTCGGCAACCTCCTTTCACCTGCGGACTGCGAGAAGGCGTGCCGAGGTGTCAAAGTGATTTTTCACCTGGCGGCAGGTACTGGAGGAAAATCGTATCCCGACGCATTCCTGAACTCTGTCGTCGCCACACGCAACCTTCTTGATGCTGCCGCTCAATGCTCCTCCTTCCGTCGAATCGTTCTTGTCAGCTCATTCGCCGTGTACTCGAACCGCCAGAGGGCGCGGCTTCTCGATGAATCCTGCCCGGTTGAACCTCATCCAGAACATCGCGAAGCCTACTGCTACGCGAAGGTGAGACAGGAAGAAATCGTGCGGGAATACGCGAGCAAATACGGGTTTGGTGCAGTGTTTATGCGGCCCGGAAGCATCTATGGACCCGGGCAACATGGAATCACCGGACGGATAGGCCTCGGAACCTTCGGAATGTTTCTTCACCTCGGTGGTTCCAACCCGATCCCCTTCACTTATGTTGGCAATTGTGCGGCCGCCATCGTTCTTGCGGGATTGGCAAATGGGATCGATGGCGAGGCGTTTAACGTCGTGGATGACGATCTACCATCCAGCAGGCAATTCTTGCGAGCCTACAAAAAGCATGTGCGTCCGTTTAAGTCCTTGTATGTTCCCCGCAGCCTCAGCTACCTGCTTTGCCTGTTGTGGGGGAAGTATTCGCAATGGTCAATGGGACAATTGCCTCCGGCTTTTACGCTAGATACCTGGTATACGCAGTGGCGGAAAACACGATACAGCAATAGCAAGCTCAAGACACAAGTGGGGTGGACTCCTCAGACTCACACCAGGGACGGTCTTCAGCAATTCTTTTCCGCGCGCCGGCAAGAAGAACAACATGCTTAAAGTTGCGATAGTCGGATGCGGCAAAATCGCTGATGCGCATGCGGCACAAATTCAGCGAATTAGCGGCGCAAGAATCGTGGCGGTCTGCGACAGGGAACCGCTCATGGCCAAGCAGCTTTGGGAGCGATTTCCGGTTGATTCGTTTTTCAGCGACGTGGAGGAAATGATAAGCAAGACCTCCCCGGATGTTGTGCATATCACGACCCCTCCTTCCGGCCATTACCCGCTGGCTCGGCTCTTGCTTGAGAAGGGCTGTCATGTCTATGTCGAAAAGCCGTTTACGGTGTGCGCTGAAGAGGCATATGAACTCGTTCAACTGGCGAATGCCAATCATCGAAAGCTGACAGTCGGTCACAATGAGCAGTTCAGCCATGTTGCGCGGCGAATGCGCGAACTGGTTTCCAGTGGATATCTGGGCGAGACCCCGGTTCACATGGAAAGCCATTTCGGATACGACCTGGGTGACCCGGCGTATGCGCGTGCACTGCTGGATGACCGGCAGCACTGGGCACGCAACCTGCCCGGCAATCTCCTGCAGAACATAATTAGCCATGGCATCGCCAGAATCGCGGAGTTTCTCTCAACGGAATCACCCACGGTTGTCGCAGTGGGTTTTTCAAGTCCGTTCCTGAAGCGGTTGGGGGAGAACGAGCTTGTCGATGAGTTACGAGTCATCATTACAGAAGATTCCGGAACGACTGCCTATTTCACGTTCTCGTCGCAAATGAGGCCGCTGATCCATGAGTTTCGAATCTTCGGTTCGAATAACGGTCTCCTCCTTGACCAGGATCACGACATCCTCCTCAAATTGCGAGGAAAGAAATACAAGAGCTATTTAGACAAGTTCATCCCTCCGCTGCAATTCGCGCGCCAGCATATTGCAGCGGCCAACACCAACCTGCGGCTCTTCCTGCGGCGCGACTTTCACCCGGATTCCGGAATGAAGAGTCTGATTGAGGAATTCTATCGGTGTATTGAGAACGATACGCCGGTGCCGATCCCATATCCGGAGATTCTGCGGACGGCAAAAATCATGGACGCCATCTTCGATCAATTGCGTCAAACCGCGCCGGGTCATGCCGCGGAGTTTCGCCAGGCTGAGCTGGCTGCCACTAGGCAAGGATAGCCCTGGGGTTAACAGCGGCACTTGGCCCCATACCGGTTTACGGCATCTTTCCGAGTGCCGCATATGTGCGGGCTCGGGTTCGCAAAGTTAAAATTTTGGGAGGTGGCGTATTCCGCCGCTTTTAGCTCTAGGCATCTGGGCCGTATGTATCCTGGTTCTCTTTAAGTTCGACCCGGCAGTGCCCTCTCGGATCTCTTGGGTGCTCTGGCTTCCCACTGCCTGGATCTTCTTCCTCGGATCCAGGAGCCCGAGCCTATGGCTCAATGGTCAGCCGGATTCGATGCAAACCGCCATGCAGGCGTTTAATCAGGGAAACTCGCTTGACAGAGCGGTATTGTCCCTTTTCATTGCTGCGGCAGTGGGGATTTTGGTGTGGAGGTCTTTCAAGTGGACTTCCTGGTTGGTTGCGAATCCACTCCTGAGCATTTTCCTTTTGTTCGCATGTGTCAGCGTCTTGTGGTCTGATGAGCCGATGGAGGCGCTGAAGCGATGGTTCCGGGACTTCGGCAGTTACTTGATAATCTGTCTTGTGCTTACCGACCCGCGGCCTGTTGAAGCGCTAAAGGTTGTGTTTCGCCGCCTTGGTTATCTCTTCACTACGCTGTCCATTGTGTTGATCAAATACTTCCCCGCTCTGGGGGATCAATATAACGGATGGACCGGCGGACAGATGGTCACCGGTGTGACAACGAGTAAGAACAACCTTGGGGCCGTATGTTTGATCAGTGGGATCTTCTTTCTTTGGGACACCCTTGACATTTGGGCAGATCGAAAGCAGCGAAAGACGAAGCAGACTCTTGTGCTCAACCTCGCCTTCCTGTCTCTGGCCTGTTGGCTTCTTTACCGTTCCCAAAGCACGACTTCGACCATTTGCTTTCTTCTCGGCAGTGCGGTTGTCATTGCCACGCGCCTCAAGATATTTCGAAGGCACCCTGGATTTCTCAAGGCATCGATTCCAGCAGTATTTTTTCTTTATCTGATTTTGAGTCTCGGTTTCGGCATGGCCGGGTCCATGGCCCAGGCTGTCGGAAAGGATCCGACGTTGACCGACAGAACTGAAATCTGGGGAATCCTGCTGAGCATGCACACCAATCCGATTATCGGAACCGGATACGAAAGTTTCTGGCTGGGAAAGCGCCTGGAATGGTTTTGGCAATTCGCTCGTCAAGGCCAATTGAACGAAGCTCACAATGGCTATCTTGAAGTCTATTTGGAGATGGGCCTTATCGGGGACGCGTTGATTTGCGGCTTGATCGCGTCCAGTTACGGTCGCATCTGCAAAATGCTGAGCAAAGGGGATGATATGGCTGCCTTCGCCTTGGCAATGTGGATGGTGCTCGTTTTCTACAACATGACTGAGGCCGCATTCGAAGGGACCTTCGTATTCGTAGTGTTTCTTATAGGAGCAATGGCAGTGCCAGCCAGGGCCAGCAAACAACGGCAAACCATCGGAGATCCTAAGAGTCCCTCCAACGGACTGCCGTTTGCGGCAGCGTGGCAGCAAGATAGTTCAGTAAGTACGTCTTTCATCGACCGTTTCGCTGTCCCGGATATTCAGCCCAGCGCGGTTGTGTCTCGGTCCCCAATCATTGCACTTGCGTTGCCCCCTGCACATTGACCGGTGCGCCCGGGCTGGGCTGTGATTTGCCCCCAGTCGGGTCGGGCATACCGCCGCTCGTCAGCGGATACGGATACGTGAATGGCGTGTAAGCGTGGGCAACCGGGCATCCTGCGCTAAGGTCAGCGGCTGATTGGCACTCGAGGAGCGTTGCTGGTTGAGCAGAAGTCACCACATAGTCGCACGCGTTGCCAGCATGAGCGGAGCAATGACTTGCGTCAGTCGGTCCCGTTCCTCCGATTACAAAGGACACTGTACTCAATCCAATGCTTGGCGCCATTCCACTATCATTGCCCCAGATGTAAGCCGGGCTATGCGTCGTCTGATTGATTCCCGCGCCCACCTGTTGTGGCACGATCCAATTTCCAGAGCAGGTATCGCTGCTCGGACAGTCAGGCCCGAATTGGGTAACGGAAATAACTGCTGCCGTATGATTGTTGAAGTAAACCCCAGAACCGCCCCGCCACTGCATGAAGTTTGCCAGCGAACCGATGGTACCGAGATGGTATGTGTTGTTGTAGATCTCTGCCCATCTGCCTCCGTTCCCTCCATCGTGGATGTCGTTCTGGCACCCATTCAAGGTGTTGTAGCGGAAAACAAATTGGGCGTCATTATAAGACTCCTCCGCGGAACAAATATAAGATCTGTCAGTGTTGTTAAACGTGTTTGTATCGATGTAAATCATGCGAGGGCTGCCCGGCGTCACGTCGTCGGACCAACCGGAAGAGCCGCCACCCTGGTCATTCAGATGGATCACCTCCGACGCTCCACCGATGTTAAACGTGTTGTCATCGATCAAGCCGTCCGATCCCTTGATGCAAACGTCAATGACCTGCTGAGCGTTGGTGAAGGTGTTGTGGTCGATGCGGAAGGGAGCACTCGCGAGAGATCCTCCCGAGGTAACGATCGGCGTAGCCGCGCTGCCGCAGGAAGCCGTAGATTCGGTAAACGTGAAGCCAGTAACTCTACTGGACGAGTTCCCTACGTTGATTACAAAACCATCGGAAGAAACTGTGACGGTGCCACTGGCCTGTACGGTGATGCCCTGCGCGGAAGGGATCGTAACGTTCGATCCCCACGAGGCTGTGCACGGCCCGGTTACGATGACAATATCGCCGGTCACGGAAGCATTGATCGCAGTCTGCACATCCGCTGCCGAGCACGAAGCCGCCGAGCGGGTCGTCGCCCACGAAGGCGCCGCCAAAATGAGCACTGCGGCGGTCATAAAAAGTGCCACCGGTTTCACTATCAAGGAAGGCGCTCCAAGTTTTGAGTGGGATAAAGTCAGGAGTCTTGTACCAGTCAATCGCTTCATAAGTGTTCCTATTCGCAAACAAGATAGAGTGCCGCCGGGAACAGGCCTACAAAAAGTCGTGGGCAAGCGGGCGTAAACAAAGAGATTAGATCACGAGGTAACCTGAAAAGCAATTCGTAATCCATCAAGTGTTACTTACGTAATTTCTTACACAGAACGGTAATTTCCCCATCCTCATTCCTTGCAGTCAGTTGTAATTTTTACACCCCACTTTGAGCTTGGTGATATCAATCACATTCGAAAACATGAGCTACTCATGAAACCCCTCGTTTCGATTCTGATCCCCGCATATAACGCTGGAGCCTGGGTTGCGGACTCCATCCGGTCGGCGCTTCAGCAGACCTGGCCGCGGAAGGAGATCATCGTCGTCGACGACGGTTCTCGGGATAACACCGCGGAGGTTGCTCGCAGCCTCGCCTCGAATGAAGTGAAAGTCGTGGTGAAGGAGAATGAAGGCGCCGCGGCCACCCGCAACCATGCTTATAAGCTCTGCCAGGGAGATTTCATTCAGTGGCTCGATGCAGATGACCTTCTGACACCGAATAAGATCGAGTGCCAGCTCGCTGCTCTTCAAGACGGGGATCAGCAACGCACGCTCCTGTCCTCATCATGGGCGCATTTTTACTACCGGACCCGATCACGGAAGTTTGTTCAAACGCCATTGTGCCAGGACCTGACTCCGGTGGAGTGGCTGCTGAGGAAGATGGGGGAGAACTTCCATATGCAAACCGCGACATGGCTGACGAGTCGGGTGTTAGCTGAGGCTGCGGGGCCGTGGAACACACAGCTTCTAAGCGACGACGACGGCGAGTACTTCTGCCGGGTTCTCCTGGCCTCCACGGGAACTCGGTTCGTTGCGGATTGCGGCGTTCTTTATCGACTTACTCCGTCAAGCCGCCTGAGCTTCGTCGGCACATCTGTGAGAAAACAAGACGCATTGTTTGCTTCGATCAAGCTGCACCTCCAGTATCTGCGCTCGCTTGAAGATAGCGAGCGTACTCGGCAGGCGTGCCTTACTTATCTGCAGAAGTATTATGGAAGCTTCTATCCGGAGCGGCCGGACTTAGTCCGCTCGATGCAGGAGCTGGCGACGGAACTTCACGGTTCATTGAAGGAGCCGCAACTTCGCTGGAAATATGCCTGGATTCAACCGATCTTGGGGTGGAAGGCCGCTAAACGTGCTCAGATTTTCCTTCCTCAACTGAAGTCTTCCGCTATGAGGCAATACGACAAGGCAATGCTCCGGATTCAGCATGAAAGTTAGCTCCGAAACGATTCTCCGCGATGCCATGCCGGAAAAGTTCGAGCGCACGGCAGAGGGGCGTGGGTCTCGACCGCCCGCGGTTGCACTGCTCACGGCCGGCAAAGACCAGCCGTATGCCTTCGGCCTGGCTACCGCATTGGTAGATGAGGGATTGACGATCGACCTCATCACCGGGGATGAACTCGACGTACCATTTTTACGGAACAAGGCCGGGATAAATCTTCTGAATCTCCGTGGCGATCAGAATGCGGCAGCCAACTTAGTAACAAAGGTTACCCGTGTTATTGCCTATTACTGCAAGCTCATTCGATACGCATTCATCTCGCGCGCACCTGTCCTTCATATCTTGTGGAACAACAAGTTCGAGTATTTCGACCGGACGCTTCTGATGCTGTATTACAAGTTACTGCGGAAGCGCATCGTGATGACGCTGCATAACGTCAATGCCGGCCGCCGAGACAAGAGCGACAGTCTGCTGAACCGGGCGACGCTTCGCATGCAATACGGATTGGCAGATCACCTGTTTGTGCACACCGAAAGCATGCGCGCCGAGCTGGCCGATGAATTCGGAGTGCGCGGATCGAAAGTCACAGTGATTCCCTTCGGCATCAATAATGCCGCGCCACAGACCAACCTTAGCGTGCCCGACGCAAAGCAGCGCCTCGGCCTGGGAACCGGCGACAAGGCAATTCTGTTTTTTGGCCGGATCACTCCTTATAAGGGTCTCGAGTATCTGATCGCGGGGTTTCGAAAGGCGCTCGTTTCTGTCACGGGACTTCGGCTCGTAATCGCCGGCAGGCCCGACCAATGCGAGGATTATTGGCAAGCCATTCGCGATGACATTCAGAATGAGTTGCGGACCGGACAAATCCTCCTGAGGGCGGAGTTCATTCCCGACGCGGAGACTGAAATCTACTTTAAGGCTGCGGATGCGCTGGTACTGCCCTACCGCGAGATTTACCAGAGCGGGGTGCTCATTCTGGCCAAGAGCTTTGGCTTGCCCGTGCTAGCCTCGGACGCCGGATCTTTGAAGGAATCCGTGCTCGAAGGGCAGAACGGTTTCACCTTTGAGCGTGAAAGCGACGCAGAACTTGCCGGCGCAATCGAGAAATATTTTCGCAGCGACCTTTATGCGGAGCTGGATAGATACAGAAAAGAGATTCGTGAACGGGCTGCTCGCGAGCACTCGTGGACCACGGTGGCGCGTATGACCATGGAAATCTACCGGCGGGTCGATGGACTATCGCCGATTGAAGCAGTTCCAGAGCCGAGTGGTGGCACACCCCAATAGATCACCGACAAACAATTTGGCGTAAAATAGCTGTAACTACGCAGCGACAATGACACGGGAAGTTTTAAGCATCGATTAACCGCACCCCGGCGGAATTCACGAGCGACGCAGTGATCGCCGATGGCAGGAATCTTGAACCGAATCTCAATGTCAAAAACCAAAAGAGCCTTTGTAACCGGATCCGAAGGGTTTATCGGATCGCACCTTGTGCGGTTTCTTCACTCCAAAGGGTGGGAAGTTGCCGGAGGAGTCCTCCGGGATGATGGTTTGTCACCTTGGCAACGTAAACACATTCGCACCTTCCACTGCGATTTGCGCGATCAAAAGCGCGTGAAGCAGGTCTTGACCCGCTTCAGCCCGACGCACGTGTTTCATCTCGGTGCCCAGAGCCTGCCCACGTTGTCCTGGGCTGATCCGGTTGGGACTTTCGAATCGAACATCATGGGCTCGCTCTACCTTTTTGAGACCGTGCGTTACATGGAGCGCCCGCCCGTTGTCGTCTCGGCCTGCTCCAGCGCGGAGTACGGAAATGTCCCGCCCGCTCAGATACCTGTCACGGAAGAGCAGCACCTACGGCCGCTGCATCCTTACGGAATCAGCAAGGTGGTGCTCGATTTGCTCGCCCGCGAGTATTTTCTCGACTACGGAATTCGGGCGGTGAATATTCGCTTGTTTAATACAACCGGTCCGGGAAAAGTAAACGACGCGCCTTCGGACTTTGTGCGTCAAATCGCTCGCATCAAGATGGGCAAGCAGGCGCCGTGTGTTGAAGTTGGAAACCTGAAGCCTCGACGCGCCTTCCTTGATGTGCGCGACGCCGTCCGCGGGTTCTACCTTGCTGCCATGAAGGGAAAGCCCGGCCAATCCTATAACCTTTGCGCCTCATCGACGAATCGAATCGATACGTTGTTGCGAACCGCGCTTCGGTTGTCAGGTGTTAAAGCGGAGATACGGCCAGTCGATCGCCTGATGCGCCCTTCCGATGAACGGGTTATTTTTGGCAGCACAAGAAACTTCCGCCGAGATACAGGCTGGACACCTGAGTTCTCTCTCGACGACACGCTGTCGTCGATGTTGAAACACTGGGAAGCGGTTTTGTAAGATCGCGGCCTTATCATGGCTGCGGTTGCAAACCGCAGACTTTATGAGCGTCGCACACCGCCGATCGTATCCAACGCGCGCAACCTTCACGTCGCAAAGCAAGGAAGTACTGATGATCATCACAAGCACGCCTCTTCGAATCTCCTTTTTCGGCGGCGGAACTGACTATCCATTGTGGTACCGGGAGCACGGGGGAGCTGTCCTCTCGACCACGATCGACAAGAGCTGCTATATCACCTGCCGGCGCTTGCCTCCGTTTTTCGAATACCACAGCCGAATCTCGTACTCGAAAGTGGAGAACGTGCAATCGAATGGAGCGATCGAGCACCCTTCGGTACGCGCTTGTTTGAACTACCTGGGGATTGAGGATGGGGTGGAAATTCACCACGTCGCCGATTTGCCCGCTCGCACCGGACTTGGGACCAGTTCTGCATTTACAGTGGGGCTTCTGCTGGCGCTTTATGCGCTCAAGAACCAGATGCGCGACAAGCGGAATATTGCGGCCGAGGCCATCCACGTCGAACGGGATTTGCTGCGCGAGACGGTCGGATCCCAGGATCAGGTAAGCGTGGCGTACGGTGGCTTTAATCGCATCGATTTCGGTCCGGGCGACGGCGTCGAGGTGAAGCGGGTGGTGGCCCCGATGGGCCGGCTTGACCAATTACAGGACCACCTGGCGCTGTATTTCACGGGCTTCTCACGCACCGCATCAGAAATCGCGCAAGAACAGGTCAAAGTGACGCCGAGCAAGCAGCGCGAACTCACCGCAATGATGGAACTCGTGGAAGAAGCGGAGAAGATTCTGTCCGATGAAAATCGGTCGATGGATGATTTCGGCAGGCTCCTGCACGAGGGCTGGCAAATAAAAAGGGGTCTGACCAGCAAGATCACCAACTCAAGGATCGACGAAATCTATGAGGCGGGTTTGCAAGCTGGGGCGCTTGGCGGCAAACTTCTTGGCGCGGGGGGTGGAGGCTTCATGCTCTTCTATGTCCCGCCGGAACGGCGCGAGATGTTGCAGGCGAAACTGAGCAGTCTGCTCTGCGTCCCGTTCGCCTTTTCGAATCGCGGAGGCCAGGTAGTGGTCTATGAGCCCGAGGCAACATACGACAAGGCTCTCTCAGAGCACCGAGGCGAGATTTACCGTGGAGCACTCCCGGCAACGCTCCAAGGCCGGACATCTTAACTGGAGCCTGGCGGTCGACGCCGGTCTGAGGTCAACCCATGAACGAGAGCAACTTGACATATATATTGATAAGCCCTGCCCGAAATGAGTCGGCGCTCATCGAAAAGACAATTCAGTCCGTGATCAAGCAGACAGTTTTGCCGTTACGATGGGTAATCGTAAACGATGGCTCGACGGACAACACGTCAGAGATTGTTCGGTCGTACCTTGCTGACAATCCGTGGATCAAACTCGTCGATTTGCCGGTTCGTAAGGAACGCCATTTTGCGGCGAAGGTGAATGCATTCAACGCCGGATGGGATACAGTAAAGAACCTCGATTATCAGGTCATCGGGAATCTGGACGCCGATGTATCCTTTGAGCCCGATTACTTCGAGTTCCTATTGGATAAGATGAGTGAGGATTCAAGGCTCGGCGTGGCCGGAACGATCTTCATGGAAGAAGGCTACAGCTCCGGCAAGGACAGCATGGAGGGGCAGAACCACGTCGCCGGCGCGGCCCAGATGTTTCGCCGCGAGTGCTTCGATCAGATCGGAGGGTATCTTCCGAATAAGGCCGGAGGGATCGATTGGATTGCGGTCACGACCGCGAGAATGCTGGGCTGGAAGACGCGCGCGTTTTGCGAGAAGTCGCTCTTTCACTATCGCAAACTTGGGACGGCCGAGCGCAATCCGCTTGCTTCGAGCTTCTCGTATGGCGAGAAGGACTATTATCTCGGCAACCATCCGTTATGGGAGCTGTTTCGAGTTAGCTATCGACTGACAAAGCGGCCTTATCTCCTGAACGGCATGGCTCTCGGCTCAGGTTATCTATGGGCTGTCGTGACCCGACAGAAACGGCCGATATCGCGCGAGTTGATTAAATTCCATCGCCAGGAAGAGATGCATAAGTTACGGTCCATCCTCGGATCGCTCATCACATTCAAGCGGTACCGCCGCTTCGAGCCGCGACCCAACGAGTAAGGCACGCGAACCAAAATGGACCGAGCGCGACTCAAATGCCTGTTCAATCCGCAGGGCTTGGAGAACGCAGACCGTTTTGAAGAGTTCGTTCATTCGTTTCAGCCGTTTTGACCTGCTTCTATCGCCGCCTCATAACTTCACAGGCTCACGCAACATACTGGGGAACAAATGTTAGCCACGCCCGAATTGGCAACCATACAGATCGATACAGCGAAAATTCGCAAGGATCTCCAGCGGTTCACTGACTGGCTGGATCGGTATGGAGAAACTTCCTGGGACCATCAGTCTTACTTCGCTGGGCCCGTCGGGCGCGCCGCCAAGGCACTCTATTACCGCAGTCGCCTCCTGGGAACGCTCGCGGTCGCTCCAATGATCGCGAGTGAGGCCTTTCTTCCGTCGGCGCGACGTCTGTTTGCAGGGAAGCAGAGATTTCCGATCGCAGACGCCCACTACGCGATGGGATTCGCGATGCTGGCCAAGGCGTATAACGATGATCGCCACTATGAGCGCGCCGTTCACTTTCTTGAAGTCCTGAAAGAGACGCGCACGCGCGGCTTTGAACACTACTGCTGGGGATATCCATTCGATTGGGTGACCCGGACTGGAACCTTTAAGGCGGGAACCCCATTCATCACATCGGTTCCGTATATGTACGAGGCCTTCAGCGAGGTGTACGGGATTGATGGGCTGGCTCAGTGGCGGGATATTATGCAGTCCATTGCCGAACATGCATTCCACGACTATCGCGACAACCCGACCTCGGTTGATGCTGCAAGCTGCGCATACTCACCGGCGAAGGACGACCCCTGTGGGGTCATCAACGCAAGCGCATACAGAGCATTCCTTTTGACGAAAGCGGGATTGGACTTCTCTCGAGATGACTATTTGCAGACCGCTGAGAAAAATCTCCGGTTCGTAGTCGAATCGCAGAACAGCAACGGCTCCTGGTACTACTCGGTCGACGGAGCGAGAGACTTTGTCGATCACTTTCATACCTGCTTTGTGCTCAAAGCGCTGGCAAAGATCGAAGTCCTTACTGGAAATTCCCTCTGCACAGCAGCGATTGAGCGCGGGATCGGTTACTACCTGGCGAATCTGTTCGATGAGAACGGGGAACCAAAACCCTTCTCAAAGCGGCCTCGACTCACTGTCTATAAGAACGAACTTTACGATTACGCTGAGTGTCTCAATCTCTGCGTTCTGCTCAGCGGGCGATTTCCTGAACTTGATAACACGCTGAGCCGCTTGAGTAACTTCGAGGCATGGCAGAAGTCGGATGGGTCATTCAGGGCCAGAAAGCTATACCTGGGTTGGGATAACACCCCAATGCACCGCTGGGCGCAATCGCAAATGTTCAGGAGCCTGTGTTTCCTCGTGAGCAGGAATCCGCAAGCAGCGAAGAATTAGTTAGGGAAAAGACGAGAGCAAATCGATATGTGTGGAATTTGTGGTCAATACAATTTTGCTGATGGCGCCCCGGTGCTGCGTTCCGGAATCGAGCGGATGGCGGACAGCATCGCGCACCGCGGACCGGATGATAAGGGATACTTCATCAACGGTCCCCTGGGGTTGGGATTCCGGCGCCTGTCGATCATCGATCTGGCTGGTGGCCACCAGCCCATGTCCGATGCCGAGGAGTCCGTCTGGATCATTTTCAACGGGGAAATTTACAACTTTCCCGAGCTGAAACGCGAACTTGAGTCGCACGGGCACGTCTTCCGCACGCGATCGGATACAGAAGTCATTCTTCACGGGTACAAGCAATGGGGCGATGATGTCTTCAACCATCTGAACGGGATGTTTGGCTTGGCGATTTGGGACGCGAGGGAGCAGCGGCTGGTACTCGCCCGAGACCCATTCGGAATCAAGCTCATCTACTACAAGCTGACTGAGTCGCGCCTCTACTTCGGTTCGGAGATTCGTGCTGTTCTGGCCGGGATGAACGAGCAACCCGAGCCGGATCCTAACTCGTTGAATCTCTTTTTGAGATACCGATTTACACCCTCTCCCCACACGATATATCGAGGAATAAACAAGCTTGCTCCCGGTAGCATGCTGGTGTGCGAGAAGGGAACAGCACGTGTGCGTCAGTGGTATAACTTCCAGCCCACGCCGTTTTCTCCGTCCAAGAGCAAAGACGAGGTGCGGGAAGAGTTAGCAGAGCTTTACCGGCAGGCGATGAAGCGGCACTTGCTGAGCGACGTGCCGGTTGGACTCTTGCTGAGCGGTGGCGTCGACTCCGGGCTGCTGCTGGCACTCATGAATTTGTACGGCTCATCCTGGAGAACCTACACCGTCGGATACGGGACCGGCTTCGCTGACGACGAACTGGCCGACGCGAAAAAAACTGCGGCACAGTTTTCGTCGCAGCATACAGAGGTGCTGCTCGACAGGAAAGCATTTGAGCAAGCGCTGCCCAAGATCGTCGCGTCCGTTGAAGAGCCCATCGCTTCTTCATCCGTCGTCCCCATGTACTTCGTATGCCAGCGCGCTCGCGAGGACGTGAAGGTCGCGCTGATCGGTCAGGGGCCCGATGAATTGTTCGGCGGCTACAAGCGCCATCTCGGGGTGCGGTATGGCTCTTCCTGGGCATCGGTTCCCGGATGGATGCGATTCCCCGTGGAGGAAGCTATTCGCGCGTTGCCCCGTAACGAGACACTGAAGAGAGCTCTCCATTCGCTGAATGTAGGGGATCGGACAGAGCGTTACCAGCAGGTCCTCTCCCTGCTCCCGGGAGCAGAGATCGAAGGCCTTTTCGAGGATGGGCAGCTGGATCGAGATGCCGGCGGCGCGTTGATCGAATCGTGGAACGATCTTCTGGCGCTCTCGGGCAAGATGGATGAGCTTGGTGGATTTCAGTTCCTGGAGATGCGGTCGACTCTTCCCGATGAGCTTTTGATGTTCGGGGATAAACTTTCCATGGCCCACAGCCTTGAGGTCAGGGTTCCCTATCTCGATAAGGAGATTGTCGAGTATGTCGAACGGCTGCCCTCGAGCTTTAAGGTCCGTAATCTGGGCCAAAAATGGGCACATCGCCAGGTGTGCAGGGAACTCCTTCCGCCCGAAATCCTGAAGAGGAAGAAGCGGGGATTCGGAGTGAACGTTGTGGACGATTGGTTCCGCGGCGCGATGAGCACGCAGATGACGGATATCCTGATGGATCCGGAGTCATTAATCTATCGCTATCTTCGTCCCTCCGCGGTGCAGCGAATGTTTCACCGTCATCAGTCCGGGCAAAGTGACTATCACAAGATTCTCTTCAGCATTGTGGTTTTTGAACAGTGGCTCCGGGTACAGCATTCACCGGCTGAAACCGTTGCCTAGATCGCGTTCGCCTATGTTCTTTCAGAAAACCAAAATCGGAGGAGTCATCGAAGTTCAACTGGACCGGAAAACCGATGAGCGCGGCTTCTTCGCGCGCTCGTGGTGCCGAACAGAATTCGAAGAGGCCGGGTTGGACTCCCGTCTTGTGCAGTGCAGCATTTCCTACAACGAACGGAGAGGAACTTTGCGGGGCATGCATTATCAAGCCGCACCGTTTGCCGAAGTGAAGCTCGTGCGCTGCACGCGGGGAGCAATCTGCGATGTGATTCTTGACCTTCGCGCGGAATCGCCAACATTCAAGCAGTGGGTTGCGGTTACGCTCTCCTCGGAAAACCGGAACATGGTCTACATTCCTGACGGTTGTGCGCACGGATTTCTAACGCTTGCCGACGACACAGAGGTCTTCTACCAAATGTCTGAGTATTACCACCCGGAGGCTGCACATGGAGTGCGCTGGGATGACCCGGCGTTTGGAATCGAATGGCCGGAGAAGGTGGCAGTCATCTCCGAGCGCGACAGAACATTGCCGGACTTTCAATGATGCCAGGATTGCTTAAGGAGTTTTGCGGAAGAGACCTGCAACATGCAGGACTGGAGATGCATAGTTTCGCATCCGAGCTGTACCCGATCTGCCGAAGCATCACGGGTAACGGGCTTCGGCAAACTCTGGCGATGATTCAAGAGAGAATCCCGCTCACCATCACTGAAGTTCCTTCCGGAACAGCCGTCTTTGATTGGACAGTGCCGAAAGAGTGGAACATTCGCGACGCCTATGTCAAAGATGCGCGCGGAATCCGGGTCATTGATTTCCAGAAACACAATCTTCACGCCGTCAATTACAGCGTCCCCGTCTCCGGAACTTTTTCGCTCGACGAGCTGCGACCGCACCTGCACACGATCCCCGAACATCCGGACTGGATCCCCTACCGAACGACGTACTACAAGCCGGATTGGGGATTTTGCCTGACGCAGAACCAATTCGACGCGCTCAAAGACGGAGAATACGAAGTTTGCATTGACTCTTCTCTGGAAGACGGGAGCCTGACCTATGGAGAGGCGTACTTACCAGGCCGAGTTAAGGAAGAGGTGGTTGTTTCGTGCCATGCCTGCCACCCTTCGCTTGCGAATGACAACCTCTCCAGCATCGTTGTTGCGACGGCTCTGGCGGCTTTCTTGAAAGAGCAGGAGCGGCATTATTCGTGGCGATTCATCTTCGCTCCTGGAACCATTGGAGCCATCACCTGGCTGGCGCGAAACCGTGAGCACGCCATAGACATCCGTCACGGTCTGGTTTTGGCTGGGATCGGCGACTCAGGGTCTTTTCACTATAAGAAGAGCAGGCAAGGCGATGCGGAGATCGACCGCGCCGCTGCTCACGTCTTGAAGCACTCCGGCGTAGACTCCCAAATCCTTGAGTTCACGCCCTATGGATACGATGAGCGGCAGTATGGATCGCCCGGATTCAATCTTCCGGTTGGCTGCCTGATGCGGAGTGTGTGGGGAACCTTCGCCGAATATCACACCTCGGCCGACAACCTCAGCTTCATTCAACCCGCGCAGCTCGAGGACTCGCTCCGCGTCTGCGCTGGAATTGCCGAGATCCTTGAGAAGAATCGGCGCTATCGCAATCTGAGCCCCTTCTGCGAGCCGCAGCTCGGCAAGCGAAATCTCTATCGATCCACCGGGGGCGAGTCGATTGGGGTAGAAATCAATGCGCGGCTTTGGGTGCTCAATTTGTCCGATGGGGAGAATTCCCTGCTCGACATTGCCGGCCGCTCAGGGTTGACATTCACCGCTATTCGAGAAGCTGCTGATGTGCTTCTTGAATCAGGACTGCTTGAAGACGTTACACGTTAGGGCCATTGCATTCGATCGAATTAAAGCGAAATGATCATAGAAAGAGGAGCATGAAATGAGAGTCTTGTTGACAGGCCATAAGGGCTATATCGGTTCGGTCGCGGGCCCGCTTTTGCAGCAAGCCGGCCACGAGGTTGTGGGGCTCGATACCGATCTCTATGCGAATTGCGATTTCGGCGCCCCCGCGCCCGAGATTCCAGAGATTCGCAAGGATTTGCGCGATCTCGTAGGTGCGGATCTGAAAGGAATGGATGCGGTCGTTCACCTGGCGGCTCTTTCAAATGATCCGATCGGAAACATCGACCCTCAGCTTACTTACGACATCAATCACCTCGCCGCAGTGAATCTTGCCAGGCTTGCCAAGCAGGCCGG